>Ga0163144_10011651_pt1 | contig 18576 bp, 15 predicted proteins | sample OliLak19BULKMAT1_FD_123175 | JGI IMG/M metagenome (GOLD analysis project Ga0163144, IMG submission 123175) | Freshwater microbial mat bacterial communities from Lake Vanda, McMurdo Dry Valleys, Antarctica - Oligotrophic Lake LV.19.BULKMAT1 | ecosystem: Environmental > Aquatic > Freshwater >... | reverse complement strand
TCTGGGACAAGCCCGACTGATCTCTGGGACAAGCCCGACTGATCGGTGCTTCGCCGCTGACTTCCTGCCCCGCTGCCAGAATCTTGCCGCGACGGCTGCAATATTCGGAGCTCTTGGATACAAATGATGGCCATGCGCTTCGTAGCCCCCGCCCTCCTGCTCGCCGCCACGTTTGCCTTCTCTCCCGTTGCATTCGCACAAAGCGGAGAAGCCCCCCCGGACACGGCCGCGCAGCCTCCGGAAGAAGAAGACGTGAGCGACGCCGACAAAGCCACGGCGGCCAAGCTGTTCGAAGAGGGCCGTCAACTGATGGCGGAGAACGATCTCGCCGGAGCGTGCAAGAAGTTCGCGCAGAGCCAGAAGGTCCGCGCTGGCATCGGCACGCTGTACAACCTCGCCGACTGCAACGAGCGTCTCGGCAAGACGGGTACCGCCTTCACGCTGTTCACGGAAGTGGCCGAGCGAACAAAAGCAGCGCTGCAGACGGAGCGTGAGCAGAAGGCGCGCGAGCGGCTCGCCGTGCTCGAACCCAAGCTCATGCGCATTCGCCTTTCAGTGCCCGCGGGCGGCAAAGTGAAAGCCGTCAAGCTCGATGGAAGCGTGGTACCCACCGCCAACTACAACAAGGCGCTGCCCGCCGACCCTGGCGACCACACCATTGTCGCCATCACTGCGGCAGACAACGGCGAACCGTTCGAGGAAGAGATCGAGCTCTCCGAAGAAGGCAAGACCGTGACTGTCGCAATCCCCGTCGCCTCCGGCGCCAAGATGCAGCGGCGCGTGCCGATGATCATCGGCGGCGGCATCACCGCTGGCATCGGCGTGGTGCTGCTCGGCGGTGCCGGCTTCATGTTCACGGTTGACGGCGGCGAGGGCATCGGCGCCGGGCTCGCAGTCCTCAGCGTCGTCCACCTCGCGGTGGGTCTCCCCATCTTCGGCGTTGGCTTCAAAAAGAAGCCAGTGCGAGACGCGGAGCTCACCGTCCCGATGGAGGCCTCACCGATCCCGCAGGTCGGCATCGGTCCCACCGGCGGCAGCCTTACGTGGCAATTCTGAGGAGCACAATTCGGAAAGGGCGCATCGCGGTCGTGCTCGTCGTGAGCGCGATCGCGGGTTTTGCTTCGCCCGAAGGGGCTCACGCACAACCCGCGGTGTCGCAGGAGAACTGGGCCACAGCGCGCGCGAGAAGCCTGACTGAACAAGGCCGCGCGCACCGGCAAAGCGGCGATACGGCGCGCGCCATCGCGCGCTTCAGCGAGGCACTCGCGATCGACGCGACCTTCGGTGATGCGTATCTCGAGCTCGCTGCATTGCGAGAGGCGGCGGGCGAGCCTGACGAGGCCGAACGGGTGCTGGCCATCTCGCTCGAGCGCATCCCCGGGTTCGTGGAAGGCATGTGGGCACGCGCCGAGCTGTACGGGCGGGCCAAGCGCTACCCCGAAGCGACCTCGGCGTTTCTGCACGTGTCGGCCGCAAAACCCGACGACGAACCGACGCTACAGAAGATCCTGATCAACGCAACGCGCGCAGGGCTGTTTCCTGTCGCGCTCGCCGCTGCGCGGCGCCTCGGGGCGCTCGCCGAGATGCGAGACGATCGCGCGGCAGCCAAAGACGCCCGGCTCACCATCAAAGCTCTCGCCAAGCTCGTGGCAGAGGCGGACCCTGTCAGCACCGGCGTGAAGCGCTCGGACCCGATTCGCCGGGCCCTCGCTGCAGCCGAAGCCCGCTAGCTGGTGCTGACAGCGCTTCAATGCACGCGGCTGCCGGTGTAAGACGCCGCCTCCGATGAAGAGGTCGTCGACTGACTCGAACGCCGCGCGCCTTGCTTTCGGGACGCTGCTCAAGACCACCAAACCCGCCGTCGAGTCCAAGATGGAGGCGATGTTTCGCGAGCGCGCGAAGCTGCGGCACGCCAACGGCCCTGAGGTGCGGGACGTCGTCGCAGTCGCACGCGATCTCTCGATGCGAGGCGGAAAGCGCTTCCGCGCGGCGTTGCTCGCAGCCAGCTACTTCGGTGTAAATCCGCGCGGCTCGAAGGACACGGCGCTTCTTGGCGGCGTCTCACTCGAGATGCTGCAGAGCTACTTGCTGATCCAGGACGATTGGATGGACGGCGATGTCGAGCGGCGCGGCGGGCCCAGCGCGCACATCGCCCTCGCGAAGAAGCTCGGCAGCGGGCCGCTGCCTCCAGAAAAGGCCGGCGGCGTCGGCGCGCTGCTTGCGAGCGATCTCGTGTGGGGCCTCTCCGTCTCTGCGCTGCTCGCCGCCAAAGTCGATGCAGCCATCCGCGTTCGCGCGCTCGACGAGCTGATGCACATCCACGAGGACGTCGTCGCCGGGCAGATCATCGACACCTTGGCGAAGAAGCCCGACATCGAAGTACTGCATGACCTGAAGACTGGCAGCTACACAGTGCGGGGACCGCTCGCCTTGGGCGCCATCCTGGGCGGCGCTGGCAAACCCGTCCTTCGCGCGCTCGCTCGCTATGCAGATCCGCTCGGCGTCGCCTTTCAGCTGCGCGACGACCTCTTGGGTGTGTTCGGCACGGAGGCCGAGGCAGGCCGACCGCAGGGCAGCGATCTGCTCTCCGGCAAGAACACCAGCGTGCTCCGCCACGCCTTACCCAAGCTGCGTGGAGCCGCGAAGAAGGCACTCGCCGCCGTTTGGAAGCAGCGCAATGCCAAAGCGCGCGACGTGCTGATCGCTGTCGACGCCATCACGAGAACCGGCGCCCGCGAGGCTGTCGAGCAGCGCCTGTCGTCTTTGTGTGATCGCGCCGAACGCGAGGCGAGCAAGCTGCCCCTCGCCGCCTCCGCCAAGGCGCAACTGACTGGCGCCTCTCTCGCAATCCGCGTGGGTCCCGGCGGTCGCGAGGCGCGATGACCTTCGAGGGTCGGGCCAGCGGCAAGGTGATCCTCTTCGGTGAGCACGCCGTCGTGTACGGCGTGCCCGGCGTTGCCGCGGGCATCGAACGCGGGGCCATGGCCTCCGCAAAGATCGCCTCCGCGAAGATCGCCTCCGCAAAGATCGCCTCCGCAAACACGAGCGAAGGCAAGGTCTCGCAGCTGACGCTGGGCGGGCAAACCTTCTTCGACGGCGGCACAGAAGATCTGTCGCGGGCGTTCAGCGCCCTCTTGGCAATCGAGCCGCGCCCGCCTTTGCTCGACGTCGAGGCGAAGGCCGACATTCCGCCTGGCGGTGGGCTCGGCTGTTCGGCTGCGCTGGGCGTCGCCATCGCGCGCGCCGTCGAGGGCGCCATCGACGTGGGCGGCGATATTCCCAGCCGCGTTGCTGCGCGCGCCACCGCATGGGAGGGCGTCTTTCACGGCAATCCATCCGGTATCGATACTGCGGCAGCCATCGCCGGCTGTTTCTTGTGGTTCGAGCGCGGCGTGGGGACGTCGGTCCTCGAGGCGCCCTGCGACGTGTGGCTCGCGATCGGCTACTCGGGCACCAGCGCTTCGACCAAAACCATGGTCGAAGGTATTGCGCGCATCAAAGATCGAAATCCGGCGCTGTTCGAGAAGTTCTTGGAAGGTGTGCGGGCCATCTCCAAGAACGCCAAGCTCGCGCTCGACGCTGGCGATGGCCGCGCGCTCGGTCAGCTGATGGACATGAACCAGATGTTGCTCGCTGGTGTGCTGCTTTCGACGGAGCCCATCGAAAGCATGATCGCCAGCGCTCGCCAAGCCGGCGCGCTCGGCGCAAAGCTGACGGGCTCGGGCGGCGGCGGCAGTGTGATCGCGCTCGGCGGCGTCTGCCCTCACGGCGAGCTCGGCTCGCCCGCAGAAGCGTCTGCAAAGCGGCTGGCGCAGAGCTGGAACGACGCCGGCTACCCGTCGTTTCCGACGCGGATCAGCGGTAGAGCGCAATTGACAGCAGGGAGAACGTCGTGAGCATCAAGTCGAAGCAGGCGGTCGCGCACCCCAACATCGCGCTCGCCAAGTATTGGGGCAAGCAGAGCTTCGGTCACAACCTACCGGCGGTGCCTAGCCTCTCCGTGACGCTCGCCGGCATGCAGACGAGCACACGCGTGACGTTCGACACCGGCCTCGACAAAGACGAGCTCTCCTTGAACGGCGCGCCGAGCGGCGAAGTCGAGCTCGGTCGCGTGACGAATCTGCTCGATCGCGTCCGTGCACGCGCTGGCTTTCAAGATCGCGCGCGAGTCGAGAGCTCGAACGACTTTCCAACAGCGTCGGGTTTGGCCTCCAGCGCGTCCGCCTTCGCCGCGCTCGCGGTCGCTGCCTGCGCCGCAGCCGAGCTCGACGCCAGCGCAGAAGAGCTCAGCGATCTGGCGCGCAAGACCAGCGTCTCCGCCGCCCGTTCGCTCTTGGGCGGTTTCGCGGAGCTGCGTGCTGGTCGCGAGGGCGACGAGACGCTGGCCGCTCAGCAAGTGGCCGCACCTACACACTGGGACATCGCCATCGTGGTGGCAGTGACCCGTGAAGGTCCCAAAGACGTCGGCTCCAGCGACGGCATGAAGCACACCATGGTCACCAGCCCCTATTCAGCCGCATGGGTGGCTGCTGCGCCGAAGATGTTCGAGCTGGTGCGCGCCGGCGTGCTCGCGCGCGATCTGACCAAGCTCGGCCCAGCCGTCGAACAGAGCGCCCTCGCCATGCACGCGGGTGCCATCGCAGCCGATCCGGGTATCGTCTACTGGACCGGCGCGACCGTCGAAGCGATCCTCGCCGTGCGCAAGAACCGCGCTCTAGGGCTCGAGGGCTACCTCACCATCGACGCCGGGCCGCACGTCAAAGTGCTCACGCGGGGCAGCGACGCCGAAGCGGTCGCCGCGGCGATGGAGAAAGTGCCGGGCGTGCTGCGCACCATCATCGCCCGGCCGGGCCTCGGGGCCCGCGTGGTCTCGTGACGCATCGAGGCGGCGAGTTGCTCGCTCGGGCGCCTGGCAAGCTCGTGCTGTCCGGCTCGTACAGTGTCCTCTACGGATCACCGGCGATCGTCACGGCCGTCAGTCGCACGGCTCTGGCAGACCCAACGCGTGAGGCAACCCACATCGCCGACGAGGTCGCTGCAGCCGTTCGCTTGGGGCTCGTTCCTGCTCCTTGCTACGTCGATGCTTCCGCGCTGCGCACCGGCGACGGCGCCGGTGGCACCCGCAAGCTCGGCCTCGGCTCCAGCGCCGCAATCTTGATCGCGACGATGGCTGCCTTCCGTGGCGCGCCGACCTCCGACGAAGCACGCACGCAGATGTTCCGCGACGGGCTGAAGGCGCACCGCGAAGCACAAGGTGGCGGTAGCGGAGTCGACGTAGCTGCCAGCACCTTCGGGGGCACGCTCGCGTTTCTTCGCGGCACCGAAGACGACTGGCCCACGATGCGAGCCATCTCTCTGCCGGCCGATCTGGTGATCGTCGTCTACGCTGCGCGCGAGGCCGCCCTGACTCCGCGCTTCGTTGCCAGCGTGCGAGCCTTCGCAGATCGTGATCCCGCTGCGTTCGCGCCGCTGATCTCGGCGGCTCAGAGTGGCGCGCTTCGAGCGACCCAAGCCGAAGACACGCTGGCGTTCACGCAGGCGCTGGCTGAGCAACGCGACGCGCTGGAGACCATCGGTGCTCGAGCAAGCGTCTCCATCGTCACGCCCGACGTGCGCGCGCTGGCAGACGCCGCTGCGCGCGAGGGCGCGTTTTTCGGCCCCAGCGGCGCCGGCGGGGGGGACGTCGCGTTTCTTGCGGGGCGCGCGGCGCCGAGCGCATCGTTCGATGAACGCGCCCGCGCGCTCGGCTACGATCGCCTCGATCTCACGATCGGAGCAGCTGGTGTGGCAGCGGTGACAGCTTGAGCTTCAGCAAGGCGGTGCTGCGCTTCACTGCGTGCCTCCGGCACTCCGTTGACCTACTTGGACTCCGTCCACTGCGTGGACTCCGTGCAATCCGGTACACGCTGCGAGCAGGCTTTCTCCTCACTGGCTTTCTCCTCGCGGGCTGCACGTCGCGGACCGTGGTGCGCTCGGCGGGCGGCGAGATCTACGTCGGCCGCTTCATCTCCGCACGCGCGTACGAGGCGTACGCGCGCGGTGCCCTGTTCGAGGCCGAAGGCCGCGCCGACGCGGCGATCACTTCGTTTCGTGAAGCCGCCGATTTCGACGCAAAGGGCCCCGAGCCCTGGACTCGCCTCGGCGCGCTGCTGTGCCGAAAAAAGTCCGGCGAAGCCGACGGCGCATTCGACGCGGCAAGAGACGCGGACGCGACGTTCGCGCCACTGCATCGCGAGCTCGCGCGCTGCCACCTCGCGCGCAAGGAGCTCTCCCTCGCCCTCGAGGAGAGCGCGCTCGCGATCATTCTCGATCCGAGCGACGACGACGCTTGGGTCGTTCATGTCGATGCGCTGTTGGCGAACGGTCAGAACGAACAAGCAGAGCGCGAGCTCGTTGCGCGCGCGCTCTTGCCCGCCGCAAGCGAGCCGCTAATGAAGCGCCTGGCAGCGATCGGCCGCGCCAGCAAGAAGCCTGGGCTCGAGCGGCTCGCGCGTTGCGCCGCGAGCGACACTCTCGGTGCTGCCTGCCAAGCAGCCAACAAAAGCAGCCCGCGTCCCGGAGAGCGCACCGACACACCGACGCTCGCAGAGGTCGACAACGCGATCGAGCGCGGCGACCTGCGACTGGCGCGTCGCGTGGCCATGCGGGCGAAGCTCAACCAGGGAGAGCTTGCGCTGCGTGCCGCGGCGCTCGGACGCTTCGACATTGCAAAAGAGCAAGCCAGCCTCGTCGCGCTCGCCGACCCCACGAGTGTCGAAGGCCGTGTCGCCCTGTTGATCTCGGCCAGCCCCCAAAACGACGTCGAGCTCTACAGCGCGGCCACTGACTTCAGCGCAGCGGGCGCGCCGCGCAGCTTGTCTCGGCTCGAACGCCTGCTGCTCGCCGAGGCCGTCGGCAGGGCAGCGGGCAGCGGCGCAGCGAGCGCAGTGCTCGCCGGCGAAAAGCTCGACCCTGCCGCCAAAGACCCAGCCGAGGCGCGGGTTTCGAAGCGAATCGCTGCGTGGCTCACGGGCCAGTAGCGAGCAGACAGCAGAAGATATTTATCGCCAAGGAGTCCGAGTATGTCGAGCGCTCGGCTCACTGCCAAAGACGATTTGGGATTTTTTGTTGGCGCAAGGCGCGTGCGAGCGAGATCGAAACAGCGATCGATTCGCCCGCCACATCCGAAGAAAATAAATCTCCAGCCAGTGCACGTCCGCTCGCCCGGATGAGCTCCTTGGCGGCAAATATCTTCTGCTGATCACTCACGCATCTTCGGCCAAGCACTACCCGGAATCGGGGGGCCGCCGAATTGGCCTGCCGACGGCGCCGCCGAGCCGAGGCCGCGCATCCATGGGCTTGGGGGTCGAGCGACGATCTTGTCCGTCTTGACGTCGAAGCTGAGCTCGAGATCGAGCGTGTTGTCGCCCTCTTTGATCTCGAAGTCTTTCTGCGCGTTCTTGTCGATCACCGGCAAGAGCGCGTTGACCTGAACCTTGCCGACTGGAATATTCGCGATCTTGTAGCGACCGTCGAGGCCGGTCGAGTCGAGCGTGGCGAACTTCAACACGAACACGTCCGCTTGCATGAACTCTTTGCCTTGGATGTCGCGCAGCACGTAGTTGATGCCGGGCTTGTAAGCGTAGACTTTGACCGGTGCGCCTTTGGGCAAGGCGAGGTTCATCGCGCGGTACTCCGAGGGGTCGAGCACCGGCATGTAAGAACCCTGTGCGTCGGTGTTCGAGATCTCGAGGCGTTGACCAAACGCCATCGCAACCGTGCGCTTCTCGAATGCGCAGCCGCTCGCTTTGATGGCGACGCTGGGCCCGGCTGCCGGGACGAAGCCGTCGTAGCCAGTGACAGTCACCAGGGCGTCAGCCAGCGCGTTCTCCTGACCTACACGAAAAGCACGGCCATACGTGGCAGCAGCCTCGGCACAGCTCGACGGGTACGACCAGTCGGTGCTGGGGGGTGGGTCGCCCGTCATGGTGATGCGTCCCGTAAGCGTACCCGTCTTGCCGCCGTAGGGCGGCCGCTTGCTCTTGTTGATGACGCTGTCGATCTCGTCGACGGAACGCGGCATTCCCACCCAGGGGGCAGCGGCAGCACCTGCGGTGGCCGAAGCGGATGCCGCCGACGACGCCAATGGATCAGCCGGTGCGTTCGAGGTGCACGCCGGGACACATAGAAGCAGCAGGGCACCCAAGCGCCCTCTCCGTTGCAGCTGACTGCTCACCATCGCCCAAGTATGTGGCATCACGCCCCCGCTGCCATCACGCTATCAAATCAGCGCCGCCCGCAGCGCCATCTCGAGCGACGAGCCCGGCAGCAGGCCGACGATGATCACCGCTGTGGCGGCCAAGACGAGCGCTGCTGCAACGTAGCCGCTGCGCATGGGGACAGCGATGGGCGCGCCGGCCTGCGGCTCGCGCATGTACATGTAGACCAGCACGCGCAGGTAGTAGTACGCAGCGAGCACGCTGTTCAGCACCAGGATGATGCCGAGCACGTAGAGCTCCGCGCCGAGCGCGGCCTTCACGATGTACAGCTTGCCGAAGAAGCCCGCAGTAGGCGGCACACCGATCAGCGAGAGCAAGAACAGCGAAAACGCCGCAGCCGCAACGGGGTGACGCTTGCCGATACCGGCTAAATCTTCGTAGCTGACTGCTTCTTTGCCGCGGCTGCCGCAGAGGATGAGCGCGCCGAACGCACCTGCAGTCGAGAACGTGTAGGCGAACAGATAGAAGAGCACGCTGCCTTGCCCATCGGCGCTGGAGCGCACGGTGGAAGCGACGCCGACGAGGATGTAGCCGGCGTGCGCGATGCTCGAATACGCGAGCATGCGCTTGACCGATTCTTGACGACCCGCGACCAGGTTGGCGACAGTCATGGTGACGACCGCCATGGTCGCGATCACCGGCGGCCAGCCAGAGGCCCAGCTCATCGAGGCGGGGTCGCCGAAGCCGCCGATGAGCACGCGCAGCATCATCGCGAACGCCGCTGTCTTCACGCTGACTGCCATGAAGCTGGTCGCTGGCGTGGGCGCGCCCTCGTACGCGTCAGGGGCCCACATGTGGAATGGCACCGCGCTGATCTTGAACGCGAGCCCAGCAATCACGAGCACCATGCCGATCACGAATACGCCGAGCTTGCCTCGGACCGCGGGGTCGAGACCGTTCTGCGTGAGCACGGCCGCTTGATCACGAATGCCAGCCAGATCAGTGTGGCCAGTAGCGCCATACAAGAGCGCGCCACCGTAGACGGTGAGCGCAGCCGCGAAGGAGCCGAGCAAGAAGTACTTCACGGAGGCTTCGGTGCTGCGGGCCGAGCCGCGGCGGAAGCCAGTGAGACAGTAGACGCCGAGAGACATCGTCTCGAGCCCGAGGAACAGCGAAAGCAGATCGGCCGCTGCCGCCAGCACGATGGCGCCGCACACCGAAAACGTCAGCAGCGGGTAGAACTCACCGCGGTCGATCTTGTGCTCGGGCAAGTAGCCACCCGCCAAGAGCGCGGCGAGCGCGCCCCCGAGCGAGATTACGAAGGTGAAAAACAACGTAAAACGATCGAGCACGAAGTAGGGCGCGAGCGCCTTCACATCGACGAACTTTTCAGGGCCGTACGCCCACAGGCCGAGCGCCGCCACCGCGCCCGCGACCAAGGTGATGGCGGTGCCGAGCGCGACCTCGCTGCCACTCCCCTCGCCGTTCTTTTGGTCTTTGTCTTTGCCGCCGAATGCCTCGGTGAGCATCAGCAACGAGCCGCCGAGCACGATGATGAGGATCGGCGACAGCGCGAGCAGCAGTTCTTTGGTCATCGCGGGCCTCCGCTGGGCGGGCGCGGCGCAGGTGCCCGAGGTGGTGGTTGCCCGCCGGGTTGCCCACCGGGCGCGCCGGGCAAGGCCTCCGGTCGCAGCGGGGGTCGCCCCATTGGGGGCGCGCCTGGCTGTTGCGGTTGCGGCGGGGGCGCCGCGGGTTCTGTCGGGCGCGGTGGTGGTGCGGCACGCGGGGCCGGGTCTTGTGGCGGCGAAGCAGCAGGCTTGCCGGCGTCGGCAAGCAGCAGAAGCGCAGGCTGCTCATCCCAAGAAGGTGCGCCTTTCAACATGGCCGGCGCAAAAACGCTCTCCGGCAGCATGGCGGCCGGGCGCTTATCGGACTTCTCGTCGAGCGCTCCGATCTGGTCGTACACCTTGCGCTGATGGTTGAGCACCATCGTGACCGAGTCGCCCATCTTCGAGAGGAAGATGTTCGGGAAGAAGCCGATCACGAAGATGAGAACCACCAGCGGAGCGAGCGCGAGTGTCTCGCGAGGTGAGATGTCGCTCAGATGTTTGTTGGCCGCAGACAGCGGACCGAAGAACACCTTTTGTACGACGCTGAGCATGTACACCGCCGCGAGAATCACGCCGAAGGCCGCCCCGACCGCGTGAACGCCAGCGAAGGTGCGCAGCGCGGCCGAGCTGTACGTGCCCATGATGATCATGAACTCGCCGACGAAACCGTTGGTGCCAGGCACGCCCACTGACGCGAAGGTCGCGATCAAGAACAGCGTGGCGTACACGGGCATGACCTTGGCGATACCGCCGTAATCTTTGATCATGCGCGTGTGGCGTCGGTCGTACACGATGCCGACCAGCATGAAGAGCGCGCCGGTCGAGATGCCGTGGTTGATCATTTGCAAGATCGCGCCCTTTACGCCCGCTTCGGTCGCGCCGAACAGACCGAGCATGATGTAGCCGAGATGTGCGACCGACGAATAGGCGATAAGCTTCTTCACGTCGTCTTGCTTCCAAGCGACGAGGGCCGCGTAGACGATGCCGCCCAAGATGGCGATGCCTGCCAGGTTGGCGGCGTATTGCGTCGCCTGCACCGGAAAGAGCACCATGCTGAAGCGTAGATACGCGTACGTGCCGAGCTTCAACATGACCGCGGCCAGAATCACGGAACCGCCGGTAGGCGCCTGCACGTGAGCGTCGGGCAACCAGGTGTGCACCGGCCACATCGGCACCTTGATGAAGAACGCTAGGGAGAATGCCCAGAAACAGAGGTTCTGCGCGTCCTTCGGCAGCACGACGCGCATCAGCGCGAGGTAGTCGAAGCTGTAGTGGCCGGTCATCTTCTGGTGCGTCCACACCATGTAGACGATGGCGGCGAGCATCAGCACGCTCCCTGCCATCGTGTAGAGGAAGAACTTGATCGAGGCCTTGACCTTTTCCGCACCGCCCCAGATGCCGATCATCAGGAACATCGGCACCAGCATCAGCTCCCAGAACACGTAGAACAGGAACAGATCGAGTGACACGAACGCGCCGAGCATGGCGCCCTCCAAGAAGAGGAAGGCGAAGCACAGCTCTTTTACGCGCGTCTTGATCGAGCCGAACGACTGGAACGCCGCCACGGGCGTGATGAAGGTCGTCAGCAGCACCAGCCAGAAGCTGATGCCGTCGAGCGCGACGTGATAGCGAATGCCGAGGCTCGGGATCCACTCCTTGATGTGCTGAAAATGCCAGCCCGCGGTCATGTTGGCCTTCAATAGCCACAGCGACCCGAGGAACGTGACGCCCATCGCGGCGTAGGTGAAGTAGCGCATCGCCGTCACGTTCTGCCGCGGCAAAAAAAGCACCGCGAAGCTCGCTACGATCGGCGTGAAGACGAGAAACGTCAGCAGGTAGGGCCACTCGCCAGCAGCAGCGTCAGCGACCACCGCGGCAGCGCCTTTCGCGGGTGTGCTCGGCCACATCGCGACGACGAGCCAAGCCATGAGCCCACCCAGCACACCGAAGCCGAGCCGCTGCTTGAGGCTGCTCCGCGTAGCAACTCCTTGCGAAGCAGAAGAGTTGCCGCTGGGGATACAGGCGCCGACGGCGAACGCCGCCAGCACCATCGAGAGCACGGTCAAGCTCATTGGCCGGCTCCTCGGAGCAGATTGGGGATGTCCGAACCCTCGAGCTTGATCGGCGCGCCGGGAGCAGTGCCGCCGGGAGCCGCGCCGCCGGGCGCCGCTCCAGGTGGGCGCGGCTGAAACTGCTGCGGGGTCGGCATCATCTGGCCCTGCGGCTTTTGACGGGTGATCACCACGGGTGTCGCGGTCTCACGTCCAAACGCGTTGCGCACACGCACCGTCACCTCGCGTGTCTCGCCCTGCGCGAGGGTGAGCTGGTACTTGCTCTGCCCCGGCGAAAACTCGATCTCTTTGACGTCTTTGCCTGACCACTTGTACGCATAACCCAAACCAGGCGCGGCAGTCATGACCACCTCGCCTGTCTGATTCAGCTTGGACTCGTCGATCGTCACCATTGCCTTGGGCTGGACGAAGAACCAACCCATCACAGCCAGGCCGATCACCATCGAGGCGGCGTAGATCTGCACGCGCCCCGTGTGGACGACGCGCAGCAGCGCACCGATGGCGGCGGTTACGAGAGCCGTGAGCTTGGCGATGATGCCGTCGACGATCCACGTGTCTGCCATCACGAAGATGTCGGCCAAGGCATCGACCATTCCGATCACGGTGGCGTCATACAGCTCGTCGATGCGCCACTTCTCGTAGATGAGGCTGTGCAAACGGGGGAAGCCCTGCTTGAAGGCTACCTCGGGCTCACCACGGCGGGTCACGTACACCGAGTACGCAGCCAATATGCCGCCGAAACACGCGACCACACCGGGGACCATCATCAGCCACATCTGGCCGCCGTGCTCGTGGGTGCCGGCACGAATCCCGACCAGCCGCTCCGCGTTGGCGAAGATCGGCTCGAGCTTGTGAATCAGCGGCGCGATGCCGAGCGGCTCTGCGCCGAGAAAGCCGGCGACCAGCGCGAAGGCGCCCAGCACCATCAGCGGGATCGTCATCGGCAGCGGCGACTCGTGCGGCTCCGGCCCCTCGAGCCTCTTCTTCGGGGCGACTTCCGCGTCTGGGTCGGCGTGCGCATGACTGTCGTGCGCGCCGTGATCGTCGGGATCAGGATGCGGGTGCGGGTCGACCCAGCCTTTCACGATCTTCCAGCCGCGGAACTCGCCGTGGAAGGTCAGGAAGTACGACCGGAACATATAGAACGAGGTCATCGTGGCAGCGACGATGCCCACCCAATAGAGCGACGGGCCGAGCCAGGTCGGCCACAGCCACATGCCCTCGGTCTTGGGCCCGCCAGCCTGGTTGATGTAGGCGCGCCACAGAATCTCGTCCTTCGAGAAGAAGCCTGCCGTGAGCGGAAAACCAGCGATCGAGAGACACGAAACGAAGTAGGTCGCGTGCGTGATCGGCATGTACTTGGCGAGACCACCCATGTTCGACATGTCTTGCGACTTGTCGGTGTCGTGGATGCGCACGTGAAGCGCGTGAATCACGCTGCCAGCGCCAAGGAACAAACAGGCCTTGAAGAACGCGTGCGTGAACACGTGGAAGAAGCCGGACGTGAACGCCCCGACCCCGACGCCGATGAACATGAAGCCGAGCTGACTGACAGTGGAGTACGCCAGCACCTTCTTCAGATCGGTTTGTAAGAGGCCGATGGTGGCGGCGAAGATCGCGGTGGCTGCGCCGACGATGGCGACCGTCGCCATCGCAGCCGGTGACAACACGAACACGTCGCTCATGCGAGCAACCAGGTACACACCTGCAGTGACCATGGTCGCGGCGTGGATGAGCGCAGAGACCGGCGTCGGGCCAGCCATGGCGTCGGGTAGCCAGACATACAGCGGGATCTGCGCGCTCTTGCCGGCGCAGCCGAGGAACAGCGACCAAGCGACGAGGGTCGCGGCCTTGACCTTGATGGCCTCTTCCGGAAGGAAAAGGTGCACGAGCCAGTTCGGCCACATGCTCTTGGGCGCGAACTCGACGTCCCACACCTTCTCGATCGGAAGGTTGCCGAGCGGCCACACCTTGACCTCGCTCAGCAGCGTGTTCGGGGCGGCGTTCTTGATGCCGTCGAAGGTGAGCGTACCGCAGTAGTAGAGCAACATCGCCATCGCACACAGCAGACCGAAGTCGCCGATCCGGTTCGCGATGAACGCCTTCTTGCCAGCGCTGGCGTTCTTCTCTTCCGTGAACCAGAAGCCGATCAGCAGGTAGCTGCAGAGACCGACGCCCTCCCAGCCCACGAACAGGACCGGCAGGTTGTCGCCCATGATCAGCACGAGCATCGAGAAGATGAACAGGTTCAGGTAGGCGAAGAACCGGTAATAACCCGGGTCTTTCTTCATGTACTCGCTGGAGTACAAATGGATGAGGAAGCCCACGCCGGTGACCACCAGCATCATCGTCGCCGTCATCGCGTCGACACCGAAGGCGACGTCGATGGGGACCGAGCCGTACTGACCGTTCAGGTCGAGCCAGCGCCAAGCGACCCAAGTCAGCTTGCCGACCGGATGAAATTTCTCGGTGGTGGCGGCGTGGGCGATCGCCTCGGCCTTGCCGAGCATCACGAAGGTGAGGACGCTGGCGATGAACGAGACGCCAAGCGCCGAGAGTGCCATCAGGCGCACTGCTTCTTTGCCGAGCCGCTTGCCGAAGACGCCGTTCACGAATGCGCCGATGAGCGGCATCGCGAGCACGATCGCGAGCAACGCGAAGTCGTTCGAGGGGAAGATCTTGCTGAGGGCGTTCACGTCAGTTCCTCAAGAGGTCGGCGTCGTCCGACCGGATCGTTTTACGGACACGGAAGAACGCGAGCACGATGGCCAGGCCGATCGCGGCTTCGGCCGCAGCGACCACGATCACGAAGAAGGCGAACACCTGACCGCCGTGACTCTGGGGGTACATGCGGTTGAACGCGACCAGGGTCAGGTTCACCGCGTTGAGCATCAGCTCGATGCTCATCAGCAGCACCAGCAGGTTGCGCCTCAGCAAGAAGCCGATGCAGCCGATGCTGAACAGCACACCGGCAACCGTGAGGTAGTACTCGAGCGGGATGGCGTTCATAGCGGCTGGCCCTTCTGCGCCAGAGCTTTCTGCGGGATGGCGTCGGCTGGGTTGCCCTTCGCCTTGTCCTTTGGCGGGTCGGTGCCGTGAACGAAGTCTTGTTTTCCGCTAGCCACCGCCATCGCGCCGACCACGGCGATCAGCAGGAGCAAACCCGCGATCTGAAAAGGCACGACCGCGCGCGTGAAAATTTCGCGGCCGATCGACTCGACCGAGCCCATGCCGGCCGCAGGCGGAGGCATCGTGACCAGCTTGTCTCCGCCGAAGCGCATGATCGCGTAGAGCGCGCCGACTGCACACAGCGCGAACACGATGGCGCCGACATAACGACCCACGGCCCCGCGCGCGTCGCTGGTCTCGGCGGTGGTGGGACCTATCAGCATGATGACGAACAAGAACAAGATCACGACGGCGCCGGCGTAGACGATGACCTGAACGGCCGCGAGCAGCTCGGCTGCCAAGAGCAGGTACATGCCGGCCACGCCGATGATCGTCGCGAGCAACCCCATCGCGCCGCGGATGGGGTTCTTGGCGGCAACGGTGAACACGCCGCCCAGCAGAACCAGCAACGTGCAGATCGCGAAGAAGACGATTTCTAGAGATCTCATCGGGCCTCAGGCAGCAGGCTTCGGCAGGCGCTTCGTGCCGGCGCGTTCAGCAGCCCCTTGCGGAGCCAAACCAGGCGAGCCAACCGGCGGCAGGCGCGGCGGAAAATAGTCGGGCGCGAGGGTACCCGTGCCGGACTTGCCGCCCGTGCGAACGTAGTCCTCGAGCTCGCGGCGGAATTTCTTGAGGAAGCCCATCGCCGGCATCGCGGTGCCTTCGCCGAATGCGCAGATGGTGTTGCCCATGATGTTGTTGGCGATCTCGTGCAGGCGATCGAGCTCGGCCATCTCGGCCTCGCCATTCGTCACGCGGGTGAGAATGCGGTTCAGCCAGGCGCTGCCTTCGCGACAAGGCGTGCATTGGCCGCACGACTCGTGACGGTAGAAGTACATCAGGTTCTGGAACGCCAGCACCGGGTCGGCCTTGTCGGAGAGAACAATCGCGCAGCAGGTGCCGAGCATGGTGCCGAGCGCGCGATAGGTGTCGACGCCCATGGGGACGTCGAGCGCGTTCTTACCGTGCCAAGGGTGAAGCGGATTTTTCTCGTCCGGCGCGTTCACGATCTCGTCCGGCTTCAACAGCGGGCACGAAGAGCCGCCGGGGATGACCGCGAGCAGCTCGCCGTGGTCGATGCCGCCACCGAGATCGTAGATCAGCTCGCGTAGCGTGAGACCCACCGCCGCCTCGAACACGCCGGGCGTCTTCACGTGGCCGCTGACGCCGAAGAGGCGGGTGCCGCCGTCTTTCAGGTTGTGGATGCTGGAGAGCTTGCTGAACGCGTCACCGCCCATCTCGAGCGCGGTAGGCACCGCCGCGATCGTCTCCAGGTTGTTGACCGTGGTCGGCATACCGAAGGCGCCGACCATCGCCGGGAACGGCGGCTTCAGCCGCGGCTCACCGCGCTTGCCCTCCAGCGAGTTCAGCAGGCTTGTTTCTTCGCCGCAGATGTACGCGCCCGCGCCAGTGTGCACGTACACCTCGACCGGGTAGTCGATGCCGAACGGCTTTGCGCCGAGGTAGCCCTTGGCTTTCGCCTCTTTGATGGCGGCCCACAGGCGCTCTTTCGATAGGTGCAGCTCGTCGCGCACGTAGATGTACGCCGCGTGCGCGCCGATGCCGAAGCAGCCGATGATGCAGCCTTCGATGCAGGCGTGCGGATTAAGCTCCATCAAGGTGCGGTCTTTGAAGGTGCCCGGCTCGCCTTCATCGGCGTTGATCACCAAATAGTGAGGTTTCTCTGGCTTGGGAGGCCAGGGCATGAAGCCCCATTTCACGCCCATCGGAAAACCAGCGCCGCCGCGCCCGCGAATGTTGGCGGCTTTCATCTGCACCAGCAGATCGTCGCGCGACATGCCGAGCGCCCGCTTCGCCTGCTTGTAGCCGCCGTCGCGCTCGTACGGAGCCAGCAGCCAGCCGTCTTTTTCGGCGTATCGCTTGGTTAGGTAGTTCGTTCGTACGAGCATTGGGGGCGTCCTTGCGAAGCCGGAGGCGGGTCTCAGCGCACCAGCCGATCGAGGATCGTGTCGACCTCGGGCAGCGTGAGATTCTCGAAGTATTCTTTGTCGACCTGCATCATCGGCGCGGTGCCGCAGGAGGCGAGACACTCGGCTGTGCGCAGCGTCACTTTGCCGTCTTTGGTGGTGTGCCCGACCTTCACGCCCAGACGCTTCTCGCAGTGGGCGATGACTGCGTCGGAGCCCTTCAGCGCGCACGACAGCGTGCGGCAGACCCACACTTGGTGTTTGCCGACGGGGTGCTGGTTGAACAGCGTGTAGAAGGTGACGACTCCCTTGACGTGGGCGGTCGAGAGGGCGAGCCGTGCGGCGACGAAGGCCATCACTTCGTCGCTGACCCAGCCGTGTTCGTCCTGGCAGAGGTGCAGCACCGGAATGCAGGCCGCCTGCAAGTTCGGGTACCGCGTCAGGATGTCAGTCAGCTCTTGCTCGCCCTTTGCGCTCAAAGTGAAGGCAGAAGGCCGCTCAGCAATCCCGTGCTGAGCAGAGGGTGCGGTCGTCGCGTGAGCCGAGCCGTGGTTCGTCTTTTCCATGGGGGTCTGGGGGATCCCCCAGATCAGCAAGGGGGGCGAGGTATCGAGCGAAGCGCTCGTTAGGGCGCGTTTCAGAAGAGGGCTACGGAACTTCCGACCAGCGCCTGAGCGGCGCGCACGCTAGTGAGCCGCCCGGGTCGCTGTCAAGCAGCACATCAGGTTCGAGCGCGCGCCCCTCGCCTCACCCAAGTAAAAGCAGATAGGTGGCCTCATCCGGTCGCAAGACACCTTTCACTTGTGGTCTCGGAAGGAACCCGAGTACTCTCCGCGCACTTTCGCGCAATGGCTCGCGCGGAGGGTGCTGGGAGAAGTGGACCCAGCTGGCGGGCTCTTGGGGTTCAGCGCCTCTGGCTCGCTGCAGCGCGATACGCCTTGCGGAGGTGGTGCGTGTTTTGTCCCAACTGCGGCACTCAGAATGCAGAGTCCGCGACCACGTGTGTGAAGTGTGGCTTCAACCTCAAGGGCGCGGCCGCACCCAAATTCAAAGGCACCATGCTGATGAGTCAGCAGCCGATGATGCCCCCGATGGGTGGCGGTGCGCCGCCTCCTGGTCCCCCACCGCCCATGAATCCCGGCCTTGCCGGGACCGTGGTCGGTGTACCCCCGCCCGGAATGGGCATGGGTGCAATGGGCGGTCCTCCTCCAGCTCCGCCTCCCCCCGGCGCTGGCGGTGGTCCCGCGTTTGGCGGCGCTGCAGACCTCGGCATGAACGGTATGCCGGGCGGAAATCAGGGGGTCAATCCACTTGGAGGGACGATGGCGATCGATCAGGGCTTTCACTCACCACTAGGCGCAAGCCCCATGGGCCCGCCACCGCCGATGGGCGACCCCGGCGGCATGGGTGATCCGGCCAACGCATACGGTCCTCCCGGAGGTGGTCAGCCTCCCGGTGGCTACGGTCCTCCCGGTGGCGGTCAGCCTCCCGGTGGCTACGGTCCTCCCGGCGGCGGTCAGCCTCCCGGTGGCTACGGTCCTCCCGGCGGCGGTCAGCCTCCCGGTGGCTACGGTCCTCCCGGCGGCGGTCAGCCTCCCGG
>Ga0163144_10011650_pt1 | contig 18578 bp, 13 predicted proteins | sample OliLak19BULKMAT1_FD_123175 | JGI IMG/M metagenome (GOLD analysis project Ga0163144, IMG submission 123175) | Freshwater microbial mat bacterial communities from Lake Vanda, McMurdo Dry Valleys, Antarctica - Oligotrophic Lake LV.19.BULKMAT1 | ecosystem: Environmental > Aquatic > Freshwater >... | reverse complement strand
GCCGCCCCAGGCTGACATCGCCAGCAGCCAGTGGGAATGGCTCGGGCCAGGCAATATTGGCGGGCGCATCCGATCAATCGTGATTCATCCAACCGACCCACAACGGATGTGGGTTGGTGGTGTTGCTGGCGGGATCTGGTATAGCAGTAATGGCGGAACCACCTGGCAGCCCGTCAATGATTTCATGGCCAATCTGGCCGTCTCCACCATGGTGATCGATCCAAGCAACCCCAGCAGCATGTATGCAGGTACGGGCGAAGGGTTCTACAATGCTGATGGTATTCGTGGCGCTGGTGTGTTCAAAAGCAGCGATGGCGGCGTTACATGGACCCAGTTGGCCGAAACCGCAACCACCAACTGGCTGTATGTCAATCGTCTCGCCATCTCAGCAGATGGCAGCACCATCCTGGCAGCAACCAGAAGTGGTGTCTGGCGCAGCGTGAATGGGGGGACCACCTGGACAGTAACAAATAACGCATCCGATACTGCCGACATCGATTTTCATCCGACCAATAATAGCCTGGCAATTGCCGGTGGCATTTCGGGCGATACAAAGTATTCAACTGATGGCGGTATAACCTGGAATACAGCAACTGACATTCCAGCCAATGGCCGGGTTGAACTTGGATATGCACGCTCAAACCCATTGATTGTGTATGCTTCTATCAACCAGAACAGTGGCGAGATCTGGCAGAGCACCAATGGCGGCCAGAGCTACACACTACGCAGCACTGGCACAAACTACCTTGCTTCACAGGGTTGGTACGATAATGCGCTATGGGTTGACCCAACCAATTCCAACTTTCTGATCGTCGGCGGCATTGATTTGTGGAAGAGTAGTAATGGCGGCACAAGCCTCACCCAGATCAGCACATGGTATAACGCCCCAAATTCTGCCCACGCCGATAACCATATCATCGTTTCGTCGCCACAGTTCAATGGCACCTCCAACACCACCGTCTTCTTCGGCAATGATGGTGGCATGTACACAACATCGAATGTCTATACTGTTGGCAATAACCTGCCCGATGCCACCAATGGCTGGCAGGAGCTGAATAACAACCTGGGCATCACCCAGTTCTATGGCGCTGCTGGCAACCCAACCAGCGGCAAGATCGTCGGCGGCACCCAGGATAATGGATCGCTACGCTATACCGGCGCTACCGAAACCTGGAATACCGTCTTTGGCGGCGATGGCGGGTTTTCAGCCGCCGATCCAACGAACCCGAACTATGTCTATGGCGAATATGTCTATGCCAATATCCATCGCAGTAACAATAGTGGCACACTCTATTCTGGCGAATATATTTCTGGGAACTACTATAATGGCGCTGGGTCTGCATGGAAAGCGGTGCCATATAAGATCACCGATGCCCAGAATAGCTGTGCCCTGTTTATTGCCCCATTCATCCTTGACCCAAACGATCCCAATCGTATGCTAGTTGGTGGTTGCTCACTCTGGCGCACAAACGATGTTCGCACTGTTAATACGCCAACAACCGGTCCGTCTTGGGCCGCGATCAGCAACCCAAATGCTGGTCCAGCGATCAGCGCTATTGCGGTTGCACCAGGCAATTCCAATATCATCTGGGTGGGCTATGAGAATGGCCTTGTCTATATGACTAATAATGGTACTGCCGCTGCCCCAACCTGGAGCCAGGTTGATTTAAATGGCGTCGGCCTACCAAATCGCTATGTCACCAGGCTAACGATTGATCGATTAGATTCAGCTATTGTCTATGCAACCTTCGGTGGCTTCAGCGCAGGTAACGTCTGGCGCACCAGCAACAGTGGCACAAGCTGGAGCAATATCAGCGGCAACGGCCAAACGGCGCTGCCAAGCGTGCCGGTGCGCAGCCTGGTGATCAACCCAACCAACGCCAACTGGCTGTATATTGGCACTGAGGTTGGCGTGTTTACCAGCGAGGATGGTGGTTCTACCTGGAAGCTGCCACAGGATGGCCCATCGAACGTTTCGGTCGATGAACTGTTCTGGATGAACGACACATTGGTAGCAGCCACCCATGGGCGCGGCCTATTCCGCACAACGCTAGGCAGCTCCCTACAGAATACAGGCTTCCACTGGCGTGAATTGAGCGGTAACGCAAACGGAGCCATTGATCCAGGCGAAACGCTTGGCATCACGGTTGATCTGCGCAACCAGGGTAATCAGACAGCCACGAATGTTTCTGGGGCACTGGCTGTGACAGCAGGTAGCGCAACGATCCAGGTTGGGGCATCTACATATGCCAATATTCCGACGAGGGCAACTCAAAGCAATGCGACCGAGTACACTGTTCTGGTAGACCCAAACCAGCCGTGTGGCGGCAAACTCAGTTTTAGCCATACGGCATCGTATGGTGGCAACAAGACTCTTGTTTCCGATCATACCCTGGCCACTGGCACAACCGCGTCGGTCAACTATGCCTATACAGGCCCAAACATCCCAATTATAGATAACACCGTCGTTGATCTGCCGCTGACAATCGACAGCACCGTGCCGAATGCCAGTGTCGTAGTTCACCTGAATCTAAATCATACGTTTGATGGCGATCTAATTATCTCGCTTGTCTCACCAAATGGCACCGTGATCGTCCTCTCGAACGCCAATGGGGGCGATGGCGATGATTACACCGACACCATCTTTGATGATCAGGCCGCGACCGCAATTACTGCCGGAAGCCCGCCTTTCACAGGGCGTTTCCAACCACAAAATGCGCTTGCTGGGCTCAAGAGCGAGAGTAAGAGCGGCATCTGGAAGTTGCGTGTAGAAGACACTGCCGGTAACGATATTGGCAATGTTCTTGGCTGGTCGTTGGATCTGCAAACACAGAATTGTAGCGCTACAACAACCATCAGCCCGCCAAGCCTGGATTTTGGTACACAATCGTTGGGTAGCACCGGTGCAATCCAGCTAGTTACCCTGCAGAACATCAGCGGTAGTGCTGCAACCATCAGCACAATTGCATTAACGGGCGATTTCCGCCGTTCGGGAGGCACATGCCCAAGTAGTTTCCCAGGAACACTGGCTGCTGGAACCAGTTGTACAATCGGTGTCGTGTTTAGCCCGAGCGCTAATGGTTCACACACCGGGAGCCTGAGCATCACGAGTAACGCGATCAGCAGCCCACAAACCATTGCCCTCAGCGGAACCGGCCAGAACGTGAATATCTTCCTGCCGTTAGTGATATGGTAGCGCATCCATGATCACGCGGCGCATGTACTGGCCGCGTGATCATCCTCAGATCATCAGGAACTACTGCTATGACAACCTATGCCGATCTTGGCCTTCGCCCAATCATCAACGCCGCTGCGACCCTGACGCGATTGGGTGGATCACGCATGCCAGCGCCGGTTGTTGAGGCGATGGTTGCCGCAGCAGGTTCATTCATTGATCTTGAACTTCTTCAGGAACGGGTTGGCGCACGAATCGCCCAATTGACCCATAACGAAGCCTGTTATGTCTCTTCTGGTGCAGCAGCAGGGATTGTCCTGGCGGTCGCAGCATGTATCACAGGTAGTGATCGCGCAGCGATTGGACACTTTCCGCATATTGAGCACACCAGAAACACTGTGATCATCCATCATTCGCAGCGCAACAGCTACGACTACGCCATCCGCCAGACTGGCGCACGGCTGGTTGAAATTGGCACAGCCCAGTTCACTCAACCCGACGAACTACGAGCTGCGATCACACCGCAGGTTGCCTGCATTGTCTATTTTGCTGGTACACATTATGCCAGTGGCGCATTGCCATTGGCGGATGTGATTGAAATCGCCCATGCTGCTCGGGTTCCTGTGGTTGTGGATGCGGCAGCGCAGATTCCACCAATTTCGAACCTCTGGCAGTTTACCCGTGAGAATGGCGCAGATCTGGTTATCTTCAGCGGCGGCAAAGGACTGCGTGGCCCACAATCAGCAGGGTTGGTGCTGGGTCGGCCAGATTTGATTCAGGCCTGCCATCTGAATGGCAACCCATATGCCAGTATTGGCCGGCCCATGAAGGTTGGCAAAGAAGAACTGATGGGTATGCTCGCAGCCATTGAGTGGTCGCTGGCACAGGACGAGCCCGCGTTACTGGAGCACTACGAACGGATTGTCCAGTATTGGCTGAGCGGGCTTCAGGATCTTGCAGGCATTCAGGCCAACCGAGGCTACCCAAGTGAGGCAGGCCAACCACATCCCCGCACGATTGTGCAGATCCTTCCAACATCAGGCCATAGCCGTGATCAAGTGGTAGCCGCTCTGCTGCATGGCGATCCAGCAGTTGCTGTAGGAAGTATTGGCACAGACACAATCGCCCTCAACCCGCAAACAATCGCGCCAGGTGAGGAACACTTGGTGCTAACGGCACTACGAAATGTGCTAGGCGTGTGAGCTTGTTCATTATGCACGCGCCTAGCACAATCGCCACTCACATGGGCTGCTGTTCCTCATTGCGCCTGGCCTCTTCCGCACGCTGATCACGGGCCGTTGTCTTATTCTCATTCCAATAGAATGATCGCGGCTCGGTTCGGCGCTTTGCCTGTGTCCCAAAGATCAGAATATACGCCCGCCGTGGCTGATCGGAATGGTTTGGCCCTGTATAGTGCAGCGTGCGATTGGTATGAATCGTTGCGCCACCGGCTGGGAGTGGGCAGGCCACCGCGCCCTCGGTATGCGCCTGGTCGGCAACCAACCCATGAATCCGTGGGTCGTTATTGATCGGATGGTGTGGCACAATCTCCTGATGATTACTTCCCGGCACAAACTGCATGCAGCCATTATGCAGATTCACATCCTGCAATGGAATCCAGATGCTCATCGAATTGTATTCCAGCATCGGGTTCCAATAGGCTTCATCCTGATGCCAGGGCGTTTCGGCACCGATCCGCGCTGGCTTCAGAATGGCATGCTCGCCATGGGCCTGTGCCTCTGGCCCAAGCAACTGCCGCGCAACCGCCAGTGCATTTGCACGAAATAAACCCTGCTTCAGTTCTGGCGCATATTTTGATGGCCCCAGAATCTGGGGCAGGGTCGCCTCCTGGCCTTCCTCATCCGTACCAGCAAGATCAAACTGATCGCCAACATCCCGGCCAGCCCGCTGTGCAAATAATCGGTCGTAGATCTCACGCAGCCAGGCGACCTCTGCCTGTGTGGTAATCGCATCAAGCGCCAGATAGCCATCGCGATGGTAGCAATCGATCTGATGCTGGGTCAACTGAATCGTTGGGGCAATCTCGGTTGTAGTAATCTCACTCATTGCGCGTCCTCCTCACTGACGAAACGCAGGCCAACCGCCAGCGCTACCACCATAATACCCTATCTCTGCCCAATGACTTTTTGACCAGGTGACCAAGTGACCGGGTGACACGGTGACCAAGTGATAACGTGACCGAGTGATAACGTGACTGGGTGACCTGGTGGCCAGGTGAATATTCTTGACTGGTGTGGTACTGCTGCTCATCAGCATTGTCACCATGTCAGGGCATGTGCAAAGTCCCAACATGGCGGTGTATCGCCTTGTTCCCCTTACCTCAACCCCGCTCCCACACGGGGAGCGGGGCTCTGCGCGGCATCGCACTATGGTTTCCCCTTCTCCCCAATGTGGGAGAAGGGGCCAGGGGATGCGGGGAAAAGGGACGTTGCTCATGCCCTGTCACCGTGTCAGGGTGCCCTTGACGCCTCCGCCAGAACCGGATACCATCCAGTATTAGCGAACCAGATAGAGAAGGTGCTTTCGTGATTGAGCGATTGGGATGGCTGCGAACTAGCATAACCGGAAGCGAATGGCTTCGCCGCTTTGCCCAAGTTGGCCTGGTACTAGCAGCACTATGGATCGCTGTGCCAGCGCTTGGCCGTATTGCCGCACTACTGGCCTACCCCTATGCCCACGATGGCCTGGAAGGGACGCTCCTGTATGAGGCTCGCCTGCTGCGCGCTGGCGAAGCGCTGTATCGGCCACTCGAACTCTACCGCTTTGTCTCGGCACCCTACCCGCCAATTCACTATCTATTCCTGGCGCTGTTTGATCTCATTCTTGGCCCGCATGTCTTCTGGCCTGGGCGGCTGCTCTCGCTGATTGCCGCGCTTGGCGTGGCCCTGTTTGCCGCCCTGATTGTCCGCCGTACTGGCGCAGCCTGGGCGGTTGCGGCACTGGCAGCTGCACTGGTTCTCAGCATTCCACCACTGCAACTATGGAGCACCCGCATCAAGCCGGACGTGCTGGCGCTCCTGTTTACCAGCATCGGGTTGTATTGCACAACCCGCGCCTGTACATCCCCACCGAAAACCACTAGCCCAATGCTTATTCTGGCCGCCATCGCATTTGTGCTGGCCTTTTTCACCAAACAGACAGCACTGGCCGGGCCGTTGGCGGCTGGATTGGCACTCCTGATCAACGATCTGCGAGATCGCTATTCCGATGCGCCACCATATGCTGGGTATGCCAGCCCATTACCAATACGCTGGCGGACGATCCTGTTTACTGGGTTGTATCTTGGGTTGGTGCTGATCATCTGGGGCTTGCTGGATCTGATAACAGCCAGACAATACACTCTGCATGTCTGGTGGGAGGGCAAACGAACCGAGTGGTGGACGTTTCTGCTGTTCAGTAAAATTATCGTGTTGCTGGGATTCTGGTGGCCACAGATGATCCTGGCGGCTCTGGCATTACTGCTCTCCTGGAAGCAGCGCAGCCTGCTCGTCCCAGCCTGTTATGTGTTGGTTGTGCCACTCACACTGCTTGGAACCGGCGAACAGGGAGCTAATCATAATCATCTGCTGGAAACCCATCTCGCACTCGCCATCGCTGGCTGTGCCGCTCTGGGAGTACTTATTGCTCCCCCACCCCTCCCCCACCCCTCCCCCACCCGTGGGGATGGGCACGAAGAGTTCCCGAACGGGCAATTTCCCCGCTCCCCGGCGTGGGTGCGGGGAATACACCAGCGCATTGGCATCTGGGCACTACTACTTGGCTGCCTGCTAGCTGGGGCACAGATCTACCAGGTGGCCCATCCGCCAGATTGGTATGCTGGCGAGCTCAACCCTCAAGATCCACCAGAGCGATTTCTGAACTTCATTCGTAACACACCAGGCGAAATCCTGGCCGATGATACCGGGCTATTATTTCAGGCCGGTCGCGATCTACGCTACGATGACCCATCGACCATGGGGCCAGCGGCGCGGATCGGCGCATGGGATCAGCGCGGCCTGCTTGAAGAGATCGCCCAACAGAAGTTCAGCGCCATTATTCTGCCCGTCAATGCGGAAAAATCAATCATCGATCCAGCAGGCCGCTGGACACCCGAGATGCTATCGGCAATCAATGCCCATTACAAGCTCAAGTTCCGCGATACCCTGTATATCTATGTGCCGCGCTAAGATCAGGAAAGGCTCTCTACCCGAAATTCACCCCTTGGTTCGATATAGTGTGTATCCATCTGCGCCAGTTGCAGCTTGCCACTGATATCATCATTGACGGCCTGCCAGTAGGTGTAGCTCTCAATCACCCAGATACCGCTCTCGCGGGTGCCATTGCCAGAACCCTTGACGCCACCAAATGGTAGATGCGCCTCGGCACCGGTTGTCGAATTGTTGATGCTGGTCATGCCTGCCTGAATGTTGTGCTTGAACTGGTACGCCCACTCGCGATTGTTGGTATAGATTGCCGATGAAAGGCCATAATCGGCACTATTGGCCGCTGCAATCGCCTGATCGATGCCATCAACCCGAACGAGATTAACGGTCGGCCCGAACACTTCGGTCTGAAAGATCTTCATCTGCGGCGTTACATCGGCCCAGATCGTTGGCCAGCCATAGAACCCAGCAGCTGGATCGCCAACAAAGCCCGCTGGTTTCGTTTCGGATGTGATCCGCCCCTGGCCATATAACAGTGTTGCCCCATCGGCCAGGCCCCATTCATAGTGATGCTCCCAATTATGCAGAAAGCGCTCATTGATGAATGGGCCATATAGCACATCGGGATGCTTGAGTGGATCACCAATCTGCGTGGCCTGGGCAGCCGCGACGAAGCGCTGCTTGAATTCCTCATAGACAGGCGCATCAATAATGATATTCCCACAACTGGTGCAGCGCTGGCCGCCCGTTCCGAACGAGGCCCACAGCGCACCAGCAACCGCATTCTCAAGATCAGCATCGCGCATTACCACCAGCGGGTTCTTGCCACCCAGTTCAAGCGTCGGGTGGATGAGATTGCGGCCAGCTACTTCGCCAATCCTGCGCCCAACTGCCGTCGAACCGGTGAACGCGAACTTATTCAGCAAGCGCTCGTCCATCATCTCGACAAGATATTCGCCAGCACCGCCTGCACCACCACCAAACACAATATTCAACACACCAGGCGGCACACCAGCTTCTTCAATCAGCTTCGCAAAGGCATACGAACATGCCGGTGAATCCTCGGATGGCTTCCACACAATCGTGTTGCCGGTTAACAGGGCCGGAATGATCTTCCAACTCGGCACCGCAATCGGGAAATTCCCGGCAGTCACAATCCCAACCACGCCAAGCGGGCGGCGATAGGTCATCAGTTCCTTGCGTGGCATCTCGGATGGAACAGTCTGGCCATATAATCGGCGGCCTTCCGATTGGAAAAAGTGGCAGGTGTCGATTGCTTCCTGAACATCGCCACGGGCCTCTTTCAGCGTCTTGCCCATTTCACGCGAAACAAGCCGACTGAGCGCTTCCTTCTCGCGGGCAATTGCCGCACCAATACTGCCAATAATCTCGCCACGAATCGGCGCTGGAGTCTCCTTCCAGGCCGGAAATGCCAACCGAGCTGCCTGACACGCCTCACGCACCTGATCCTTCGTTGCAGCCGGAAATTCGCCAATTATGTCGTTCAGATCGCTTGAATTCCGTGAATAGAACATCTCCGAGCTATCGAGCTCGCGGCCATTGATGATGTGATGATAGCGTCGCGCCATCGCGGTGCTCCTGTTGGCAACGCAACTCCGATCTCAAGTTTTCGGCAGTTGCTAGGGCGTTCGACAATAGCCTATTGTACCATTTATACCATGCCCAATTTGCTGCACACGGCCATCTCTGCTATCATGACGCAAAGCGTCAAAACACTGCTGTCAAGGAGTTCCCATGAACCACTCATCTGATCAGCTACCAAGCTACCGTCTGTATATCAATGGCGAATGGATCGATGCCTGTGATGGCGCCATGATGCCCGTCAATGAACCAGCACTCGGCCAGCCGATGGCCTATGTTGCGCGTGGAAGCGCCGCCGATATTGATCGGGCAGTTGCTGCGGCCCGCAATGCCTTTGATGCAGGCCCATGGCCACACACGCCGCCGCACGAGCGTGCCAGAATTCTGCATGCGCTAGCAGATGGGATCGAGGCGCGTACCGCCGAGTTTGCCGAGGTCGAAGCGCGCAACCTTGGCGTCCCCATCCGCAAATCAAGCTTTGTCGATCTCCCCTGGGCTGTTGAACATCTACGGGTGTTTGCAGAATTGGCACGCCGCGATGCCTATGAGCCATTGCCATGGAACGATCTACCAGGGTTGAGCTGGAATTTCGTCTGGCGCGAGCCGATTGGGGTCTGTGGCCAGATTATTCCCTGGAACTACCCGCTGCTGATGGCGGCCTGGAAGATCGCCCCAGCCCTGGCCACCGGTAATGTGATTGTGCTCAAACCAGCATCCTACACACCACTCACGGCGCTGTTATTGGCCGAGGTGATCCACGATAGTGGCCTATTGCCACGCGGCGTATTCAATCTGGTAACCGGGCCAGGTGCGGAAGTTGGCGAAGCGCTGGCCGCACATCCAGGGGTGGATAAGATCGCCTTTACTGGCAGCACCCAGGTTGGGCGGCGGATCATGGAACTGGCCAGCGCAACAATCAAGGGTGTGACGCTCGAACTCGGTGGCAAATCGCCGAGTATTGTGCTACCAGATGCCGATCTCGATCTGGCAACCGATGGCGTGCTGTTTGGCGTATTCTTCAATGGCGGGCAGAGCTGTGAGGCTGGAACCCGCTGCCTTGTTCCAGAAAAACTGCACGATGCCTTTTTGGCACGGCTGGTTGCCCGAACCGAGGTGATGCGATTGGGTGATCCGCTCGATTTCGAGACTGATCAGGGGCCGTTGGTTTCTCATCGCCAGCTTCAATCTGTTGAAGAATATGTTGCGCTCGGGCTGCGTGAGGGTGCCAAACTCGCCATCGGCGGGCATCGCGCCACAGTTCCAGGGTTCGAGCATGGGCCATTCTTCGAGCCGACGATCTTTACTGGTGTTCGCAATGACATGCGGCTGGCTCAGGAAGAGATATTCGGGCCGGTTCTGTCGGTTGTGCCCTATCGCGATGTTGGTGAGGCGATCAAGATCGCCAATCAGACGATGTACGGATTAGGGGCTGCCGTCTGGTCACGCGATATTCCGGCGGCCATTGAGGTTGCGCGCCGTATTCGTGCCGGCACCGTGTGGATCAATGATCACCACATCATTCTGCCATCGGCACCATTCGGCGGCTTCAAGCAGAGTGGCATTGGCCGTGAGCATGGGCTGCAGGGCATGCTGGCCTATACCGAAGCCAAGCATATTCATGTCGATCTGATGCAAAAACGGGAGGGCCGTTTGCACTGGGATGTCATGCTGCCACAGGCGGAGTGAAAGATAGAGCAAACCTATAGCCAATTTTCGAGCCGTAAAACCGGCACAGCCTGAAAATCACCATCGGTTGTAAGCAGGGTCAGATCATAGCGCAATGCAGTTATAGCAATCAATGCATCAATCGTCGCAAGTGGAGAGGCATGATTGGTATCGAGCAGATAGGTAGCCACGCTCTATCCTCGGCCTTCTGCAATATCATCTGCCCGATTAATATCCCGTAGCTCCTGCTCGGCAGCCTGAAGAGCCGCAATCTCGGCAGCAACATCATATGTCTCGTCTTCTATTGCTTCCATCATCCTGAGCACATCCGCAAGATTTCCTCGGGCCGGGATAATGCTGGCTGGGTTGGGTGGCATTGCTTTAATACGCGCAACCAGAGTAAGCAACTCAGGGTCATCAAGTGGCTGTCGATGGTGGTCAGCTATGGCCGCATCTGTCTCTGTCAGCCCTGCTACAATACACTCAATTGCGAGCGATTCGACTGAGCGATGCTCGACAGTGGCGCGCTGTTGGAGCTGCTCCGCGAGACGTTCAGGCAGTGCGATTGTGGTTGTCATGCTGCCCTCCTTATAGGTTGATATTGATCCACTGGTATTGTAACAAATATACGATACGGCTGTCGAGATCGGCAGCCCGTAGAAGTAGCGAAAGGTTGATCAACCATGAATAAACGTGATCGCATCCTGAGCCTGATCCACGGCAATGCTCCTGCCGATTATGTTCCGGCGGCCTTTTTCATGCATTTCGATCCAGCTGACCATATAGGCCAGGCTGCCATCGACAAACACCTGGAGTTCTTTCGCGCAACCGATATGGATTTCGTGAAGATCCAATACGAGCAGACTCTGTCGACGGCGTTTCCAATTCGCACGATAGATGATTGGGCGCATATTCCCCGCTATTCAGAAGAAGACTTTGAACCATCGGCTCGTATCGTTGCAGGGCTCACCCAAGCCGCCAAGCATGAAGCTCTGGTGATCATGACGCTGTACTCGCCATATATGTGGCTCAAGCAATCCGCCGATGGCATTGATCTGGCCGAGCATATGCGCCAGAATCCAACAGCAGTCACCAAGGGGTTGGAGATCATGACGGAAAATGTGCTGACGCTTGTGCGCGCCTGTAAGCATGCAGGGGTGGATGGCTTCTATGCCTCATCGCAGGGTGGCGAGGCCTTCGCGTTTCCTGGCCCAGAGGTCTTCCGCAGCTTCATCAAACCCAGCGATCTCACCGTGTGGGATGCAATCAACGATTGCTCATTCAACATTCTGCATATCTGCGACTATAACGGTGGCTATGCTGATCTTTCGCCATTCTTGGATTACCCAGGCCATGTCGTCAATTGTAGCCTGCATGTGGGGGATCGGGTGTTGCAGGCAGCAGAAATCGCCCAATTATTCGGGCGACCGTTTATGGGTGGAATGGAACGCAAGGGCGTGATTGCGACGGGGAGTGTGCAGGAAATTCGCCAAACTGCGGAAGATGTGCTCACAAACGCACCAAAACAATTCATTCTGGGTGCGGATTGCACGATCCCAAGCAATACATCCTGGGAAAACCTGAAGGCGGTTATCGATCTGGCACACCAGCACAAGAAATAACCTGAGAGAACAAAGGAACAAAGAAAGCGTCGATGTTGCTCTCTTGTTCCCTTGTTCCCTCGCGCCTCGTTACTTGGCTATCGGCACCTTACGGCCAACATCCGGGTCAATTGTCAGCAATGTGACGCTGACCCAACCAGTGACACCACGAACATTCGTAATCTGGTACCACTTGCCATCAGCCGTCTTGGCCAGTAGTTGCACAGTTTCATTCGCATTGATCTGGTCAAGCACTTTCCCACGGATAGTGGCGTCGGCACGCACATTACCGCCATTAAAGACCTTCGCGCTCAGACCTGCGACAGGAGTGCCATTCACTGGTGGTGTTGCGGGAGTGCCAGCTGTACCAAAAACGGGTATCTGGCGGGTCAGTTCAACCGAAAGATTGAGCAGTGTTCGGTTGACCCAACCACTGATACCGCGAATATTGGTGATCTGGAACCACTGATTATCGGCGGTTTTACTCAGCAGCTGAACCGTCTCACCAGCGTTGATCTGATCGAGAACTTTACCCTTGAGTGCTGCCTCGGCGCGAACGTTTCCGCCATTGAACACCGTTGTTGTCAGCCCACTGGCCGGTGTTGGCGTCGGGACTTGCGCTGCCACTTCGGGAGCCACTTCCAGCAGGGTACTACTGAGCCATCCGGTTGCTGCGGCGGTTTGGATTCGATACCAGGCACCATCCTGGGTTCGTTCGAGCAAGATGAGTGTTTCGCCACGAGTGACCTGACCAACTTCCTCTGCCTGAACACTGGGTTCTTTACGGATCTTCCCACCGCCAAGCACCGTCGCCTTTGGTTGCGCCTCTTCTGTTGGAGCACTGGTTGGCTCAATCGTTGGCGTATCCGGCTTGGGTGTTGGAGTTGGTTTTGCCGATGTCGGCTGTATAGCGACCGTCTGATAGAAATCGGCATCATATGGCTGGAGCACATTCAGTTTGGTTGGCCCTGAGTTGATCGACTGACCAAATGCATTGGATGTCAGTGTGATCGTGTATTCACGCTCACGATCTGGTACCGATGCCTCATTTAATCGATCAAGCGTCAGCGTAATTTTGCCCTCGCTGGGCGTAGAAACCGCCGTATTGGGGGCAAACCAAGCAAACTCCTGATCGCCTTCTTTCATGGTCGCGCTAATCTGCGCATCGTTTGGCAGATTCGTTGTACCAACCACAACAATCTTCCCATTACCAGCAACTTCGGCGCGGGTAATCGAAATTTGCCCAATAGGCGGCGCTGTCGGCTGTAATGCAGTTGGTTGGGATGGGCTCGAAACCGCAAGTGCCAGCGCAATAAGGCCAGCGATCACAACCAGCGGAATGAGTATAATCAGTATTCGAACAGCCGGAGCAGCATTCCGAAACCGATCAATCAGGCTGGTTGGCTCTTCATACGGAATAGACGTATAGTCGATCGGCCCACCAATATCGGTCGGCGGAGCCGCAGCCCCACCCTGTGCCTGGCTGCGACGGCGGCGCAGAAACACAACAATCACGCCAACAATCACGAGAGCGATAAAGATAAGACCGAGAATCTCCGGCCTCAGCAGAACGTCGAGCATCGCTAATCGTTTCCTTTCCGTATCGCACGGCTGCCTTCCGGCGATTGAGGGCTTGTTCGTATCATATGATAAAGTTGCACAATGTCAAGCGTGTTAGGGCTCACATGGACGTTCAGTATCACGTTTATATCATAGCGTAGTGTAAAGTAGCCAAACATGCAAGCGCATAGCAAGGGCGCTGCAATGGCTACCTGTGCCAATATGGTATAATCATAACGTCATATTCACCAGGAGTCGCCCTCGATGAAAGAGTTTTTTCGCCGCACACCAAAGCATTTTACGCCGGGAGCACGCAATAACGGCCAGCACATTCCGGATAACATGTGGGTTAAGTGCCCATCTTGCGGTGAGCTTACCTATGTCAAGCAACTCAACGATAACCTGAAAGTCTGTAAGTGTGGGTACCATATGCGCCTGCTCGCGCGCGAGTGGCTTGGCCTGCTCGATGCTGAATCCTTCGAGGAGCATGATACAAGCCTCGCCCCGACTGACCCACTGACGTTTATTTCGGCCAAGGATAACTACGCCCAGAAGGTGATCGAAAACCAGGAACGCACTGGGCTCAATGATGCGTTGGTCACAGGGCGCGGAGCCATCGATGGCAACCCATTAGAGATTGCCGTCTCGGAATTTGGCTTTATCGGCGGCTCGATGGGCAGCGTCTATGGTGAGAAACTTGCCCGCGCCGTTGAACAGGCAACCCGGCATTCGATACCGCTGATGACGATCACCGCCACTGGTGGTGCACGCCAACACGAAGGCGTGCTATCGCTCATGCAGATGGCAAAAGTCAATATTGCGCTCACGCGGCTTGCCGCAGCTGGCCTGCCGCATATCGCGTTACTTGTAGATCCATGCTATGCGGGCGTCATGGCCTCCTATGCTTCTGTTGCCGATGTAATTATTGCAGAACCAGGTGCACGGGTTGGCTTTGCGGGCCAGCGTGTGATCGAGCAGACGATCCGCCAGAAGCTGCCGCTCAACTTTCAGACGGCTGAGTTTATGCTTGAGCATGGTATGATCGATCTGGTGATTGCCCGCAGCGAATTGCGTGCAACCGTCGCCCGATTGCTCAGGCTGTATGCGGCAACACCGGCTCATACCAGATCAACCCATTCGAAAGCATTGGGCAATGGCATAGAACGGGCCTACGTTCGATGACAACCCTGACACCATGGGATAAAGTCCAGCTTGCGCGGCATCCCCACCGCCCACACACCCTCGATTATGTGAAAGCGCTGTTTGAGGATTTCACCGAGTTTCATGGGGATCGGCGTTTCGGCGATGACGCTGCGATCATTGGTGGGCCTGCGCGTTTCGCCGATCAGACGATCATGGTGGTTGGGCATCAGAAGGGCCGTGATGCCCGTGAGAATGTGCGCCGGAACTTCGGAATGCCCCGCCCGGAAGGGTATCGCAAGGCATTGCGCTTGTTCCAGCATGCCGAACGCTTTGGGATGCCTGTGCTGTGCTTCATCGATACGCCAGGCGCTGATCCAGGCATCCAATCGGAGGAGCGCGGCCAGAGTAATGCCATCGCAGAGAATATTCTGGTGATGGCCGGGCTACGGGTTCCGATCATCGCAACCGTGATTGGCGAGGGTGGTAGTGGTGGTGCATTGGCAATTGGCGTCTGTGATCGGCTCATGATGCTGGAGCATTCGGTCTATTCGGTTGCATCACCAGAAGGAACTGCGGCGATCCTATGGCGCGATTCAGCCAAGGCACCAGATGCGGCCAAGGCCATGCGAATAACCGCCCAGGATCTGTATGTGATGAAGGTCGCCGATACAATTATTGCCGAGCCAGAGGGTGGCGCACAAACTGCACCAGAATTGGTGATCGATGCTGTTGGTGCGGCATTGCAGGTTCATCTGGCTGGCCTGTGTCGGCTGGATGAGGCAACTCTATTGGAACAGCGCTATAACAAATACCGTGCAATCGGCCAGTATCAAGAGGGCATGCACCGCAGTGTGTTCGGTAGCGATGGAGCCACCGAGCTTATTCGGTTCGAATAGCCAATCACACGAAGCGCTCAAACACCCGATTGCCCAACATGCGGCCACGCTCCGTCAGGCGCACACCAATCGCATCGCGCTCGATCAGCCCCTGCGTGGCCAATTCCGCTAATTCCACGCCATATATATCGTTCAGCGCACTACCACAACGCTCGCGGAAATGCGCTTCGGCCACCCCTGCCGTCAGGCGTAGGCCCATGAACATGGTCTCAGCGGCCATGTCGTGCGGGGACAGTTCTGTGACTTCACTGATCACTTCTCCCAGCGAGACCCGCCGGATATAATCATCGATTCCGAGTGCGTCGGCATAGCGGCGCGGATAGAGGTGCCCATGCGCTCCTGCCCCGCAGGCCAGGTAATCGACATTCAGCCAATAGGCGACATTATGATGGCAGGCGTGTGTCGGCAATGTTGGCGCTTTGTAGCGTAGCTGCGAACCGCTTGCTGGATGTTGCGGGCGCTGAGTATCGCGTGCCCAATTCGAAATCTCGTACTGCACATATCCAGCTGCGCCAAGTTGATCGATAGCCCGTTCATACATTGCACCAGCTTCATCATCATCGGGAATGCTAATACGCCCGCTGGTGACCTGAGCATATAGTGGTGTGCTGGCTTCCAGAATCAGTGAATAGAGCGAGAAGTGGTCGGCCTGCCAGGTGACAATTTCATCCAGCGTTGCCCGCCACTGCTCCTGGGTTTGGCCTGGTAGCCCAAAAATAAAATCAAGGTTAATACTATCGAAGCCAACGGCGCGGGCATCCTCATACGAACTGCGTGCTTCGGCGGCTGTATGAATGCGCCCCAACACCCGCAGTGTTGGATCATGCAAACTCTGGACGCCCATACTGATCCGGTTGATCCCCAGGCTGCGTAGATCGCGCAAATACTCGCGGCCCAGGACGGTGCCAGGATTGGCCTCGATTGTCACCTCGGCACCTGCCAATGGAATGAGTGCATCGGCAGCACGAAGCACCCGTTCAATCAATGGCAGCGGCAACATACTGGGCGTGCCGCCGCCAAGAAACACGGTTGGCAGAATATCGCCGCGCAGCAGCCCTGGCCCGCCAGCAATGTGCGAACCAATCGCAAGCGGCATCGCCTGTAGTGCAGCGAGTTCGGCGCACAGCGCATCCACATAGGCCTCCATGCGATCATCCATGTTGGCATAGGTATTGAAATCGCAGTAGGCACAGCGCCGATGGCAGAACGGAATATGCAGATACAGGTGGCGTGGGCGTTGGTGGGCAGCGCGCCAATCGGGGATCGCACGCGATGGCGATAATGGCGATAATGGCGATAGTAATGGTATATGGTTAGCAATCATAGCAGCATTGTACCATTTTGCTTTGCTTTGTGCGTGGCTGCGGGCGAACGAGCACCGTGGCTCATTGCGCCATAACACCGGTTGGCAATGCTGGTAGGGGCGGATCGCGATCCGCCCGCAACGAAGGCCGCATTGGGCAATGTAGGCACTGTTCCCACGCCCCTGCCGCCACGGGATCGTTTGGCGCAACCGTCAGCGCGCCTGCGCCGGGCACAATACTATCCGCCGAGATAAACCGCCCGAGGTTAGGATCGTAATAACGGGCACTATCGCCAACTGGCCAGATAGAGCTTTGGAATGCGCTCAACGAGTGTTGGATTGTCAACTCAGATGGAAAGGTGCAGCAGCGCAGCGTTTCCGCCATTGTAGCACGGGGTTGCGGGGCGATCAGACGTGGCTCAGTACACGATAAGGCGCGCTATACAACCGTCAGCGGTAATATGGCGCAGTGGGATGCGGCAGATACCATCGCAATCTCAAGGTTTGCACACCGCGATAGGAAACAAGCATCCGCAGCAATGCGTTGGAGCGCTACTTCAGGGTTTTACTGGGTGGCACCGTGATGTTGATTGCATCCAGCCGCCAGATGCCAGCTTCTTTTTCTAACGTCGCCCGGAAACTGCCCGTCACCTGGCCGGTGTACGTGATCGTGCCCGTGACCGTGACGACTAGGCCTTGCGGCACATCTGGATTGGTGTTCACGGCGCTGGTGATATTCGTCGATTCAATCGTCAGTGACTGATAGCCGTCAAAGAGGACATAGTTTGGCCCGGTGTACAACTGCGTCAGATCCGCAAGCGCCGTCTGCCGTTGGGCACGGGTCGAGAACAGCGCGTAGGCGCGATGGCTATCGCGGGCAACCATCACCTGCATAAACTGATCCAGCACCGGGGTGATGGCGGCCTGCTCGGTCACGCTGCCCAGGATACCGCGCCCAATCGTGAATGCGCCAATACCCACACAAGCACAGATCACGACCGCCACGACACTGATGACGATCAGCAGATTGCGGCGCGAGGGAGACAATGAAATGGCAGATTCAGTCACAACTAATCCTGTGAAGAGGCGATTAGGTCACGGTCTATGAGCACGAATTTTGTAAGAGATTGTCGCGATAATATTTAGTGCACAGACTCTATGTGAAGAATAGCATTAGTACCAGGATACGGACAATCAGATGTGTAGTAAATTTTGACGCGCTTATTTGCCTGAGAGAGACTTCTTAGCAATTCGGGCCGATTAAACCCGGCGGTCGCTTTCTTGCTCAAAGCAACTCTAAAGCTTACGTCTCCTATAAGAAATGGTGTCTGAAGATCGTCATCTTCTACTGGTAATTCCACAATAATACCTTCAACAATTTTATATCTTCCGTCATGATATGCGTTAGCATAGCATATATATTCAGGTATCATATTATTGAAATTGATCAACAACATTAATATGCTTAAT
>Ga0163144_10011649_pt1 | contig 18579 bp, 15 predicted proteins | sample OliLak19BULKMAT1_FD_123175 | JGI IMG/M metagenome (GOLD analysis project Ga0163144, IMG submission 123175) | Freshwater microbial mat bacterial communities from Lake Vanda, McMurdo Dry Valleys, Antarctica - Oligotrophic Lake LV.19.BULKMAT1 | ecosystem: Environmental > Aquatic > Freshwater >... | reverse complement strand
TGGAGCTTGGCAACTGGTCAATTAAGAACCAATTGGGGTCAACCAACAGCAAGGGTTTGCCTGTGCTGTTCCAAGGGTCCCACTAGGGTTTTCTCCTAAACAATTAGTCAATTCACTGCGACGGGAGCCATGGGCATGCCCATGGTCCCTGACAAATGTCAACAACCATCCAACACACAACCGAATTCCATGTTCGAAGCGATGCCAAGGCCCCCCTGCATCATCCTCCATCAACCAACTCGCCCTCGAACTCTCTTCCAACACCACAACGACCCCATGCTGTTGTTGCTTTGCCAACATGCCAATCCAAGGGCGATGGCCCTCCCGAACAGACCAGAAGGCAGGTTGTCATCTTGTCCTCCAACTCGTGGAGCCAATCAACTTGCAGAAGTCGATCATCCGGTGAGGTTCCACCATGTCAACAAGCCAAACTCAACGCCGGGAACAGGCCTGGGAGGCTGAGTCCTCAGCCATGCCAGGTGCAAGGGCCCTTGTGCGAGGCATCGTGGAGGCAAAGTGATGAAGCCTGTGGTTCTCCCACAGACCAATGGCACTCATGATGCCTCGTTTCGACAGTTTTTGCCTCAGACGCGGATGAATGACAGACCGTGCCCGCAGGAACTGCACAGAGTGGCCAACCGCGAACCAACTCCACCACCACCAACAGCAACAGCACGCGACGTCCATCTGATGGCTCCATCAGCTAACAGCTCCTCCCCACCATGTCATTGACACCATCCGCAGATCATCTTCTAACAGTTGACAAGAGATGCAGCTGCATTGCATTGCCCTCGTGCTTGGTTAGCTGGACCAAGGCAAGCAAGCTCAAAGAGTTCACAACATTGCAAACGCCAAATCATTTTCACGCAAGCAATTGAATCAATTGAAGCCACGTGAGACCTTTGTCTGTTGCTGCAAATCTCATTGTCATGTTTAACACAATCACAAAATGAAAGTCATTTGTCATTCTTCTTTTGCTTTCTCACTGTCACCAATTTAAAAAAGTCAATGACAATTCACAGTTTGCACCTTTTGATTTCCTTTTGAGCACTTCAGACTGTCAAAACAGACATCCAGTGGCATTTTCATGTTGTTTCATTTGTCAACACCATGCTTTGGGTGCCAACATCTGTGTTTTGTGTTTTGATGCCTGATGTGTTGAATTGACAACAAACAAAGTGAACAAAAACTGTTTCATGCCGGTCATTGCTTTTTTGTTCACCGTGATGCTGTCCACCACAATGCATGTGAAATCTTCACTTGCCATTCTCAGTGTCCCAACATGAAGCAATGCAAAGAAGAACAGTCATGCTTCAAACATTGGAATTGAACAAAAAAATCAAACCAACAAGGAAAACAATCACCCCAATCTGAGCACCTTCAATGACTTTTAGCTTTTTTGTTCGCATGTCAAGAGTGGTTCAGTTCAGAAAGGAGAAAAACCATGAACATTTTGTCAAGACCTAAAACACAAGACTGGGCGATTTGAAACTTCAGCATGTGAAAATCATCTTTGGCACTCATTGTTGCAAACATCTTGACCACACGGAAAAGATTGTGACCTTTGTTGAACACATGGACAGAACATGCTGCCATTGACACTTTTGTTGCTCTGTTTTTGTGTCAATGACCGAATCCTTCGTTTTTGATCGCTGATTGAGCAAATGTGACAGACAGCGGTGCACATGCCATGATGTCATTGACAGTTCTGTCAAAATTCCAGTTTGTGACTTCAACCATTTGCCCATGACTGAGGGGGGTGTCGATGAGTCAGCAGTCAGTGACGAAAGGGGGACAGACGGTGGTGTCTCCCGGATGCATTGCGAACCTCATGATCTGGAACAAATGTTTAATTTTTTAAACTGGAATGACACATGTCAAAACATGTTTTTTTAAAGCTTGTTTGGCAAGGAACAAGAATTGATGGTGTTCCAACATGAACGCATTCAGTGTGTTTCAATTTGTTCGTCCAAATCTGTGACATCTGTTTGCTTCATTTTCATTTTCACATTCACATGAACTGTTGGAATGCCATTCAAGATGATTGCAATTTGATTGAGGCAGATCATTGACATCAGAATGACAGTGTTTTGTGCTTGTTGGGCCTTGTTTCATTCTTCCCATTTGCCAGAGCCTTCCAGGGCGAGTGTGGGTCAGCAACCTGCACTCCAGCAACACAGCCAAGACGATCACACCAAATTGCAAAATCCGACTCCAATGGCCTTCGAATCTCGCCGATAGCGGTGAATCACGAACAATGCTTGGAGCTTCCATCACACACATCATGCTTGCAGCTATGCTTGCGCACACTTTAGACTGTCGTTCGTCAACCGGTGCCGCTTCATTTTGGCAGCGAGTCACGAACAAAAATGTGGCTGTGGATGTTTTGAGGATCGAGAGGTTGGTTGTCGTTCGTCATGGATGAATCTAGCTACATAGCTAGTACTAGCTAGTAGATTCATCCGAGACGAACGACAAGCTCTACACCGGTGACAACTTGAAGCCTTTACAGAATGTCAGTCAATGTTACATACGGAGCGGGTTCTTCCTTACCAGCATTTGCTGTGTTAAGAGAATCGAGACGTGACAACTCAGCCTTAACCGGCAGCCTCCTGGATCACACCGGTTACTGTAGATAAAGGGCCATTGACGGGTCACAGTTGGTCCGTCCATTTGATTGGGGCTGCTTGCGGCGACACAGATGCCTGCTAGCAGCGACATAGACCTCGTACGCATTGAAGATTCTCACTGACGCTGTGAAGAATATTTAATCAATGTGTGCTACTCCGTCTGCAAGCAGCGTTATCTTTGATTGCATGCATGATGACGCAGTAAAAAACACCGTTTGGTTTCCACTGAGTATTTGATTGGTCAGGAAAAAAGTCCGTCCATGTTACAAGTTCTTATGCGGAGTTTTTCGGTTGGGACGGCGAAAGAAACTATAGGACAAAAACGGAACAACTATCGAAGCACGTACGTAAAGAATGTGCGTCAGTTGCCTAACTTCTGTTTTGAGGTGAAGAAGTTGCAGTCTACTCTTCCGGCTTTTCGCAACTAAAAGAGGGACTTTTACCTTCTACTTGACCAAATCTTTCACAAGTCAAGTCATTCTGGAAATTTGAAAGTCATTGGAAAGCGTTTATGACTAGAAATATGTTTGTTTGATAAATCACGAGCAGTTCGAATCTTATGCTGAGGATTCAGTTTTAGAGGTCAAACCGCTATCACTAAGTAGAACCACCTGACTGCGAATTCTGGTCATTCGAAATGGCTTTAAACTCCGAAAGATAAAAGTGCCCATAAAGCATCCGTACTTTTTCATGCTTTTTGTTCTGTTTTGATCTTTCTGTCATGCCGCTTTACAGTTTTGGCTTCGGAATTCTCTAAGGGGAGCATGATCTTCGGATTTGTAAAGTGAACATTTCCACTCCATTGCCCACTCTGGGGTACTGTATGCAGAATGCGACAAAGTTTTCCTGTGATCAAACGAACAGCAATCTTCCGAGAAAGACTTTCAGTTCCTCTGTTTCTGGTTCAAGTTCTCAAGATCTCGACAGAGTTTTAGAGAGAGTCTTCCGGATCCTCTGTTTACCGGTAAGGATGGCCGCAGTTTGGCCATCGTGAAGGACTTAGAGACTCCAGTGTTTAAGTAACAGATGCTAATTTTAACTATTACGCATCAAGCTAGTATTTAGGGAGATCACCACAAATTCGCAAGCTGCCGGGATTGTGCGGTGCCAGCGGACATCAAGTTTTAGTCAAACAGCTACTTGATCGGAGAATTTCCTTTGTACTGGAAGTTTGTATATTGTACAGGAATACCGGAAGATATCCTCAAACAAGGCACGGAAGCAGATGCTCACTTCTGTACTCTGGAGTACTCCATAGATTTTATGCAGGAATCGTGTGACTTTCTATCTGCAAGTGACGTACGGTATAAACTCTTTCCAGAAATACCCCGCTATGACTGTGCGGTGATTGTCACGCTTATTGGTACTAGTACCGTACGTAAAGCTTGTACCTATCACTAGCTAGTACTAACAAGAATAGAGGATAAAGACTCTTCCGACAATTTACTTCATTCAACCAACCAACTACTAGTACACGCACCAACTGCTTTTCCAAGAAAAACTAATCACTGGATCAAAAATCACTGTTGTTCGAAAGAAAGAAGAATAAAAAGATTTTCACACACATCTGCACACATAAAATCAAAAAACACAACGAACCTCTCAAAACACACCCCTCACCAGTCAACAGAAAAAGACTTTGATAAAACAACCATGTTAGCTCCCCAAGTTGCTACCCCACCCCACTTGCTCAACTCCAGCTCCAGTGCCAGCAATGGTAGTAGCTCTGCCACCAATAAGGTCAGTGTGGCAGCTGATAAACCTTCTAACACTACTGGTATGACCAGTTCCAGCAGCATCCTCCACTACCATGACCACGCCAAAGACCCCGTCTTTTTGACCGACAATCAAAAGAGAGAAGCGGAAGGTCTTGCCCCCCTGGCCAAGAAGCGTGGGGCCACGCGCAAGTTTCCCAATCAGCTCTACAAGATGCTGCAAGAAGCTACTTCCGGATCGGAAGAAAGTAGTGCGCCATTTGAAGATGCCGTCTCTTGGTTGCCTCACGGCCGGTCTTTTTTGGTGCACAGACCCGCCAAGTTTACTGATAAAATCATGAGCAGGTATGTACTACTAAAGGAATCTTTTCTTCTGTGACTTCTTTCTTTCAATGATTATGGGTCACTAACCCTAGATTCCCCTCCTTCTCCTTTTCAGGTACTTTTCACAGAGCAAACTCTCCAGTTTTCAACGTCAATTGTCTCTCTATGGGTTTACCAGAGTCAATGTTGGGACTGACAAGGGATCGTATTACCACGAATTGTTCTTGAGAGGACGTCCTGACCTCATTGGAGGCTTGAAGAGAATGAAGGTCAAGGGCGCTGCTGCTGTGGCGGCTCGCAATGCTGCCGCTGCTGATCTGACTCACGAAGAACCCAATTTTTACACCATGGAACATTGCATGGATAGTGTACAAGTCAAGACGAAGACTACAAGCCCTGCAATGCCTACGGAGGAACGTGATACCACTACTTCCATTGTGGGAATGACCCATCACCAAACACAAACATCTTATTCGTCTTACCAAGATGCTGCTACCGTCTCTTCGGGCTCGGAAGATGATGATGAAGACTCCTCCGCAAGATCTAGGTCCTGGTCTCAGTCTAGCAACTCGGGTGACGACGATTCCATGCACAAGTCCCCATCGACTGCCAGTCTCCTCCCGGATGCCATGGAAGAAGACAACGAAATTCCCATTGTGGCACCTCCCGCCGTGGCAGTCACCCTTGAAGAGGAATTGAATGCGAACATTACCTCGGCCGAGTACAATGAACAAGCCTTGTTTGATGATTTTGTCCAAGACTTGTTTGCTGCGGATGTGGAACAGCATTTTCAGCAACCACAACCCATGAATAATGACGCACAGCTGCAGCAACTGGCGGTGCTCCCCGAAATCAAGACAACTCCCATACTTGCCACTGCCAAGCCTTCTCCCTTGACCTCTCCTCGTCCTCCCATGGCATCAGAAGTCGCCATGAAAAGTCATGCTGCCACCACCTCCCAAAAGCCTACGGGTACTGGAAATAAATGCCAACCCCAACCCCTGGCCAATCCCGGCAATCTTCGCAATGCCTTTGGACGAGGGATTCCCAATACTTGCATTCATTCCGCTCCCACGCGTCGCGAGTACAGTGACGACTCACTCTCGCATTTGGGTCATCAAGTTCCCGTCATCAAGTTCATCATGACCCATTCCTCCGCCGCGGAAGACGAATGGAATCGATGGCGCAAACCGCTCCAGGATACCACCATTTCCTCGGATTGCAAATTCATTCATTGGGGAAACCACAAGTGGGGGAACTTGAAGAATGACCAGTAATTTTTTTTAGTTTTTGCATTGCCACATAAATATGTCACGAAATGGGGCGGGAGCCTGCCCACATACACACGATTTTTTTGATGTTTTTTCCAAATCCGTGTTTTGAATATTGATTTTGAATACGATCCTACTTACTACAGAAAAAAAAAAATGTAAATACTAGCCTACTTTTTTGAATTTTAAATATCATTTGTAGCCAGTCATTACAAAAAAATAATATTGATACTAGCTAGCTACAGTAGTAGTACTAGCTAGTGGAGCCTGGCATGGGCAGCTTGGGCATTTCTTCTGATCTGATGCCCAGTGCGCACCGCCATCGTATCAACAATCCACTACGATATTGAAACTAGAGTAAGTGTGCAGCCAGGATTCGTGGCGATTTTGGAATTCATGTGAGACCTAGACTACTAAAGCGGGTCTTTTAAGTCCAACATAGCCTGAACCCGACCATAACTACTGCTGCCACCAAACAAAGACATTCATTCCACCCGGACAGTTGTTTGTCACGTGTCAGCTCCACGTTTGCTGATAGCCGGTTCAGATAACAGAGATCCCGCAACTGGTATCTCGTTCTGTCTACAGTAGTTCTAGTAGCATTGATTCATTTGCCCGCCCTGTGCTCCTGGCTATAAAAGAATGTACAGTACGAGGGATCGCTGTCTTCTTTTCAGTACAGATAGCGTATTTTTAAAGCGGCGGAGGGGGTGTTTTTTAGCGAATCGCTAAGTAGGTACTGGAGTACTGGAGTATGTGTTAGGGCATAACCTTTTTCAGAAGCACACATCCATGAAGCGCTGTATCGAACATAAATCCAAACGCTTCAATTTCTTGCAGCAAGGAACTGCATCATTGATGACCAGATACCATAGTTGGATCGTAAGAAATTACTGTGGTGATAAACATGTTGCTGTCTTTAGATCAAAATTGCAAGGCGGCTCTGGTAGAGCTTTGCATCGTCGCCATTCCGGAATCAGAAATAACTGTCGAAAAGGTATCTGCAATTGATGACTCGATTTGGCCTACCAAAGCACGGCTGTTGTGGCAAGAAAAAGTCTTCCATACAGCGAGGAAAACCGGTAATCATCCCATGCATGTGATTCTACTCCAGAAACTCTTTGGCCCGCATCAGAAACATCTCGAGGAGTTCAATGATCTCAGAGCAGCGGTTACTGAGCATGTGGCTAGTTGCTGGGCGGACTCTGGCAGTCCCAAATACATCATTCCAGGTGCTATTGTTACTAAAGAACAGTCAACAACGCCTTGCTATATTCCTTTCGATGACTGCCATACATCCCACTACGCTAGCTTGAACACAGAGATTTTGATGGCACTACTTTCTCAATTAAAGGACAATAGCGGCGCTCGTCTGGTAGCAGGAGAAATCATTACGAATGAGGAAGGAAGTATGTTTTTCACGTACCTGGCCAAGGCACAAGTAAAATACTTGCTGCGGTTCCAGCAAAAAGACGACACTCACAATCCACGCATCATCTTTAAAGGTGCTCTTCCTTTTGATGTTTCCCTGAAACAAAGTGATAGGCTCCCGCCAGCATCCACTCCAGGGGAATGGCTTTGTAACATCTGCTATTGGAACTCCTCTGGCTGTTCGCTGGGACTAGATTCTCTTCTGCACATTGCCGCCAACATATCTCCGAATGCATGCATCGTAGACTTTACCTGGGTACCAGAGGTAGATGACGAGGTGCTACAAGCTCTTTTGGACAATTGTGGGGCATCCCTCAAGGAATTGAAACTGGAACGCACAAACATTACGGACGCCGGTGTTGCCGGCATTGCGGCCCAGTGCACAAGCTTGAAATATCTATGTTTGAGTGAATGCAAAAAGCTTACCTATCGTTCCTATCAAGCTATTTACGATGGCTGTCCCGATTTGACGCATGTCGACTGTTTCTGCTCCGGGTGGTGCGAGGACGTGGACATTCCCGACGAAGTCTTGGAATTCGAATACACTTCCAAACCGCAGTCCGACTCTGTAACCAAGTTTGGTCGTTGGGAGCAATGGGTGTACGCGATTCAAAAATTCCAGGACCCCAATAATGACCAAGGAAATGCAATCTTGTTTCGATATTGGCAAAAAGCAGAAGAGATCCGGGTGTTGTCCTCGGATTGGTCCAACAAAACAGCGTATGTCTTTCAACAATCCTTTTCGCCTGATGGAAACTGTGTCCTGCCGTTGACCACCATGGAGAAAATCGCCCGGGACGTACGACAAGAGGAAGAAAATACAAGAGACTGGTTGGAGCCCACTCCGAAATCGGGTGATCTGCTTTTGTCCATTGATGGCACTGAGGCTACTATGTGCAAGACAAGGGAAGATTTTTTGGCGCTCATGGGGAGAGACAACCGAAATCGTGAACGCCACTTTCGAATTCGAAGAATACTTACGAATTCGTGGCTCCGGGAACGCAACATTCGCCACGAGGAATCGGCGGGATGTTCTCTCCTCCGGCAGCGTGGTATATGCAGCGGTCATTGCCATGGTGCTGGGATCTATGAATAACGAATGAGATAGAGCATCGAGCCGCATACATTTTTTGTTGGGAGTGAAGGCCTAGTGCCAGGGACAGGAGGAACGATGCCAAGAAATTCCGAATGACAGCTCTTGGGCATAACATACTCCCGGCCTACCATTGTTAGTGGTAAATTGATAGGCTTCCACTTACATATTTCAACAGTCTGATCTTTCATCTGCCTGCCGCATAATGGACTATAGGAATGGTCCTCCCGCCGCAAAGTCTTGATTGTGATACCTATTCCTAGTAGAGAGCAATCCGTGGGAGAAAAAGTGGCAGTGTAGTAAATATTTATTGCTAGCTAGTTTATTGGGTGTGCCCTGGTCCGTGTTTCTGAGCGTTCAGAAAAACGAAAACGAAAGGACCCACACTCACAATAAGATTGCAATATTTTTGCCCAGTCCTGCCAGGTGAATTATACCTGCAATGCCCTATTTACATCACAGCTGCACGTGGCATCAAGTTTAAACGACCAATAAGTTGGACCCCAAAAATATATAAACATTAGCAATATTTTACCTTGTCGCCATTCCTCTCATCCTCCGACATGGGTGACGTAACAGTGGTTTCATTGTTCTGGTTGTTTTTCCAAGTCACCACCAAATCACTATTGGTGACACTCCCCAAATGTCGGGCACTGGTCAAGTTGGTGGTCAACGATATTTCCTTGGTATTTTTGTCGATGTCATTCAATCGCGAATGCAATTCTTGAAAGGGATCTTGATTCGCCGCATTCAAAAAGTTGTGGAGTCGCATCAAACCCATGGCGGTTCCAATATCGGTATCGGCCATTAAATGCAAGAGATCCAACCAATCGACATCCCCATCTCCATCTCGGTCAAGACCGTAGCGTTTACCGAGTGTTTGTGCCATTTTGGAAGTGGCAAAAAACCAAAGGCACATGCACGCCACACTGAGTATAGGATAGAGGGCAAAGGCGGCCAAGACGGCCACCATCAATCCCAACAAGACCAAGACCAACGCCGGTCCCATCCACAAGGTGGCCAGCGTGGCAAACAGCATGGGACCTCGCGGACACGTCAAGAAACCAATCAAGACGCCCCCGGCATAGACAAGATTGCAAATCGTACTCAAAGCCACAATGGTATTGCGTTCGTTCGGCAACGTGCCAATCGTCATGTAAATGTAAAATTTGTACTTTGGTGCTTTGACGACATTGTAAATTTCTTGGCCAATGTATTCTACCAAAAAATGAACGCGAGGCATGTCATCCTCCTCGACAGTTACAGTAGTAGTAGAAGTAGTAGTGGCTGTGTTGGTCTTTTTGAAATTTAAAAGTCGTCCTCGTGGTTTCTTGGTTTGGATATTGGGCGCTTCATTCGTAGCTAAAGTAGTGTGGCAAGTGCCTATGAGAGCGACTTGTAGTAGGAAGAATAGGCGCATCCATCTTTTATTGGTCGACTTGGTGGTTGATACTATCATCGTTGTGTGTTTATTGGTAATAAACTAGCTAGCTAGGAGGCGTTTGATACTAGCTAGTATTGTGAGACAAGAACGGTCCATGTGGCCCATGGTCGGTCGGTCGCCACGCAATCCACATTTGTAAAAGTGGCGAAAGAAGCATTCCGTGTATCCGTGATCCTTCAATCATGCCTCAAGTTGATCCCTAACCCTCGAGTGTGGCTGTAATTGGTAGTACATTTGCCCCGAAAATCCAAAACCATTCTAATTTACCCTTTGAAAGGAAACAGAGTCAATGGCTAGTTTTCAAGAGTCAGTGTAGCTATTTTTCTCAAGACGAGGACGATCAACCTGCGATGCACCATTTCTGTCTTCATCTTGACAATCGATTCGATTCATCGCGGCACGCCGAATCGAATTTGGAACAATTCTGTCTTGGAAAGAGGATTCTCAACGAGCAGCATCTGCCATCGGCTCGGCTCATCATGTCACAAGAAGCGATCTTTCATAGCCCGGGCCGTGAGTAAACCTTGACCAGAAAGTGCAGAACAACTAAAGTAGCCACGTCATGGATCTTTCGCTACTAACTTGTTCCTTCCTGCTAGGCTGCATGAGTTTCAGCTACTGGAAAATTGCAGCAGAACATGCGCCTTGAATAACACGGCAGCGATTTTCGTAGTGGTTCGTGTCACTCAACCAATGCTTACAAGTCGATCTACGCATAACCTTTCGTGCAGTAGCTTTCGAGAGGTACGAATATGAGTCTCACCCTATCCGAATTATGGTATCTGATACTTTCCTAATCCAAAAGTCGCCTACTTTTTAGAGCCATATCTCAATATGCATACAGAAATCTAGTTAGAGATAACTAGACACTAAACTATGCGCTAAACTCCGCCGCGCTGCATTCATCGGACTCGACCAAACTGTTGGTTTCCTTGGTCATCGTTTCCACAGTGTCACAGCTATCTTCTTTTTCACTGTGCCTCTTTCTTAGCAAGTTTCGGAATGGAACAACTCCAGCAGCGAGGGACCCCAACATCCAGCCAGGTGTGCCTGCCCGAATGATGCTGGGAGTTTTTCCATATCCACCCAGAATGGCAGCATAGACAAAGCACAATGCTACCACACTGTTCCACGCCAAGGCTTCCCACGCCAATCTATGGGCACGTCTCTCCGCGGTATCAGCTTCTCTTGAAAGTGACCGCACTGTCCAAGCACCATCGACTACCAAGAGCAAAGATCCAGTCATGAAGATATTACTGCTTGCGGGGAGGCGCTCCAAGACTTGTGCTTCCGTACCCATTACCAAAGTGCAACCAGTTAAAAAGAGTAGCTGGCAAGCCAACTGGCAGATTTCGGAGACCGTCCACCGGGAAAGAAAGAATGAGCTGCAGCTCAATCGATTGGCGCCGTCCACATGGGGCTTTTGCTGTTCCATAACCAATCGTTGGTGACGCGTGATAATGAGCGACCCCATGAACAAAGTGCAACCCACAATCCATAGACCGCAGCCCCACTGTAGGGGTAACAACCAGTTGGTGGCATCCCAGCTGCTCCAAAGAAACCCAATGGCTCCCACAACAGAAACAACGACAGCGCCAGCTTCCAAGTAGAGATTCATTGTGATGATTCGAATGCCTAAGTTTATTATGATTGAATACGGAAGCAACCCTACTTTTTGCAAGTGTAGGCCAGGAGAAAAAAGTGAGAGCGAGGCTGAGTCGTTGGCCAATATCCTTTTCAGAAGCACGTACCAGTGTGTGCAGTCTTTTTGTGCCATGGCAAACCACGATCCATAAGCATTAAAGGCTCTTCACTTCGTTCGGCTCCAAGTGTACTGTAGTACCGCGCTGGGTATTGCCGCAACAACTCCAGTAGCTAGCTAGTAGTACGTCGTACCGTACCTCCATATTGTTTGTCGGAAGCTCGGACAGCTAACCTGTAAGCCTACGTGTCGGAATACGCAAGTGTTTCTTCTTCGACTGTATTAGCTAGCTACAGTAGCACTTGAAGCCAATAGTTGAATTGGCAACCGGCTTAAAAAGTTCATGGATCTCTTTCATTCACATGTTCTCTCGACGGTACAATGTAGCATGGCGCGCACGGGGAAGTGAAGTGCGCGTCGGTTCCATTCTTGTGTTCCTTCAAAGAAGGACACATTTAAGGGAGGATCCCCTAAATTAGGGGAGAGGCAGGCATTCGGGGAGAGTTTGAGACTGTCCCCCTGTCACAAGGGAAAGCTTTTAAACTCCCCCCTAAACCTAAATGAGGGGAAAATCAGGGGAGAGTTTCAGGGGAGAGTTTCGTTTGACATGAAAGAACGTGGCGCACGTTTGCTCATGTTCGAAACTGTCCCTTGAATCAGGGGAAAGTTTTGAACTCTCCCGTGAGTTGGATCCGAGTGGACAGTGCATTTTGAAACTGTTCCCTGAACTTGGGCCCTAAACTCAGGGGAGAGTTTTGAACTCAACGCTGTTCAAGGGCTCTTTTGGCATCATGAGCAACGACCGTGAGAGCATGTCCACATCCGGCAGAAGTGGCGAACACATTGGTTTGGACTTGAGATCTGTGTTAGCCGGCCAAAGAAGACTGCATTGTGTCAAAGGAACGCAAGGCCAATGCACCTCGTGTCGCAGCTCAGTCAATCGCTGCTTCATCTCAGCTTTGTGTCCAGCGCATTCCGGTCGTTCAGCGACATTGTTCAACTCAAACGGACTTTTGGGACAAACAACAGAGGGTCAGCAATTGACAGAGACAGCGCATGGGCATGCCTTCGCTTTTGGTCAGCGACCTGACCAGACACGCACTCACTCTTGTGTCAAGTTCAACATTTCTTCGGCGCCGTGCTTCCACCAATCAATGTGCTTCCACAACAGGGAAAGAGTTTGTCAGTGCAAATGTTCGGCAAAGTCAACCAAAGCAAAGACGAAGCAAGCCCCAACTCACCAAATCTTTTCTGACAATTCCCATGGTCAGAATGCAAGTTCATTTGAACAAAATGATGCAGTCTGTGCAGCTGTTGCTCCCGCCCTCGTTGTCGCTGCAAAAACATCTTTCATTCCAAGTGGGATCATTTCTGACATTTGTTGTTGCTGCAGTTGCACAGAGGCTGTCTCGTTTGCACTCCAAACACACAAATGTTGCATCTTCATCTCCTTGACATGCTCTTGTGGCCCTAAATTTTCTGGGTGCAAGCAATGCTTTCTTTTTGTTCCAGCAAATTTGAGTTGTTTCTTCCACTTTCAAAATGATGACGTGTTGTGACAATGCAAAAAGCAAGAGTTCTTGCCATCAAAAGTGTGCACACCCAGGGCTGGATGTCCAGGACATTTGCTTCAACATGTTTGTGTGGCTGGAGTTTGTCACACCGTGATGGGCATTGACAAAGTTTTGGAGACGGAGGATGATGCAAAAAGCAACAAGTCGTTGGAGACTGTTGCTGAAGGCGGAGAGCTGCTTTGTCAACTGAGCAATGATGCTGCTGTGGTGGCTAGAATTTCAGTAGCCCTGTGTTGTGTTCTGGTTAGCGACTGGCAAGCTGCCCGTGTCAAGTGCTATGAGACACAGTTGTGTGAGCTACTTTTGTCCACCACCATGCTGCTGCCAGCACTCCACTGGCAGCAGAGCAACAGTGCTTTCTAACATTCCTGGAACTCCTGTTTCGGAACAATTGCGCAGCGACTTTGCGCAGTCGCAGTTCGTTCGAAACACCAAGTTGGATTGCTGCGCTGTCCCTATTCGCACTTCCAACCTCAAGGAAGTCGATGTTTAGCAACAATTTGGTCATTTGTTCTTTGTCATTTGTTCTGTTGTTTGTTCACACATGTCATGCACTTTGTTTTCAATTCGACTTCTTCCAATTTGTGCTTAGCTAAATCCAGGGACAATCTTCTTGACTTTGTTTTCCTCGCGACTGCGAGTTCCCGTCCAGTCAAAACCTGGCCCCGATCCAAGAATGGAGGCAGATTGTTCCTTCTTGCACCCGCCCTTGGCACACTCTCGGTCCTTGTTGCTCCATTTTTGACGAATGGCGCCAAAGACGTCCGAGTTATCCCATGATCCTCCTCGCACCATGTGCGGGACTTGTTCTTTCTTGATTTCGCCCTTCTTCAACTTTTCGCGGTGACCTAAGGGAGCGAAGGTGTGGCTGGTTTCCCCACGTTCGCACGCCATTTGCCAGGCTTCCATCGAGCGCGATTTAAACCCTTTTGGTCCAAGGCGGCCTAATTCCTTGCCAAGCCTCTGCTTGTCTTGCTTTCGGATCCGTTCATGCTCTTGGGGGCTCAGACCATCAGGGACGCAACCCACGTTCAACGCAGTCGTCATGTGTCCTGGTTGTGCAGCGGCAGGAGCAAATGCGTTGCTAGAAGCGAAGAGCATGGCGGCGAAAATGAGTGTCTTGAAATTCATAGTGATTGTGTTTATTTTGGAGATGGATTTTGTTTTTGACTGAGTGTAGTTAATGTTTCCTGATTTGGAATTTGTGAGAACAACGAAAGCCATCAAAATGAATTGGGTTGGTTTGATGGACAATTGCTACCCTGCGAGTGATTCGGCTACTAGCTAGGATTCTCATTTGTGTCCGCACGACTGAGTCCACTTGGCGGACCACATGTGCTGGCAGCAACTGTTCCATAGCAACTGAACGTCAAACTGCAGCAACCAACTGGATAGATCTTTTTCGTTCATCCATGCATGTGTCGAACGTAAAAAAGCTACTCCGAGCATTGTCTCGCACTCAAAAAAGCTTGTTGGATTCTTATGCGTTCGAAAGCGCCCTAACAAATAACTCGGGTGCTGGCAATTCGAGAACGAGAGAACGAGACGCCGACAATTTCCACAGTGCACGAGCAAGTGACAGAACAAAAACCAATTGCTGCAACCTGTGACATGCCTGCTCCATTCTAATCATGCCTTTTGAACATTGTTTGCACCACCATCAACCCACCCCTTCTTAACGAGGACAGGACTCAGAGAGTTTCCCCCACTCAATCGCGAGTCAACAACCCGAGAATTCCTTTGTCCCCCCTCCCTTTTTGACGATGTTTCCCAACATTTTGGCGTTGTCACATTCAGCATTGCCACTCCCGGGCAGCTGCGGGAGTCGCAACTTCACCTGGACCTGTCTGTGTGCGAGTGTCTAAAGAGCCTGCCGGGCTGAATTGCCCTGTCTGGCATGAAGCAAAACAGACATTTAGTTTTTTTTTTGCCTGCTCCGTCCTCAACGTGATCTGCGAACACTTCTGACTCCACAAAGTCATCCCGCCAGACACGTGCTCTCATTGCTTTGACACCGGCATGGAAAATCCGATCGTCCTTGTCCTCACCCCAGTGCATTGTTTGTTGCCCAGGCAGTGCTCCCGTTTTCTTTCCAGAAGGAGCATCGCGAAAGTCAATGGTGATGTCTTGACGCAAGTCTGCTTGAACCGTCGCAACCGTTGCCTCTTTGTGGACCACAAGGTTGACATTTTTGCAATGACTCATTTCGATGGTTCGAGAAATGACCTGCACTTCACATGCATTGTGCAATTTTCGACCTCCGCAACAAACGCCTTGATCAGGCCATGGACAATCCGACGTTTGGGCTGGTTTTCATCTGGAACCTCATTTTCCGCGTTGCCATCATGAGACTTGGGCTTCAAATTTGGATTTGCTCAGTGGAGTGCCCAATTGAGAATGACTTGATGGAGAACTGTTCGAGATGGCCTGGTCATTGCAAGCAAGTCAAGCCCAGAGCCAGCCACATTCGTTTGGTTCTGTGCAGGCAAATTTTCACCTGAAAAAGTGCAGTGGGATTTGACACGACTGACACCATCCTTTTTTTGGCCATCCCCAGATTCGCCACAGCAAATCAGCACAAACAGTGTGATGTGCAGCTGCCAAGAATGAACCAACTGGCTGCTTTGCCTGCCACAGTCCGGGATGTGTCACAACGGATGCATTCATGACACATCCCGGACTGTGGCAGGCAAAGCAGTCAGTCAGCTCATGGCGGACATGCTGTTTCATAGCTGGCAGCGCTGTGTCGCCACAGCGCTGGCATGGGGTCTTTGATTGATTTTGCATTTGTGTCTGAAGTCATTTGACTGTTGAGTTTCTGTGCTCCAGTGCCAGAGTGCGCACCATCTTGCGAGAACCACTCATCAAACGAATGTGAGCAAGACTCAAATCCCTCACTTTTCACATGAGGTTGCAGACTTTGTTGGTCAGCATTTGGATGCTGACCAATTTTCAGTCAGCATCCAAATGTTGACCAAACTGGTCCACATCATCTGACCAAACTTGTGCAAGGCCTTGCCAACGTTGCATGAACCCCAAGGGAGCTCCATTTCAGCTGGGCATGCAGTCCAGCAGCAGTGAGGAAAACAACATCAACTGTCGCCACAAGAAGAAGAACAAGATGTGCAAATTGGGTGCAGTTGGCAGGGTCTGCATCCAAGTGCGGACCAGTCGGTCATCATCAAAAAACTGATCGAGGTGTCACTCAGTGTCGAAAAACTGATTGGTCCATCAGTGCAAAAAACTGATCAATGGACACAACTGAGACCAAGAAAATGACCAAGCCTGCAACCCCCAATTGTGCAATGGTTGCAACTGTCAAAACGCCATTGTGACACGGTTTGGATTTGATGAAACCACAATCTTCTCAAACATCTCTCAATCAAGCCACTCTCAATTGGGCACTCCAGTTCTCAGGACAAAAAAATGAAACTGTGAAGAAATGGCATTGACTGCCGGCCCGACAAGTGGCTTTCAAAAGACTCCTCAATTAAAAATGGATTGCATTGACAGCGTTGTTCACATTTTGGTGACAGTTGAACCAACTCACTTTTTGGGAGCAAGGTGATTGCCAACAATTGTTGGAAAAAGCAAGAAATTGGCATTTCACGATGGATTTCCCGGCAAAACCACTCATTTGCTGAAAAGGGACTTTTTGAGAAATTTCAGTTGTTGAAGAAAAAGTCGCAATTTCCGAAATGGCAGAAATTTTGCTTGGTTGGCCAATCGAATGAGTTTCTTCTGAGTCTTGGCCATCTTCTCAAGTCCAGGTGGTCTCCATCCTGGATCATCAATCAAACCATTGTCGTGCCTCACCGCGGTTCAGTGGAAGAGCTCTCCAACATTTGCCGACTTGGGATTTGTGGCACAAAAATAAGTTCGAGCAGTTGGATCAATTCAAGGCCCTCGGCATGTTTGGTGCACCCGCCAAGTCACCTGAAGGAGGCATCCTAATGCGCTTTCATTGGCAGCATCGGATCAAGGTCAACGGCAAGCGGCGATCTTGAGTTTGTTGTGATGGTTCTCCTCGCGCAGCACCTTAGGTGCACTCCTCGGTCAACACGCATGCGTCATGCCTGGAAAATCCGATGTTCTTGTCATTTGAGGCGCTGTGTGCTGCAGAAAGTTTGACGATCTGTGGAGGCGATGCAAAGGATGCATTTGCGCATTCTCCTGGACCACCCAGGCCCACTCTCATGAAGGTTGACTGTGCCTTCCGAGACTGGTGCAAGGATCGCACCGGTGCAGTCCTTGACAAAGACATGGCGCTGCCCGTTCTGCGCGCTCTGCAAGGCCATCATGATCCCGAAGCAGCTCGACTGTGGAAGAACACATCAGCAATGTTCTCAGTGACCTTGGTTTCACAAATGCTGCACACAAGAAGAATGTCTGCACTGGTGCCTTCTTTGGTGAGAAGGTGTTGCTGGTGCGACAAGTCGACGACTTTGCTGTGGGCTGCAAAAGTGAATCCACAGCCAAGGAAGTCTGTGGCACGATTGGGCGGAAGCTGGCTCTGCACAATGAAGCTGAGCCACCTTTTGAGTGTCTTGGCCTGGTTGACTCTTTTGATGGGTGCGACGTGTTGCAAACTTGCAACTGCATCAAGGTGTCGGCAGAATCATGCATGCGACGATTGTTGAAGGCTCACAACTGGGACAATCCATCTCCCAATGAGACTTCCAAGAAGCCGACACCTCCCAGTCATTGGGACGACGTCACCGCTCTGTTTGCTCTGGAGTCCGGACCTGAAGAAAATGCTCCTGAGCACAAGGAACTGGAGCAACGCATGGGTTTCGGTTATCGAAGTGTTCCAGGAGAGATCACATTTGCCCATGTGCTTTGTCGAGCAGACATCGGCCATGCTGTGACTGCTTTTGCAAAGTTTTCCACAGCACCCAATGAGCTCCATTGCAAGGCATTGAAGCACCTCGCAATCCATTTGCACCAGACTCAAGATTGGGGCATCATCTGTTGGCGATCTGATCCGGTGAAAGACTTGCCCCATGTGCCTTGCACACCAAGGGAATTTTATGACGAATTGCCGGTCACACCACCACCGCACTCGCTTCATCAACTAGTGACGCTGAACACATGGTTCCAGTCTGCTGCGGAGTGGATCGAAAGAAACCTCTTTGCAACAACTTCAACTGCTGTGCCAGTCAATTGAGGATTAGAGTGGAAATGGCCTTTGGATTGATGACGCGGAAATGGGGGGTTCTGAAGAGACTGTGCACCACGAATCTAAACAATGCAACGTGGATGCTGCAAGCAATTGCCCGGCTACACAATTGTGTTGTTGCAGAGAGGCTTTTGGAAACTGGTGAGGCCGGAGCAGAGAATGTCCAACGCGACAACGGTGGCAGACGCCGGTGCTCCTGTCTTCCCTCAGCACCAG
>Ga0163144_10011648_pt1 | contig 18579 bp, 20 predicted proteins | sample OliLak19BULKMAT1_FD_123175 | JGI IMG/M metagenome (GOLD analysis project Ga0163144, IMG submission 123175) | Freshwater microbial mat bacterial communities from Lake Vanda, McMurdo Dry Valleys, Antarctica - Oligotrophic Lake LV.19.BULKMAT1 | ecosystem: Environmental > Aquatic > Freshwater >... | reverse complement strand
TATGAACGGATTCGCCTTGACTGTCACCCCTCTCGAGGTGGGCAGTGCTTTTGCTGCATGTAGTGATGGAAACTATGGATAAACAAACCACATTCTGCCGTCTTATCCGTCTAGACGGGGGGGTTGGCAATAGCAATAAATCCGTTTTTAGTAGCCCCTCAGAAGTGATCCGCAATTTTTGCGTGCCATGCCCACGGCTTTGCGTGGGCATGGGTGTCGAATGCCAGACCCTGGGCGGTGCCAAACTCATGTCAACACTTCCACTGCGATCTCGGCGCAAATCAATAGACGACTGTCCCAGGTAAGGAAGAGGTCACACCTGTTTTCAATCGCGGTGGCCAGGTGTATGGAATCAAGCGTCGAAAAACCGTAGACCGCTTTTATCACCGTCGCATGCCGAAACACGTTAGTCGAAATGGGGAGGATCGTGACATCAGGCCGAAGAAAAAACCCGTCGTAAAGGCGCAGTAGCGAATAGTCGGCGCGCCGCAATGGATAGTTACAGCATTCCGTTCTAGTCAACTCGCTTAGGCCGATGGAATCGGAATGGCTGATCGCTTGTAGGCGAGCGTTGGATTTGGGTCCAAATACGGCGGGATTCTCCACCACGTTGATGACGATGTTCGCGTCGAGGTAAATCAGCACTGCCGTTTACTCCTTGGCGTCTTGAAGTCGACGAAGCGAGCCCTCTCGCTCATCCTCCAATCCTCTCTCCCGCGTGCGCTCCTTTTCAATTTCCTCCCCACTCCGAAAGACATACCCTTGCTTCACCATGTCGCTTCGCGCCCTTTCCAAATACTCCCACCAACTCTCCCTCCGATCCACAACGGGGCGAATGAATACTTCCACGGGCCCCGGCGGCAACGTCGTTCGCTCAGCAAGCTCAAGGGCGCCGTCCGGTTTGACGACGCCGCTTAGCCAGTTGGGATTACTCATGATTTCTCACTCTTTTACCCATCGCTCGATTCCTCTTCGATTGTCGCGGAGCGGCGGCGAAATTACAAGCAGTTCTCCCCTGCCTACCCACGGCTTTGCGCGGCTTTGCGCGGCTTTGCGTGGGTAGGGCACACAAGTGAACACAGGTCGTTTTTTCGGTTTCACATTTCGCCAAACTTGCTCTGGCCTCTTTTTTTCGCTTTGCGTTACGATGGGCTGAATCCGATGCGGCGATCATTCCCAGGCAAGCGAACGGATTCGCTTCGGGACACGCGAGAAAGGATTCCGCCATGCGAATCTGCCTTTTTGAACTCCATCCGGAAACCCTGCACCCCCTCACCCTGACTCGCCCCCTATTCGAGCTGCGCTGCGGCTTGACCACGCTCGCCGACAAAATATTCCGGCACTTCCAGGCGTCGGATCGCGCCGCCTTCGTGCGTCCCGCGCTGGTGGACGTGGCCGCGCTCGATCACCCGGACCTCAAATTAAACTGCGACCGCTGGCTGGGCGACCAGGTAACCGTCCTTGTCAACAGCCGTTGGCTTCCGCCTTCCCAACGCGCGGCTATTGAAGCCGACTCCCATGTCGCGCTGGTCGGCGAGGATGTCGCCTACGTCAAGCTCAGCGCGGAGCAACTTCGCTTCGTCACCGCGGCCAACCTTGCCGATCACGTCGAACACTGGAAAAATACGCTGCCCCGCCGAGAGGCCGGTGGTTCGCTCATCCATCACGCCTGGGATCTTGTCGAAGCGAACGGGCTGCAAATCATCCAGGATTTCGCGGCGATGCAACCCCGCGAGCCGTCGGCCGTCGTGTCGCATCTCGCCCTGGTCGGTCCCCGCAATCAGGTGTGGGTTCATCCCAGCGCCCACATTGATCCCATGGTCGTCGTCGACACCAGCGCCGGCCCCGTCGTCATCGATCGCGGCGCTCGCATCGACGCTTTCACGCGGCTCGAAGGCCCCTGCTACGTCGGCGCCGGCTCGCACGTTTTCGGCGCGAAGATCCGCAAAGGCGTCTCCATCGGACCCGGCTGTCGGGTAGGCGGCGAAGTCGAGGCCAGCATCCTCCACGCCCACGTCAACAAGTATCACGAAGGCTTCTTGGGCCACAGCTACGTCGGCGCCTGGGTCAACCTCGCCGCTGGCACGCACACCAGCGACCTCCGTTGCGACTACGGCGAAGTCTCGATGACCGTCGCCGGCCAACACACACCCACCGGCCAACGCAAAGTCGGCTCTTTCATCGGCGATCATTCCCGCACCGGCCTGGGAGTCTTGCTCAACACCGGCTCGACCATCGGCGCCTTCGCTCAAGTGCTGCCCGCCTCCGGCTTCGCGCCGCGCTTCATCCCGTCGTATACGCACTGGTCCGGCGGAACTTTGATCGAAACACCCAATCTTGACGAAGCCTTCGCCACCGCTCAGATCGTCATGGAACGCCGCGGCAAATCCTTCGCCGCCGCCCACCGCGACCTCTTCGACAAGATTTTCAGCGAAACCGCCATGGAACGCCGAATCGCGCTACGCTCCTGGGAGCAGAAACACCTCCGCCGCAGCGCGTAGCAGGAGCCGCTTGCGGCTTAGCGTTCGCCTCGACCGTTTGCAAATCGGGAAGTTATTTCTCGAACGCCGCTTACTGCGCGCGCGGCCCTTTTCTCACTTCTTAAAATGCTCCACAATCGCATCCAGCCCCGTCACCAGGAAAAACGCGGCCGTGTAGTGCCCCGAATTGAGCCAAATGATCTTCTGCTCCCCGCTCGCCTTCCATAAGCGCTCGGCCATGCGCGGCGGCACGATCTCATCTTTTTTCGCCGCTACGATCAGCACCCGTCGGCTCTTCAGCTTGTCGGCGTGCGTGATCGGGTCGACCGGGGCGATAAACTCCTCCGCCATCTTGCGCGTGCCGCCCAATGCCTCGTAGATTTTCCGGTACGGCTCCGCGAGCGGATGATCGTAAAACCCGTCGATGAAGCCGCCTCCGCCAAGCAAGATCGCGACCCGCCCCAGCTTCGGCTCCATCTCGCAGGTGAGCGCCGCCATGAAGCTGCCCAGGCTCGTGCCCATGATGCCCAGCTTGTCCTTGTCGATCTCCGGCCGAGATTCCATCCACGCCGCCGCCAGGCGAAGGTCCAGGACTGTTTGTTTGATCGCTTCCATCGTGCGATGCAGGTCGTAGGAGAGGAAGCGGACATTGCCTTCCTTCGGCCGCCGCGGACCGTAGTACGCCATCTGCACGAACAGGCCCGCCACGTCGTTTTGGGCCAAATGCCGAGCGAACAACCGCGAGATCGCCTGATCGCCGCCGGTGATGTCCAAAATGATCACGCACGGAAACGGCCCCGTCTTTTTGGGCCGATAGTACTCGGCATGCACCGTGTTGTTCACTGCGTGCGGACTCTTCAGCGCCGAGGGAAACGTCAACTCGTACATCTCGACGCCGGAGATGGGCAACTCCTTCTTAAGGCGCAGTTGATAAGTGAGCGATTTTTCCGCGAGGCGGTAGCGCTCGGGCGTGTCTTTCTCGGCCGGGCCGGGGCGAAAGGAGAACTTGCCTTCTTCCGCCGCCGCCGATGATCCCAGCGCCAAAAGAACCGCGCCCCAACCGAACAAAACGCGACTTGCGATCCGCATGATGCAGCCTTCCGTTCAATCGTTCTTCCGTTCAATCGTTAGCACGACGCGCAAGCGAGTGGATTCTTGCGCCGTCAGCACGACGCTATTCACTCGCTTGCGCGTCGTGCTAACGGCGTTAACCAAGGCGATATCGCTCCATTATCCAGCTTCGCGTCGCATCCTCAAGGATAAATCGCGCGAGGCTTGTACAATGGAGTCAACCTGTCGCAAACGCGATTTTCCTGTCGATTTCGCAGCGCAAGCCTAACAGGATGCCATGAAACTGATACTCGCCATCATACAGCCGTCGAAGGTGGAAGCGGTCAAGGAAGCCCTCAACAAGGTCAACGTGTTTCGCCTGACGATCGTCGACGTGCAGGGATTCGGTCGACAGAAGGGGCATTCCGAGGTTTATCGGGGGCATGAGTTGACGGTGAATCTCGTCAACAAGGTGCAACTGCAAATCGCGGTGAACGAGGATTTCGTCGAGCCGACGGTCAACGCGATCATGGAAGCAGGACGCACCGGCCCGGAGGGACGCATCGGCGACGGCAAGATTTTCATTCTGCCGCTGGAAGACTGCCTGCGCATTCGCACCGGCGAACGCGGCCCGGAGGCGATCTGATGGCCGGCGTACTCCTTTCGGACGATTTGATTTTCACAAGCCGCATCGCGGGCACAGCGCGGGCGCTGGGGTTGGAGATGCGCGTCGCGCGGACCGTGGCGGAGTTGACGAAGGCACAGGAAGACGTCAAACCCGTCTGCGCGATATTGGATTTGAATCATCCGGAGCTAAAGATCGACGCCGGGATGCCGGGGCTAAAGAAGGCGGGTGTGTTCGTAGTCGGGTATGGTTCCCATGTGGCCGTGGAAGTGCTGAAGGCCGCGCGCGAGGCGGGCTGCGATGTCGTGTTGCCGCGGAGCAAATTCGTGGAGGAATTGAACGCGGCGCTGCCGAGGTGGTTCGCGACGTGCGACAAATAACCCTCGCCGCTTGCGGCTTAGCGTCCGCGTTGTCAAAATCGGACCGGTAGGATACCGGTCCCCACAGATTACCGTTGCTCGCCGGTATCCAGCATGATGCCCAAGGCGACGGCGACGCGGCGGTCGACGTAGTCGTGGCGGTCGCGACTCATGTCGAGGATGTAGCGGTCCAGCAGGGTGAATTTGCGGATGAACTCGCCGACCACGGTTTCGCCGTCGATCTTGGTAATGATGAAGTTGGTGCGTAGGAGCATGGCGCCGACCAGGCCGCCGATGAAGCGGCGCAGAAGCGACATGACGAGCGAATCTTCCAGAGCCATGGCCATGTCGTCGCCGTTGGGGAAATAGAGATACCAGCGGCGGCGGAAGAAGTTGTAAAGGTTGTTCTTGCGGAATAGCGCCAGCACTTTGCCGTCGGGATCGGTGACGGTGTAAGTGGCGTTGATGGGCATGAATTTGTGATCCTGCAAGACTTCGAGGAGCAACTCGCGCTTGGTGTCATCGACGTAGAACTGGATGTGCCGTTTGGGCATGATCGCCAGATGGACGACGACCAAAGCCGCGATGCCGGCGAGTAAGCCAAGAAAGCCGAACAGGATTGGCCATAATTCACTACGATCTCCGGCCGCGGCGCGCAGGCCGAAGCCGATGCCGACGAAAAGGCCGATGACCGCCAACATGGCCAGCATGCCCGCGATGAGCGAAAGGCAGCTTTGCATGAAGAAGATGGGGCGTTCCACGAAGAGGATGTTGCGGCCCTTCTCATCCTGGATGTAGTATTTTTGGTTGATGGCGAAGTGTTTCTGCCGCAGCAGGAACTTGTCGCGATCGAAGGCGGGGTCCAGGTCGCCGTGGTGGGGGTCGTCCCGGTCGTAGTCGCGATCATAGTCGCGGTCGGCGTCCTCGTCATCATCGCGGCGCTTGGTCGGCGGGCTGAAGAGTTCCGACGATGCGGAGGGCAGGGGAGGAGGCGCGGGCCGGCCCACCGGCGCGGCGGGCAAGCCTTCCTGAATGCCGGCGCTGGGCACGTTGAGGACGCCCTGGCATTGTCGGCACCGCAGCGCCTTGCCGGCCAGATCGTCCTTCAGCGTGTATCGCGCTCCACAGCCCGGACACGTCATGGGGATCGGCATGATGTTTCCTTTTTCGCAAACGAAGATTGCCGCGCGGGCGGCCGTCCTTACTCCAGGCCGTCCTTACTCCAGAATGTAAGGCCACGGACCTTGACAAGCAAGATACGAGAAAGTTGACAGCCCATTATTTGTGGGTAGATTGATTCCATTCCATTACGGTCCAACATGCTATTCCAGTCATTCCGGGTGAATTCCATGGCTACCGCGACGGCGACGTTACAAAAGATGTTCATCGACGGGCAGTGGACGGCGGCGCAAGACGGCAAAACCGTGGGCGTCGTCAACCCCGCGAACGAGGAAATCGTGGCGGACATGGCGTTCGGCAGCCGCGCCGACACCAAACGCGCGCTCGAAGCCGCCCACAAGGCGATGCCCGCCTGGATGAAGCTGACCGCTTACGATCGCGCCAAAGTCCTCAAGAAAACGGCAGACTTAATGCGCGAGCGGGCCGACGCCATCGCCCGCACTCTGACGCTCGAACAGGGCAAACCACTCGCGGAGGCGAAGGCGGAGATTCTGCATTCGGCCGATACCTTCGAGTGGTTCGCGGAGGAAGGCAAGCGCGCGTATGGCCAGGTGATCCCCAATTCGCAGCCGGGAAAACGGCATGTGACGCTCAAGCATCCGGTCGGCGTGGTCGGCGCCATCGGGCCATGGAATTTCCCGATCACGCTGCATTCACGCAAGATCGCGCCGGCGCTGGCCGCGGGATGCACGATCGTGTGCAAGCCGGCCACGCAGACGCCGCTGAGCCTGGTGCAAGTGTTCGAGTGTTTGGTGGAAGCGGGATTGCCCAAGGGCGTGGCCAATTTGGTCATGGGCCCCGCGCAGGACGTTGCCGACGAATTTCTGGAGAATCCGATCTGCCGCAAGATTAGCTTCACGGGATCGACCGAGGTGGGCAAACAACTGATGCGCGGCGCCGCGGACGGCCTGAAGCGTCTGAGTTTGGAGTTGGGCGGGCATGCGCCGTTCATCGTCTTCCCCGATGCCGACCCGGAGATCGGCGCGAAGCTCGCCGTCACGGGCAAATTCCGCAACAACGGCCAAGTGTGCATCGCGCCGAGCCGATTCTATGTGCATAAGGATGTCGAGAAGAAATTCACCGAGGCGGCCGTCGAGTTCGCCAAGGGGCTCAAAATGGGCAACGGGCTGGACGCGGGCGTCGAGGTCGGGCCCATGTTCGAGAAGAAGGCGATGGACGGCACCATCGACTTGATCGAGGACGCGAAGAAGACCGGCGCCAAACTGCTTACCGGCGGCAAGCGCAGCGACCGCTTCGACAAAGGTTACTTTTTTGAGCCGACCGTCTTGAACAACCTTTCGATGAATGCCAAGATCATGACCGAGGAGCCGTTCGCCCCCATCATGCCTGTCTTGAATTTCAGCAACCTGGACGACGTCATCGCCGCCGCGAACAACACACGCTACGGCCTGGCGGCGTATGTCTTCACGAACGACCTCACCATCGCCTGGAAGATGGCCGAGGGCTTGGAGGCGGGCATCATCGGAATCAATGATCCCGTGCCCGCGACGCCGCAATGTCCGTTCGGCGGCATGAAGGAATCCGGCATGGGCCGCGAATTGGGGCACGAAGGGTTGGAAGCGTATTTGGAGACGAAGTACGCGTCGTTTAAATTGCGGGATTAACTAGACCTTGTGCGCAAGCACAAGGAGTCCTTCGCATCGAGCTTGCGCTCGATGTCTGGTAGCGCTCGATGTCTGATACCATTCGATTTCAGATTGCAGGAATAAAAATGTCACTCAATCTCAAAATCATCCCCGAGAAGTGTACCGGCTGCATGCAGTGCGAGTTGGCTTGCTCCTGGGTGCAGACGGGGACGTTTCAACCGTCGCGGTCCGTCATTCGCGTCAACGTGTTTGACGAGGAGGCGAGCTACGCGCCGTTCACCTGCTTCCAATGTGATGAAGCGTGGTGCATGAACGCCTGCCCGGTCAACGCGATCGCCATCGATCCTACCTCGGGGGCGAAGATCGTGCTAGAGAAGTCGTGCGTCGGTTGTCACTTGTGTACGATCGCGTGCCCATTCGGCACGGTGTTCACGACGCCGGGCAGTGACCTGGCATCCAAGTGTAACCTTTGCGGCGGCAATCCCGCTTGCGCGACGGCCTGCCCAACCGGCGCCATCACCGCCGGCGATCCTTCCAACAAAGGCCCCTGGCTGGAGCCGTGGGGCGAACAAGTCAATTACCGTTATCAAGAAGCCTGTCAGACGGGAGCAAACTAATGGACGGCTGGCATGGAAAACTATTGCGCGTCAACCTCAGCACCGGCGCGAGCAAGGTCGAGGACATCCCCGACGCCTGGCTCAAGGATTACATCGGCGGCCGTGGGTTGGCCGATCGTTATCTCTACGAGGAGATGGATCCCCGCGTCGATCCGTATTCCCCGGACAACAAGCTCATCTTCGCGACCGGCCCGCTCACGGGTACGCCGATCCCCTGCGGAGCGCGCTACATGGTCGTGACCAAGGGCGCACTCACAAACGCCATCACGACATCCAACTCGGGCGGGCATTGGGGGCCGGAATTGCGCTTCGCGGGTTACGACCTCCTCATCCTGGAAGGCAAGGCGCCCAAACCTGTTTACCTCTTCATCTACGATGACGTCGTCGAGGTTCGCGACGCCAAGAACTTTTGGGGCAAAACGGTCAGCTTGACCGAAGACGGCTTGCGCGATGAGTTGGGCATCCCTCAGTTGCGGGTCGCCTGCATCGGACCCGCAGGGGAGAAGCTCGTTCGCTTCGCCTGCATCATGAACGATAAACATCGCGCCGCGGGACGCAGCGGCGTCGGCGCGGTGATGGGGTCGAAGAACCTCAAGGCAATCGCCGTGCGCGGCACCAAGGGCGTTTCCATCGCCGAGCCGGAGAAGTTCATGAAGGCGATGTGGGCGATGCGCGGCCGAATGGCGGTTTCGCCGGGTCGGATGGGTTTCACCGAACTGGGCACGGCGGCGACCATCGACCTGACCAACGCCTTTGGCGGCTGTCCGACGCGCAACTTCGAGTCGGGCCAATTCGAGCATGCCGAGAATCTCAACGGCAACGCCATCAAGGACACGCGCATGGTGGCCAACAAGGCGTGCTTCGCCTGCACCATCGCATGCGGCCGGGTCACGCGGTTGGCGGGAGACATCTCGGACAAGTATCTGGTCAACATGCACCCGCGCAACTGGAAGACGGCGGGCGAGGGGCCGGAGTACGAGGCCGCGTGGGCGCTCGGCGCGGATACGGGTGTGGGCGATCTGGATGCGGTGCTCAAGGCGAACTGGCTTTGCAACGACCTGGGCATGGACCCGATCTCGATGGGCGCGACGCTCGCGGCCGCCATGGAGTTGTACGAGACGAACGTCATCGACGACCGGCATGTCGAGTTGCCGCTGAAGTTCGGCTCCGGCGACGCGCTGGTGCGCATGGTGGAAGCGACGGCGTATCGCGAAGGCTTTGGCGACGAGTTGGCCGAGGGCAGCAAGCGGATGGGCGACAAGTTCCTCCATCCGGAAATCTTCATGGGCGTCAAGGGGCAAGAGTTCCCGGCATACGATCCGCGCGGTTTTCAGGGCATGGGTATCGCCTATGCGACGTGCAATCGAGGCGCTTGCCACCTGCGAGCATGGACGCCGGGCATCGAGACGTCCGGGGCGATGGATCCGCACACGCCCGTGGGCAAGGCGGAATGGGTGGCGGCGGAGCAGAACCGGTCGACATCGCACGACGCCACCGGCATCTGTCTATTCACCGGCGCCGCGGGAGGAACGCTCGACGACCTCGCCGCCTGCACCGCTGCCGCCACGGGGGTCTCGTTCGACACCGATGACTTCGTCAAGATCGGCGAACGCACCTGGAATATCGAGCGGCTCTGGAATCTCAAAGCGGGCCTCACGAGCAAGGACGACAACCTGCCCGAGCGCCTCTTGAAGGTTCCGCACAAATCTGGTCCCGCGAAGGGCGTCGTGGTGCATCTCGACCAGATGCTGCCGCCCTATTACAAGACCCGCGGCTGGGATGAAGAGGGCGTGCCGACCAAGGAGAAGCTGTCGGAACTGGGCCTCGCGGCGATTGGCTGAGCGTCAGCGCCCTGGAGCGCAACATCAGAGCCGGAAGCGTAAGCGCCCGGAGGAAGTCATGGTCGAGTTTCGCATCCGTGGTTTCCGCACCGGCTTGAATAAAGTGGCCATGACCAAGGCGATTCGCGAACAAACGAAGCATGATCTGGGCGCCGCGAAAGCTTGTACGGATGCGGTGCTGGAGGGGGAAGAAGTTAGCCTCTTTGTCAGCGACGGTAGTGCCGCGGCCAAACTCGTGAAGGAATTGAACGACTTGGGCGCGAACGCGGAAGTCGTGAAAAATTGACGATGGATTTCTTACTCCGGGGGCTAACGCCGCCCGGCTCGCCAGAAGAGAATTGCACCATGAACCATGTCATCATCGGCGGCGGCCCGGCGGCCATCAACGCCATCGAAACGATTCGCCAGTTCGACGGCGGCGCTTCGTCCATCACGCTCATCAGCGACGAACCGGCATATGCCCGCATGGTGCTTCCGTATTGGCTCGCGGAGAAGATCCCCAAGCAACAGGTCTATACGGGCGACGATGCCTACTACGACAAGCTGAAAGTGAAACGACAAATCGGGGCGCGCGTCGCCAAGGTGGATCCCAAAGCGAAACAAGCGACGCTGCAAGACGGCCAGGTCGTGCCGTTCGATGATCTGTTGATCGCGACAGGGTCGTCGGCCGTGGTGCCGCCGATTCCCGGGGCGGATTTACCGGGCGTGCTGCCGCTTTGGACCATCGCCCACACCGACGCGGTGCTGGCGGCGACCCAGGGCATTGCGAAGCCGGAGGTGGTTTTCATCGGCGCCGGCTTTATCGGCTTCATCGTCCTCAACGCGATGTATAAGCGAGGCTGGAAGTTGCACGTTGTCGAAATCGCCGATCAGGTGTTGCCGCGCATGCTCAATAAGGACGGCGCCCGCATGGTCGAAGGCTGGCTCAAGCAGAAAAACGTCGGCCTGCATTTGGGGGCGACGGCGCAAGAAATCACTGCGGCCGGAAATCGCAAACGCGTGAAGCTCAGCAACGGAACCACCGTCGAAGCGGACATCGTCATCGTGGCGACCGGCATTCGGCCCAATCTCGAATTGGTACAAGGATCGGGAATCACGGTAGACCAGGGCATCGTTGTCGATAACAAGATGCGGACCAATTTTCCGCATATTTACGCGGCGGGCGATGTGGCTCAGGGGCCGGATTTGCTCGGCGGGGCCGCGGCGGTACACGCGATTCAGCCGACCGCGGTCGATCATGGCCGCATCGCCGGCGCCAACATGGCGGGACAGGACATCGCCTATCCCGGCAGCCTGCTCATGAACATCCTCGACGCCTGCGGCCTGCAATGCGCGAGCTTCGGGCGCTGGAGCGAAAACGCGGAAGAGATAACCATCTCGAACCCGGATCGGCCCATTTATCGCAAGCTGCTCTGGGCGGGCAATGTGATTACCGGCGCCGTCTTCCTCGGCCCGGCCAACGACATGGGCATGCTCAACGACGTCGGCATGGTGAAGGGATTGATTCAGACGAAGACCGAATTCGGATCGTGGAAGGACTATGTGAAAGCCAATCCGTTCGACATCCGCCGGCCGTACATTGCCCTACAAGTGGGTAAGAAGCTTGTCAACGCGACGTTGCTCAATCGACCCTCGAAGGACCGGCAATATCACTTCCAGGATCGCCAAGCCGGGCCGCAAGTGACCCAACCGGACGCCCACAAAGTCTTCGTCGGCACAAAGTGACATTGTGGTGCCGGTATCCTACCGGCACGTTGCTTTGTGGCGCCGGTATTCTACCGGCACGAAATAGGATACCGCCAACGCCCTGACGAACTCGTGCCGGTAACATACCGGCACCACGGAAAACCCAATGACCATACGCGTCAAATTGATGGCTGCCTTGCGAAACAAGTTGCCGGCGGGTTCGACGGGCGGCGTCGCGGCGGTGGAGTTGGCCGAAGGACAAACCGTGAGCCAGCTGCTTGAGAAGTTGGCAATCGGCAGCGCCCATGTGCATCTCGTCATGGTCAACGGCGCCATGGAAACGGATCGCGCCCGTATCCTTGCCGACGGAGACGAGGTCGTGGTGTTCCCCCCGGTCGCGGGCGGATCGTGTCCAATCTCATGAAACTTTCACCCTTATAGAAGGTACAATCTCCCATATCTACTAATTTCGGGAGAGTGCGAAATGACTCGTTGGATTGCGTTTTGTCTTCTTCTCGCTATGTGCCCGGTTGCGTTCGCGGATTCGGTCGGCAAGACCGTCGCGCCGTTCGTGCTCCCCGACGGTAAAGGCGGCAAAGTCCGCCTGGACGATTTCAAGGACCGCAAGGCCGTGGTCGTTCTCTTCCTCGGCACCCACTGCCCCATCAACAATTCTTATTTGCCGCGCCTGAACGAATTGCAAAAGGCATACGCCGAGAAGGGCGTGCAATTCCTGGCCATCAACAGCAACCACCACGATGACCTGAAATCGATCCAGGAACATGCCGCCAAGCACAAGATCACGTTTCCCGTGCTGCGCGACGAGGCCCAAATCGTCGCCGACCGCATCGGCGCCGAGCGTGTGCCGGAGGCGTTTCTGCTCGATGCCAAGGGCGTGATTCGTTACCAGGGCCGTATCGACGATCAGTTCGGCATCGGCTACACGCGACCCGCGCCGACGCGCAAGGATCTGGTCGAGGCGCTCGACGAATTGCTCGCGGACAAAGCCATCAGCAAAGCGAACACGGAGGTCGCGGGCTGCTACATCACCCGCGCCGCCAAGGCGCCCAAGGCCGGCGCCTTCACGTATACTCAGCACGTCTCGCGCATTATCCAAAATCGTTGCCAAGAATGCCATCGTCCGGGCAGAATCGGGCCGATGCCGCTCAAGACCTATGAAGACGCTTCCTCCTGGGCGGCGATGATCCATGAAGTGGTCACGGAAAAGCGCATGCCGCCCTGGAGTCCCGACCCGGCCCACGGCGCCTTCGCCAACGACCGCAGCCTGACCAAGGAAGAGCGCGAAACGCTGCTCGCCTGGATCAACGACGGTTGTCCCAAGGGCGATGAAAAACATCTGCCGCCCGAGCGCACGTATCCGGAAGGTTGGGCGGTGGGCACGCCGGATGCGATTTTCCAGATTCCTCGCGAATTCCATGTGCCGGCCGACACGCCCAAGGGAGGCATCCGCTACCAATACTTCGTGGTGCCGACGAATTTCAAGGAAGACATGTGGGTGCAAGCCGTCGAGGCTAAACCCGGCAACCGCGCCGTGGTGCATCACATCCTCATCTACATCGCCCAGGGGACCAAGCGGGTTCGCGGCGAAGACGGCATCGGCAACGGCTTCCTCGTCGCCTTCGTCCCCGGCGACGCGGGCGTCCGCTTCAAGGAAGGCATGGCCAAGAAAATTCCGAAGGGTTCCAGCCTCATCTTCCAGATGCACTACACCCCCAACGGCGTTGCCCAGAGCGATCGCTCTTCCGTCGGCTTGGTGTTCGCGAAGAAGCCGCCCAAGATGGAGATGCTCACCCGCGCCGTCGCCCAGAATCTCCTCTTCATCCCGCCCGGCGCGCAGAAATACCGCGCCCAGGCAACCAGCGCCTTCAAGAAAGACGCCCTCATCTACAGCCTCAATCCGCACATGCACCTGCGCGGCAGCGCCTTCGACATTGGCTTGATCTATCCCGACGGCAAAAAGGAAAAGCTCCTCTCCGTGCCCAAGTACGATTTCAATTGGCAGGACACGTACATTCTCAAGGAACCGTTGCGCGTCCCCGCCGGCACCCGCGTCGAATGCATCGCCCACTTCGACAACTCGAAGAACAACCTCAGCAACCCCGACCCCACCAAATGGGTCCGCTGGGGCGATCAAACCTGGGAAGAAATGATGATCGGCTTCGTCGACTACGCCTACGTCGAAGCTGCGGACACGAAGTAACCTCACGTTGGCACGACGCGCGAGCGAGTGATTTCACTCGCTTGCGCGTCGTGCTAACCAGAATCTTTGCGGCTCGCCGCGAGCATGTTGCAGAATAACGCGCCTTGGCCTTTGGCGTCGTCAAGGGCGACATGCGTATGGGGGATCGGGTCGAACCAGGCGCGCGGCATGTTGCGTTTGGTTGATTCGCGGTAGTCCTTGCCCAGGATGGCCATCGCGTAGGTCTTGATGTCCAGGGCTGAGTGGGAGAAGGGACTCTCGCCGGCGAAACGGATCAGATACCAATAGACGAAGAGAAAATCATAGGCTGCGGGGTAGCCGACGAAGACGGGCTTGCCCGGCAGGCTTTTGAGCCAGGCGACGTATTCGGGCATGGCGACGGCGGGGTCGCGCGGGTTATTGCGACAGGCGGCCCAAGCGTCCGGTTGCCCGCTCCACCATTCCATCGTCTTGGGATCGCCCTGAGCGTCGGGCAAAGTGGTGAGGTTGGCCTCGAACGTACCGACGAGGGTCTTATCCGCCAAATACGCGGCCGAAGCGAAGCTGAGCATCGAATGCGGCCCCGGAATAGGACCGTCGGCTTCGACATCGGTGCTTACGTAGATTTCGGGCATTTCGCGTCTCGCAGTCTGGAGAGTTGATCGACTCCGGGCAACTTCGGCATGGTTAGACCGCCACCTCGATTTCGCGAATCTGGGCCCCCTCTTTCGGCTCGATTTCCGCTTCGAGGTATTCGTGGATGGCCGACGCGATGTTCTCCAGAGCTTCCGCTTCGGTTGCCCCCTGAGACCAGCAACCGGGCAAGCTCGGCACGCAAACGGCAAAACCTTCTTCAGATGGGTAAAGCGAAATCTTGAATTTCATCACTTATCTCCTCGCTGGGCAGCGGTTATCGTTTGCGAACCGACTTCTCCCATGCTAGCACGATTAAGAGAATCGGTTTCTACAACGAACAACGCCGATTCTACCGCGGCGGCGACTTGCACGCCAGAACGATGTACCTGTGCATCCGCGATTCTGCCGGTGGCATTGTCTTTCACAAGAACCCGCCCGCCTTAGGCGCGGGCGCTTGGTTTGCGAACCATTCCGCCGCGGCATGAAGGGGTTCGTTCGGTCAATCGCTGTGAGGGACACACAAGAAAGAAGGGAAAAACTTTCACTCGTCCGGGGTGCGCTCATTTGACAAAGCAGGCAATCAATGGGTTCGGCGTGGCAGCACTGCCCGCACGACGAGAGCGACAATCAGCCCAAAGATACCGCCCACCCCGGCAGCGATCCCATGTCCCGACGGATCACCCGGGCTGCGAGCGAACGGAGCAAGTACGATGGCGCCAAAGACCAAACCGACCCGCACCGGCCACAGCCATGTTAGGAGCGAGGGCCGCCGCGGCCTCCCAGGACCATCATTTGCAGACACGCCGGGTCGGCTATCAGGTGCTTCATCCTCTCCCATGGTGAGCGCACTCCTTCGCCGAACCATATTATTCGCCTGATCGGTGCCGGTCAGCATGATTCTCTCATTCCATCGTTGTTGACAGGCATTGTCAAATTTCTTTTTGAGTACTCAGTTCGAGGCGAGAGCAGTAAGGTCCGGGAGTCGTAACGCTAAAGTTCAGCCGCCGGGGCCGCCTCCAGCGACTTTGAATCCTGAGTAGCCGGCATAGCGGCCCCGGTCGGCTGCGGCGCTTTGTTCGGCTCTGTGCGACGCGGCGGAAAAGATACGAACTTGAGGCCGCTCCTTTTCTCTTGCTCCTTGATGTCCCGGAAAATCGCATCGAGATCGTAGTTGAACATCGCCGCGTGCGCGTCGCGAATGCGCCGAACCTCATCAACAATGGGATCGTTCATGACTTTGCCTCCAAGAGTTCCTCGGGCGTGCAAATGATCGGGGCCTTTACGCCCTTCTCCGCACAAACGGTTTCGATCACGGGCCGCATGGTAGCGTTCGCCAGATGGCGGCAGTTCCAAGTCAACAGGTACGGTATTCCGTTCATGGCAGCGACGGCAATATGCAATGCATCATCCGCGGCCTTCGCGGGAAGCGCGCCTGCTTGGATCAAATCCTTCGCCAAATCCAACGCTTGGTCCGAGGTTTCCAACAGCGTCATGGCTTTCAACACCTCAAGCCGCTCCTGGGCGGCCTGAGCATCGCCCGCCCCTGCCTCTTTCCGAACCAACTGGGAGACACAAAGTTCGTAACTCTTCCGTCGCGTATCCCACCATTCGTGAGTGATCTGCTGATGCCCGGCAATCACGACATCCCGATTGGGACGCGCCGTCAAGTAACTGACGACAGTAGTCTCGATGTAGACTCGCTCGGCCATGTCTGCATTCTATCGCGAAACGGAAAAACCAGCTACTGCGGCGATCCTCAACTGATTGGCATTGCCGCCTTGATCGGTTTGGCATTTGCTCCAATCCAAACCTGTGCCCGCACCTGTGCCTCCTTGACCGAGCCGACTTCCTCACCGTGGATCGAGTAGCAGAAATCTTCGTGAAAAATCATCCACATGTAGAGCCCGAGAGACAAATCAACGAGCATCGCGGTAGGGACGAGCATTGCTGCTCGCCCCCCGCACAGATCCGTACGAGCGGAACTACCGCATACGGCTCCTACCTTGGATGATGACGACCAAAGCCGCACTTGGATAAGTGCCGCTTCTCGCACGCCCCGCAGTCCACATAACCCAGAGGCCCGGCGCAGTGTCAGGACCGGGAGCAACTGCGTTCCATTCGCAGTGGCACCCAGGCGATTGCGGGTTCCGCCCCCTCACCCCCGACCCCTCTCCCCCGGAGTACCGGGGGAGAGGGGAGATGTTACGCTCAATCCACGTAGCGGAAATCCACGCAGGCGAAGAGCACCTGATAGACGCGTTCCCAGGCGGCGAGGCGTGCCTCGGGATTCGTGGGGGTTCGCTCCAGATACGTTAGCGCGATCTTGGCTTCGCCGGGGGTGGGGGCACGGCCGAGAGCTTCGCGGTAAGCGAGAGTAAGACGCTGGGCATCGCTCAGATCTTTGTTGGCCAGCGTTTTCTTGGCGGCGTGTTGCGCTTGCTCCATCACGAAAGGGCTGTTGAGCAGATAAAGCGCTTGCGTCGCGACGGTGCTCGACGTGCGTTTGCCGTTGGTGGTGTTGGGGTCGGCGAAGTCGAAGACCTCGAACAATTCCAGGAGCTTGTTGCGGAAGATGGGGGTGTACACGCTGCGGCGCGTGTCCTTGAAGACATAGTCGCGCTCGGAGGGCGAGCCCGGTTTCATTGACGGACCGTAGGCGGTTGGATCCAGGGTTCCCGCGACGACGAGAACCGTGTCGCGAATCGCCTCGGCTTCCAAGCGACGGCGGTTCATCTTCCATAAGAAGCGATTCTCGGGGTCGACTTTCTGCGCCTGCGGAAACCAGGCCGGCGAGGCGGCGGTGGGCACTTCGCTGGCGAGCATGTAGGTGCGCGTGAGCATGATCTCGCGGATCATCTTCTTGAACGACCAGCCGTTGTCGACGAACCGTAGGGCCAGATGGTCGAGCAGTTCCGGGTGCGAGGGCGTCTCGCCGGTGGCGCCGAAGTTGTCGACGGTGCGGACGAGCCCCGAACCGAACAGGTGATGCCAAATGCGATTGACGGCGACGCGCGCCGTGAGCGGGTTGTCGGCGTCGGCGATCCACTTGGCTAGCTCGAGCCGACCGCTTTCCGATTTGGAGATCTTTGGCATCGGTCCGCGCGTGGCGACCTGGAGGAAGCCGCGCGGGGCGGTCTCGCCCTTGTTATGCACGAGGCCGCGCACGCAGACGTAGAAATCGTCCATCTTGGCGCCTTCGGTCACGCCCATCGCGGTAGCGCGTTTCGGCCCGGTCGTTTGCAGCCTCTTGAGTTCCGCTTCGGCCGATTTAAGCTCGACGAGCGGATCGACATCACCCTTGGCGCCCTTGAGGACCGTTTCGGTTTTCGCCGGAGCCTCCCGCTTTGCTTCCTCTTTCAGGTCGTCCTCGTCCAAGAACTGCACCGCGTCGGCAACGACGTGGCCGTTCGCCTTGCTGGTCAGCACCATGACGAACCATTGATCGCCTTCTTCAAAACGAAAGCGACCCAGGGATACGAATCGGCCGTCGATCGGGGGAGTCAGCTTTTGGTTGACGTGGACGATGTTGTCGCCGTCGGCGTGGAAGATGCGAATGGCCGTCTTGTCGGCCCGATTGGGACCGGGCACATAGGCGAGCCGAACTTCATAAAACCCGGCCTTGGGAAAGATAGGTTGGAAGGTGAGCGTCTTCATGTCCTTGAAGCCGCGGTCGTCGTAGAGGTAGCCGCTGCCGACGAAGTTGCCCGTGTAGACGGAGTGTTTCCAGGAGCCGATCTTCTTGGCTTGGCTGTCGTCCAGGACAATGCCGGGCAGCTTTTTGGGGTCGATGGCGCCTTTGACGAGGATGAGGTCTTCGGGAATCTTGCCGGCCTTTTTCGCCGCGACCTTGAGCGTGGCAATCCGGGCTTTCAGCGCGTCGACGGCGGCTTCGTGCTTCTGGAGGACGATTTCCTCGGCGGGCTTCATCGGCAGGGAGACTTCCATCCATTTCGAGACGTTGTCATGGACGATGAACTTGGTGCTTTTGAAGATGCCGGCGAGGGCGTAATAATCCATGGTCGGGATGGGATCGAACTTGTGGTCGTGGCAGCGGGCGCAGCCGATGGTTTGGGCGAGGAAGGCCTTGCCCATGGTGTCGATCTGCTCGTCGATGATGTCCATTTCCAAAAGCGGCTTGTCTTGCCGCTCGAAATTGCTGGGGCCAAGCAAGAGGAACGCGGTGGCGATGAGCATCATCCGGCGTTCTTCGGGCGTCTTGGCCTTCAGCAGATCGCCGGCGAGTTGTTCGAGGACGAATTGGTTGAACGGTTTGTCGGCGTTGAAGGACTTGAGAACGTA
>Ga0163144_10011647_pt1 | contig 18579 bp, 12 predicted proteins | sample OliLak19BULKMAT1_FD_123175 | JGI IMG/M metagenome (GOLD analysis project Ga0163144, IMG submission 123175) | Freshwater microbial mat bacterial communities from Lake Vanda, McMurdo Dry Valleys, Antarctica - Oligotrophic Lake LV.19.BULKMAT1 | ecosystem: Environmental > Aquatic > Freshwater >... | reverse complement strand
CATCGCCCCCGGATCCGCCCCCGCGTGGATGGCCATCGCGCAGGCCGCTGAGATCCTGACGATGATAGGCCTGCCCTGGATGCTCAAACGCTGGGGCATCCGCGGCACCATGATGGTCGGCATTCTCGCCTGGCCGGTCCGCTACGCGATCTTCGCCCTCGGCGGGCCACTGTGGCTCATTCTGGCTTCGCTCGCTTTGCACGGGCTCTGCTACGTCTGCTTTTTTACCGCGTCCTACATCTATGTCGACCAAGCTGCCGAACCCGAGATTCGTGCGTCGGCCCAAGGGCTAATCACGTTCGTCCTTCTCGGCGCCGGGCTCGTTGTCGGCAGTTGGTTTGCCGGCTTCGTCAGTGATGCCTTTACGATCGTGAACGCGAGCGGAATCAAGACCGTCGACTATACGAAGATCTTTCTGGTCCCGCTCGGGCTCACCGTCTTCTGCGCCGCGCTTTTCGCCGTCTTCTTTCGGCCTCGAAAGACCGCCTAATCCGTCGGAAAGCTAGGCGTCGTCAGGTAGAAACCAGCGCGTTGAAAGCCGGAATGCAGAGCCGTGCCCCTAGGGTTCCAGCAAAGATTTTAGCTCCATAACGCCCGAGTTAACAGCCTGGCGATAGACCGATATGTCAGAGCTCCAACTCAGGATCCGGAATCCGATGCCGTGCCATTGCCGAGCCTGTTCGCTGCTGCCTGGTTGAATCGCCGCCACCTTCCCATGCCGCTCTGCCGCCGCGACAACCGCCGCCAGAGCGGCGAGAAATTCGGGATGCTGAAACTGTCCAGGAATGCCCATCGCACTCGTCAAGTCATAGTGGCCAACCCAAAGCACGTCGACCCCGGGAACCGCCGCGATCGCATCGAGATTGGATAACCCAGCCGGCGATTCAATCATCGTCACGACGGAGGTGTTCTCGTTGGCCCGTTCAAAATAGGCGACCGGATCCGGAACCACGTACTCGGAATGGGCCGTGCCCAACGCAATGCCCCGTTTGCCCAGCGGCGCATACTTGCACGCATCGACAATCGCCTTTGCCTGCTCGGCATTCTCGACGTTGGCCACCATGATTCCCAGCGCGCCAGCATCCAACGTCCGCGCGCAAAAGTGGTATAAATTCTGGGGAATTCGGACCAAAGGGGCGATATCGGTCGCTTTGAACCAAGCGCAGAGATCGGCGATATGGCCGGTATCAAAGCCCGTATGCTCCATATCGAGCATCACAAAATCGACGGGCGTCGCCGCCAAAATCTTCGCCACGCCGCGCGTGCCGAATTCCATAATCATCGTTCCCACTGCCGAGCCACGCTCCGCCAGGGCTTGCTTCATTCGATTCGATTTCATTGGTATCGCCTCAGTTTTTCTAAAAATCCAGGCCGGCTCAACACCGCCTGATTCACTGCGCCGCCTGGCAGTTCACCACGCGCCACCGAAAGAATGTTGTCGCAGGCTTCGAGACCATTGTCCCGGGCGATCTCTTCGGTCCACGGCAGCCCGTGCGGCGTCACAATCACGTTTTCCATCCCAAACAACGGATGATCCTTCCGCGGTGGCTCCTGCTCATAGACGTCGATGCCGGCACCGGCAATCCACCCCTCCTCGAGCGCCCTCACGAGCGCCGATTCGTCCACGATCGGGCCCCGCGCCGTATTGATAAAGTTCGCCGATGGCTTCATCAGCCGGAACAGCCGCTCACTCACTAAGCCCTTCGTCGACTCGTTTAACAGCGTGTTGACGCAGACAAAATCGCTCTCGCGGCAAACGGTTTCAAGATCCACCATTTCCACGCCTTCGACGTTGGCGACATAGGGATCATAGGCCAGCAAGCGGGAGAAACCGAACGGCTGCGCGAGCCGGAACACTTCTTTTCCAATGTTGCCGCAACCGATCGAACCCAGCACTTGGCCGCGCAAATTCCGCCCCAGCCGCGGCAGGTCGCCCCGCCATTTCCCTTGCCGGGTCAACCGGTCCTGCGTCATCAAATTCTTCGCCAGCGCCAGCACCAGCGTCATGATCGCTTCCGCCACCGGCGTCCGCACGGCGTTCGGCGTGATCGTCAGCACCGCATCGGCTTCGGTCATCGCCGCGGTGTCGATCCGATCATAGCCGACCCCCCAGCGAGCGACGATTGCCAGGCGCTCCACGCCCGCCAGGCTCGCGGCGTCGATCTTCGTCGACATCGCAAACACGGCGTCGTAGCGGTTCAAAACCTCGGGTGTCGCCACGTTGCCCGCCATCTCTGGCATCGCCTCCCATTCGATGTGAGGCACGGCAAACTTGGCTTCGACGACCGCTTCGAAACGGCCTTTCGCATCTACGTAAAAGTCGGGCGTGACCCCAACACGGAACAAAGGCATCCTGAGCAGCATACAATACCTCGGTGACCCGTAGGATTTTTAACGCTTCCCTGGTAGCCTCCACGCTCTCCGCCACCCCGGCTCCGCCCAATGTCGTCATCGTCCTTTGCGACGATCTCGGCTACGGCGACGTCGGTGCCTTTTACCCGGCGGCCAAGATGTCCACCCCCCGGATGGACCAACTCGCTCGTCAAGGCATGCGCTTCACCGACGCCCATTCGCCTTCTTCCCTCTGCACGCCCACCCGCTATGGTCTCCTGACCGGCCGTTACTGCTGGCGCGGCCGCTTGCAGCAGGGCGTCTTGCAAGGCTATTCACCCGCGCTGATCGAGCCTGGCCGCTCGACGCTTCCGGCGCTGCTGATGGCGAAGGGTTACCGTACCGGCGGCTTCGGCAAATGGCATCTCGGCCTTGGCTCCAGCGAGAAGGTCGACTACGCCCAACCCTTCTCCCCCGGCCCCCTCGACTATGGCTTCACCGAGTACTTCGGCATCCCCGCCTCGCTCGACATGCCGCCGTATGTGTTCATCGAGAACAACCGCTGTCTGGAGCAGCCGACCTCGACCATCGCCGACAACGGCGAGGTGAAGCGTGGCCCCTACTGGCGCGGCGGCCCCATTGCCCCCAGCTTCAGGATGGAAGACGTGCTTCCAAAAATCACCGAACGAGCCTGCCAGTTCATCCGCGGTGCCAGCAAGTCCAGCAAGCCCTTCTTTGCCTACATTCCGCTGCCCGCGCCGCACACCCCTTGGGTACCGGCTAAGCCCTTCCAAGGCACTTCGCGGGCTGGTCTTTATGGCGACTTCGTCCAGCAGGTTGACGCCTCAATCGGCCGCATCATCGACGCCTGTGCGGGTACGAATACCCTGATCATCGTCACGAGCGACAATGGCGCCCCCTGGGAGCCCCGCGACGCGCAAGCCGCCGCCGGCCATCAGGCGGACGCCAACTGGCGCGGCCAAAAATCGGATATCCAGGAAGGTGGCCATCGCGTCCCGTTTATCGCGTCCTGGCCCGGCCACATCGCTCCGGATTCGATATCGAACCAACTCATCTGTCACACAGACCTGTTCGCCACGGTCGCCGAACTCACCGGTGCCAAGCTAACGGCCGCGATGGCCGAGGATAGTATCTCGTTCGCGCCGAACTTACTCGGCCAACCTGGTCAACCAAGAAAGGCCATTGTCCATCACGCTGGTAACGGCATGTTCGCCATCCGGGATCGCGAATGGAAACTCGTGGCCGGCCGCGGCTCGGGAGGGTTCACGAGCCCGGCAAAGATTGAGGCGAAGCCCGGCGAACCGGCCGGGGAGCTGTACCATGTGCTCTCGGATCCTCACGAAGATCAGAATCTGTACACCGAACAACCTGCCGTGGTTGACCGCCTCAGCAGCCTGCTTGCGACGTGGCGGAAGCAGGGCCGGAGCCGCTAGCTGGGAGTTATACTCAAAAGATGGCCGCCTCCGCCGTACCGCGATTTACGCACGAAGAATTTCTCGACCGCGAAGCCCAGTCGCCGTTCCGTCACGAGTATACCCGTGGGCATGTCGAAATGATGGCGGGCGGCACCGAGAATCATGCACTCCTCAACGTAGCAATCGCAACCCTTGTGAAGACTGCGCTCCGCGGCCGAGACTGCAAAATCTACGGCAGCGACATGCTCGTCAGGATGGAGTCGGCCGACATGTCAAGCTATCCCGACGCCATGGTAATCTGCGGCAAAACTCACTTCGCCGAGGGAGGAAAGCGAGTCGTCGACAACCCACTGCTTCTCGTCGAGGTGCTGTCTCCATCAACGGCTTCGTACGACCGAGGAGAAAAGTTCGCGGCCTACAAGCAGCTCCAATCACTCCGCGAAGTCCTCTTCATTTCCCAGGACCGACCCGCCGTCGAGTATTGGCAGAAGGCCCCCAACGGCTGGTTCTCGACAACCATGGAAGGTCTCGCAAGCACCGTAGTGCTCGCCCATCTGCAGATCTCCGTCCCCCTCGCCGAACTTTACGATGGAATCGATACGGACGCCTAAAGCGCCAACTCCAAATACATTGCCCCCACCACAGGATTCACCGTATAGCCCAGAATCTCCACAAATCCCATTTTGCGGTACAGAGCCACCGCAGCCACCATCGAAGCCAACGTGTCCAGCCGAAGAGCGGTGTAGCCCTCCTGCTGCGCACCTTCCACCACCGCCTCGGCCATCGCCTTGCCTAATCCCCTGCCCTGAAACATCGGTCGCAGAAACAATCGCTTCATTTCGCCGATTTCGTCTCACAACAGGCGTAACGCCACTACCCCGGCAATCGCCCGATCTACCTCGGCAAACCAGATCGCCACATACTTTCCGGGCAGCCCGACTAACTCCTCCTCAAAGCTCTGAAAGCACAAATCAATTCCTAAGTGGGCCTGGTACTCCCGAAAGAGCGTCCGCATCGTCTCCATCTCGTCGCCAACTGCCAGCCGGATCACTTCTGATACCCCGGCCCATAAAGCGCCCGTCCAGGTCGCGCTTCCAGCATCTTCGCCTGTTCCAGCACCGGCGTACCGTTCACGAGGACATGCACGAAACCCTCGGCATACTGGTGAGGGTTCACGAAATCGGCCTTGTCGATCACCTTGGCCGCATCAAACACCGCCACATCCGCCTTCATCCCCGGACGCAATAGCCCCCGATCCATGATCCGAAACCGGCTTGCCGGCAGACTGGTCATCTTCCGAATCGCGTCCTCAAGTGCGATCACTTTCCGTTCCCGGACGTAAACGCCCAATACCCGCGCAAACGTCCCATAGCTGCGCGGATGCGGCACGTCAACTCCGAAAAACGGGATCCCGCCGTCGCTGGCGACCATCGTGAACGGGTACTTCAAAATCCGTTCAATATCTTCTTCCGCGATGGCGTGATAAACGCACGAGCAGCCACCCTTTTCCTGCAGTTCAATTGCCGTCTCCGCGGCGTTGTGAAAGTTCACTTCCCGGCCCCTTGCCCGAGTCACGTCCGCCAGCGTCTTACCGGCCAGGGATCGATCGCTGACGCAACTCGCCATCACGACGTTTTTCGGATCCCCCGCCCCGCGGTCGACTTCGATAGCCGTCGCGATCTCCACCCGCATCTTCGCCCTTTGCTGCGGTGCCGCTGCTCGCTCCAAAAACGCTTTCTGCCCCGATTCGAGCGCCCACTTTGGAAACAAAGCAGCCAAACCGGTCGAAGAGGCCGTGTAGGGATACTGATCCACCGTCACGTCAATCCCGCGCGCCCGCGCGCCTTCCACCAATCCGATCGTATCCTTGCTCATCCCCCAATTGGCCCGTCCGATGATCTTGTGATGCGTTAGTTGGACTGGAATTCCCGACAACTCGCCGATCCGAATCGTCTCCCGTACGGCATCTAAGCTTCCCGCGGCTTCGTTCCGCATATGAGATGTGTAGACTCCGCCCATATCAGCCGCCACCTTGGCGAGAGCCACGACCTCTTCGGTCGGCGTAAACGCCCCTGGCAGATAAAACAAGCCCGTCGACATCCCGAACGCGCCGTCCAGCATCGCCTGGCGCACCATGCCCTTCATCCGGTCCACCTCATCAGCCGTCGCTTTGCGATCCTTGAGCCCTATCACCTGCTCACGAATCGTTCCCTGCCCCACCATTAGTCCAAAGTTTGTCGTCGCTGGAACCCTCGAAAACCGATCCAAAAACGGTTTCAGAGGATACGGCGAACTCCCGTCCGGGCCTTCGATGATCGTCGTCACACCCTGGCGAATCTGGTTTTCCGCCGTCGGCACCTCGAAAATGCCACGTAGGCCGTGGGAGTGGGTGTCGATGAAACCGGGTACCACCATTAGGCCCCGAGCATTGAGCGTCTTGCGGGCAGTTCGCGACGTTGTGGGTCCAACGTAGACGATCGTGTCGCCCTTGATTCCTACATCGCCGAGGAACCATGGGTTGCCGCCGCCGTCCACGATACGACCGCCAGTAATCAAAATGTCAAAATCGGGAGTTTGCGATAGGAGGGAGGAATCGGAAAGGAGAACGAAGAGAACAGAGCGTAGCATCTAGCCAGTGTAACCTTGCACCTACACTGTGCCAAAAAGCTACGCTACTGTATCGGGTTGACCCGTCTCGTTGAGAGCTTCCATCGATCGCGCGACTCGCGTCGGACCAGACGAAAGCATCGAGAAAAACAGGCCTAAAATCAAAAACCCGCCAATTATCGCTGAGACCATCATAACTACCTCACTTGCCTTTTCTAGTGCAATTGCACTGCCAATCGTTTCAGCGGATTTTTCGGTTCCGCGGGGCCACTGCCTACCGAGTATTTTCGAATACTCATCGGCAACCGCCTCTACTGTATGAACGCGGAGAAAACGGAAAAGGATGCTCACGATTCGAAATTATTTTTTTAGCGCACAAGACGCGCGTATTCCTCAGTGGCCGCCCTGAGCTATCTTAGTTCTCATGCAGATCGACTTGGCCTTCGGAAAAACAGGCCTCCCCGTCACCCTCCCCGCCGGCTATCGGTACCAGGTCCTCGAAGCCCGATCCGCTGAAGGGCTAGCCAACGAAGAAGCCTCGATCGCCGCCGCGCTTGACGCCCCCATCGGACGCCCCCCACTTGCTCAACTCGCCCGCGGCAAACGGACCGCTGCCATCTCCGTCTGCGACATCACCCGCCCCGCGCCCAACCGCCTGGTTCTTCCGCCGCTGCTCGCCCGCCTCGAGGGGGGCGGAATCTCTCGCGAAAACGTCGTTATTCTGATCGCCACCGGCCTCCACCGCGAAGCCACTCCGGACGAAATGCGCGAAATCGTCGGACCAGAACTCTACGGCACAATCCGCGTGGAAAACCACCGCGCCAAAAACTTCGACGAACACGCCTCCCTAGGCTCGACGACCTCCGGAACCCCCGTATTCATTGATCGCCGCTTTCTGAACGCCGACCTCCACATCACCCTCGGATTTATCGAACCCCACCTGATGCTCGGGTTCTCCGGCGGGCGTAAACTCGTCGCTCCCGGCCTCGCCGCGCAGGAAACGATCAAGGTGATCCATAGCCCCAAGTTCATGCGCGACCCCCGCGCCGCCGAAGGTTCTATCGCCGACAATCCGCTCCACCGGGAACTCCTCGAAATCGCCCGCCTCGCCCGGCACGACTTCATGGTCGACGTCGCCCTCACCCGCGACCGAAAGATTGCTCAAGTCTTCGCCGGCGACCCCGAACTTGCGCACGCCATAGGCGCGGCCTACGTCGCTGACACAATGCTGGAGCGCATCGACGAGCTCGCCGATGTCGTCATCACTACCGCCGCCGGCTACCCGCTCGACCTCACCTACTACCAGACGATCAAAGGCGTCACCGCCGCCAGCCACATCGTCAAGCCGGGCGGCCGCATCCTGGTGCTCTCCGCCTGCACCGAAGGTGTCGGCGCGCCTGAGTTCGCGGCCATGATGGAGCGATTTCCCGATCCCGAGGCTTTCATGGCGGCAACCTTGAACGCTCCGGTGGAAGTTGACCAGTGGCAACTCGAAAAGCTTGCGCTCGTCTGCGCTAAGCATGAGCTCCACTACTACGTTCCCGGCCTGCCAGGACGCTACCATGCCGTCCTTTGGGGACGAAGCTACCCCTCTGCCGAAGAGGCGATAGCCGGGGTCCTAAAGGGCCTAGGCGGCGACGCGCGAGTGGCGGTGATCCCGGAAGGACCCTACGTCCTCGCGCGCGCGCCCCAACCGGTTCTGGCCTAGAACCGCAGATACAACCCGAACTGAACTACCCGCCGGGCAGACTGCGTGCCCGTGATCCGGCCGAAGTTCACGCTGTCAATGTTCTGATCGCCGATAAAAAAGCTCGGCGTGTTCGTCGCATTCAGCGCCTCCATACGAATGGTAATGCTGATCCGTTCGGTCACCTTTGTCTGCTTTTCGGCCGACAGGTCCAGATTCACAAACCGAGGCCCCCGCAGAATGCGACGTTGCAGACTGCCCAGCGTTCCCTCGGTCGGGTGCGTGAAACCCTGACCGCGGAACGGCGCTCGGCCGTCAGCTGACGTTCCACGGCCATCCGGACCCAGCAAACTGGCATTAAGGAAGTAGACCCCGTTGCCAACCTTCCGGACTTCCGTGAAGGCGTTCAGTTGTTCGTAGGTCAGGGCCGTGTTCACCGTGTTGACGCCCGAACGCGCCGCCCGATTCAACGTTCCGCGGCCCGAGGAGATGCTAAACGGCGATCCGGAGGTGAGGGTGAAAATCCCGCTGACGTTCCAGCCGCCGAACATCTGGTTCAGAACGGAGTTCTTCATGTCCCATTTCCGATTCCGCCCGAACGGCAGTTCGTAGACCCCGTTCGATTTCAACGCATGCCGCTGGTCAAAGGGTGAGATGGCCTTCTCGATTCCTGGGTTGTTCAAATCAAGAAACGGTTCAAAGCGCGCTTGCGCGTCGCCCAGGGTGTCGCTCAGGCTTTTCGAAAAAACATAGTTTACCTGAAACTCGAGCCCTTTCTTAAAGCGGCGCCGATAGTCCAATTGCAACGAGTGGTAGGTCGCATTGGAATAATTCGTCATCATGTTCGTGCCCAGCGCGTTCGGGTTGCGATAGAAGTTCACCGCCCCGTTCAGACGATTGACTTGATAAGTGTTCGCCAATTCGCCCACCTGGCCCGTGTCAATCAGCGCCCGAATCGTCGTATTCGTCAACAAGCCGCCGCTCGGAAGCGAGTTCAAAAACGGCGTCTCCTGGCTGCCGGCGATGGCCGCGTTAAAGGCGGGGTTGAAAACGCCGTTTGCCGTCCGGGATAGATTCCCGTTGCTCCGCGCTCGTTTGAAATCGTCGGCCAAACCGTTATTGATTATGACCTGATTGAAGTCGAACGCCCGGAACTGCTTGGTGGCTTTGTTGCCGATGTAGGAAACCTGCAGAACACCGTTAGCAATCTCCCGCTGGGTGCTGAAATTCCATTGCTGGACGTAAGGGGTGACCAGGTCCGGGTTCGGCAGACCGAAGGCGGTCTGGGTATTCAACGCATAGTTCTGCGCAAATGTGCGGGGAGAAGTGAACGCAGGCGTGGCGAGGGCCGGTAGGTTCGAGCCGATCGCTTCAGTCAGGTTGATCCGGTTGGCCGTCGTCGAAAGCCCCTCGCTGGTCGAGACGTTGTTGTCGATCGAACGGATAAACTCATCATTCGGGAAGTTAACGCTGTAGCCGGCTCGAATCACGGTTTTGTCGCCGAACGGCCGCCAGGCGATCCCCATGTTCGGACCGAAGTTGTTCAGGTCTTTCTTGTAATAGGGCCGTCCGGAGGAGTTGCCCGCAAAATCCAGCGTCCCCGCCGGGTCCAGCAGAGTCTGCTCGGCGTTTCCGTTCTTGAGCACCGGCAAGAACGATAGGCTGTTCAATTCCGTGACCGGCGCGTAGTACTCCCAACGCGTCCCGATGTGAATCGAAAGCCGATCGGTCACTTTCCAGTTATCGTTCAGGTAGAACGCGTGGTTGTTGAGCCGCCAGTTCCGCACCTGCGCAGTTCCTGGAACGAAGCCCCCGGTCCGGCCGGCGACGTTGAACGTCTGCGCCACCGACGCCAGGATGCCGGCCTGCAGGGTCAGCAAACCTATGCCAAGGCCGAGGTCCGTAGCCCGCACCCCGGGCAAAAGCGCGTTCACATCCAACTGGTTCGCCGCGCTCAGTCCGACGCCATAGACGGGCGTAATTCCCGCATCGTTGAACGATTTTACATTGATCCGTTGGCCTTGGTAGCCAAACTGGAACGTATGCCGGTTCTTGATCCAAGTCGCGTTGTCCTGCCAGTTGAATGTGTCCGAGTAACGGCCCTGGGCACGAAACGTGTTGACCGGGTTCGAAACCAGCGGAAGTGCAAAAATCGCATTCCCGAAGTTTTCGGTGGAGGCGAAGACCGCCGGTGCGATGTTCATGCCGCCACGGGCCTCGTTGGTAAAGGTTGGCGAGGCGGTCCACCGCCAAGTGGTCGAAAGCAGCGGCGTAGAGTTATCATTCTGCACTTTCGGCGCGGTCGAAAAATCATTCGCCAAGTCCGGACGGTCCACCAGATCCCGATTCCAGATGTAGCTCGCGCTAAAGCCATGCTTGGAGTTCAACAAATAGTCCATTTTAAATGTGGCGTTATCCCGCGTTCGATTGTTCTGGATATTGAACTGGTAACCGCCAATATTCAAATGGCGCCCGGCGGCGGCGTTGAAATCACCCACGTCCCGCCGATTGATGTTGCTGCCGGCCGGAACCTTGTCGATCAGCGCCTTCGTCGTCGGGTTGATGGACAGACCGGAGGCCCGCGGCAGGTCTACCTGCCGTAGGTTACCTGCCGTATCCAAGTAGGTGAAGATTCCTTGCCGCGCTGAATCCGTCAGGATAACCCGCGTGGCTCCCTGCTGCTGCCGCAAGCGAAACGCTTCGTAATTGGAATAGAAGAATAGCTTATCTTTAAGAATCGGCCCGCCCAAACTTCCGCCGATTTGATTCTGATTCAAAAACGGTCTTGGGGTTCCGTTCGCGTTCGAAAACCACGGATTCGCCGCCAACGCGTTGTTCCGGTTGAACCAAAACAGCCCGCCCTTCAACTTATTGGTCCCCGAGGGCGTCGAAAAAGTAACCTGCGCCGCGCCATTGCCGAGGGCCGGATTCGCGTTCGAAGTGCTCAACGTCACTTCCGCCACCTGATCGAGCAGCAGCAGGTTCGGCAGGAAATCCAACCCGTTCGAGCGGATGAAATTATCTTGGATGTTGATGCCATCCAGCGTTACGTTCGCGTACGAAACCCGCAGGCCATTGATCGTCGTGTTTGCGCGCCCGTTCGAGCCAAACCCCGCCTGGGTCGACAGAAGCGCCAGCGGGCTCCGATTCGCCGTGGGGAGTCGCGCCAACTGGTTATTCGTGATCACCGCCGTAATCTCCGCATTGGTGGTTTGCAAAACCACTGAATCAGCCGAAACCTCAACGACAGATGAGACACTCGCCACTTCCAGCTTGATCTCCGGAATGGGCGTCTCCAAACCCGCTCCCACCTTGATCTGACGCATCAGAACTTTGCTGAAGCCGGGAGCAACCACAGCCAGATCGTACTCGCCGGGACGCAACCCGGGCAGAGTGAAGGTGCCCGCGTTTGTCGTTTTCGTCTCGAACTGCGCCTTGGCCGATCCCGGCAAACTCAGGGTTACGCTTGCCGCGGGCACCGGAGCCCCGGCCGGGTCGTTAACGGATCCAGAAACACGGCCCAGGTTTTGGGCATGAAGACACGCTGAAGCCAGGCCCAGCAAAACTAAGCTTCTTAAACTCATGATTTCCCCAATCGAACAAATTTTCCCTAGTGTAGCTTAATTTACCGCGACCACCGCCACTCCCGGATCTCCGGCATGTCCTCCCCGTAGGCCGCCACGTAGGCCTTATGCTGCCGAACCTTGTCTTCGAGTTGGAGCATCGCCGGGTGCCCCTCGCGACCCGTGCGCTTCAACACGTCGCGGGCTAACTGAAACCGATCCAGATTGTTCAGCACGGTCATGTCGAACGGCGTCGTCGTCGTACCTTCTTCCTTATACCCGCGCACATGCATATGGTCGTGGTTCCTCCGCCGATAGGCCAACCGGTGAATCAACCATGGATAGCCGTGAAAGGCAAAGATCACCGGCGTCTCGGTCGGGAAAATCGCATCGTAGCTCTCGTCGTCCCAGCCATGGGCATGCTCGGAGGCGGGCTGCAAGGCCATCAAATCTACGACGTTGATCACTCGAATCTTCACTTCCGGCGCTAATTCTCGCAGATACGTCACCGCCGCCAAAGTCTCGAGCGTCGGGACGTCCCCACAGCAAGCCATGACAACGTCTGGCTCCTCGTCATCCGACGCCCACTGCCAAATCCCCATGCCCGCCAGGCAGTGCGCCTCCGCCGCGGCCATCCCCAACCACTGGGGAGCCGGCTGTTTGCCCGCCACAATCACATTTACATAGTGTTTCGACCGCAAGCAGTGGTCTGCCACGGAGAGCAGCGTGTTCGCGTCCGGCGGCAGATACACGCGAATCACCTCCGACTTCTTGTTCATCACGTGATCGAGAAAACCAGGATCCTGATGCGAGAAACCATTGTGATCCTGCCGCCACACGTGTGAGGTCAACAGATAATTCAGCGACGAAATCGGCGGCCGCCACTTCATCTCCCGCGTCGTCTTCAACCACTTGGCATGTTGATTGAACATCGAATCGATAATGTGGATGAACGCTTCGTAGCAGGAGAAGAATCCATGCCGCCCCGTCAGCAGGTATCCTTCCAGCCAACCTTGGCACATGTGCTCGCTCAACACCTCCATCACCCGGCCACCCGTGCCCAGGTGCTCGTCGACCGATTCCACCTCCGCCGCCCACTGCTTGTCCGTTACCTCCAGCACCGCCCCTAACCGGTTCGACTGCGTCTCGTCCGGTCCGAAGACGCGGAAGTTCCTCGCCGCCTCGTTGCCCGCCATTACGTCCCGCAGAAAGGTACCCAACACCCGGGTAGCTTCCCCGTCCGTCGCCCCCGGCGACGCCACTTCCACGGCATACCGCCGGTAGTCCGGCAACACCAAATCCGTTAGCAAAACCCCACCGTTGGCGTGCGGATTCGATCCCATCCGCCGCTGCCCCTTCGGCGCCAACTCGAGAATCGCGGCCACCGGGCGACCATCCGCCTGGAACAACTCCTCCGGCCGATAACTCTTCATCCACTCTTCGAGCAGCGCCACGTGACCGGGCTTAGTCGCCATCTCCGCAAACGGCACCTGATGCGACCGCCAAGTTCCCTCGGTCGGCTTGCCGTCCACCATCTTCGGTCCCGTCCATCCCTTCGGACTGCGCAAAATGATCATCGGCCACATCGGCCGGTCCGTTTCGTCGGCAGCTTTGATCCGGGCAATCTCATCCAGGCAGGCGTCCATCGCCGCCGCCATCTTCCCGTGCATCTCCTCCGGATCGGAACCTTCCACCAGTACCGGCGCGTACCCATACCCTCGAAATAACTCCATCAACTCCGCCCGCGGAATACGATCGAGCAACGTTGGGTTCGCAATCTTGTAGCCATTCAAATGCAGAATCGGCAACACGGCCCCATCCCGTTTTCGGTCGAAGAACTTGTTCCCGTGCCAACTCGTCGCACAAGCTCCCGTTTCGGCCTCCCCATCGCCCACAACGCACATCACCACGAGATCCGGGTTATCGAAGGCCGCCCCATAGGCATGCAGCAGCGCGTAGCCCAGTTCCCCGCCCTCATGGATAGACCCCGGCGTCTCGGGAGCCACGTGGCTCGGTATTCCGTAAGGCCACGAGAACTGCCGGAATAGCAGCCGTATCCCTTCGTTATCCCACCCGATATGCGGATACACTTCGGTATAGGAGCCCTCCAAATAAGTCGACGCCACCAGCCCTGGGCCTCCGTGGCCCGGGCCGATGATGTACATCATGTTCAAATCCCGCGCCACAATCGCCCGATTGCAGTGCGCGTAAATGAAGTTCAAGCCTGGAGTGGTACCCCAATGCCCCAACAGCCGAGGCTTGATGTGTTCAAGCGTCAATGGCTCCCGCAGCAGCGGATTATCCTTTAGATAGATCTGCCCGACGGAAAGATAATTCGCCGCCCGCCACCAAGCATCCAACGCAACAAACTCTTGGTTCATCCCTCATCGTACTCGAATCTACCGCCGGTTACTAGGCCACGAGTTCCTTAATCACTCTCCCCCCCAAATCCGTCAACCGTCGATTCCGCCCCCCAAAATAGTAGGTCAGTCGAAGATCGTTCAACCCCATCTGGTGCAGAATCGTCGCATGCACATCGTGCATGTGGTAAACGTTCTCCACCGCCTTATGCCCAATCTCATCCGTCGTCCCAATCATCGACCCGCCCTTCATCCCGCCCCCGGCAAACCACATGCTCTGACAGCGCGTGTTGTGATCGCGTCCGGGCGTCTCCTGTTCGGCTGGGGTATCGGGCGTCCGGCCAAATTCGCCCATATTCACGACCAATGTCCGCTCCAACATTCCCCGCTGCTTCAAGTCCGCGAGCAACGCCGCGATCGGCTTATCCGTCTCCCGCGCGTTCTTCTCGTGGTTCTTCTTGATGTCACCGTGCGCATCCCAGCTCTGCGAGGGCGTGAAAATCTCGACGAAACGCACCCCGGCTTCCACTAACTTTCGCGCCATTAGGCACCGACGTCCGAACGAAGCCGTAACCGGGTCGTTCAACCCGTACGCTTCTTTCACCGCCGCCGGCTCGGCGTCAATCGAGAGAACCCGGGGCACCTCCAGTTGCATCCGATACGCCAGCTCATAGGAATCCATCCGGGCCCGCAACTCCGGATTGTCCGCCCGCAAAACTCCGAACGCCCCGTTCATTCCCCGCAGCGCCTCGCGCTCGGCCTCAAGCAACCCCGCCGGCACATCCTTCGGCGAAACCAAATCCCGAATAGGCTCACTCCCGGCCCGTAACACCGTCCCCTGATACTCGGCCGGTAAATACCCACTGCCCCACTGCTGCGCCCCGCTGAACGGAATCGATCGATAGTCCGGCATCGCCACAAACGACGGCAGGTTCTTATTCGCCGTCCCCAGTCCGTAAGTTACCCATGCCCCCACCGAAGGGTTCCCCGGAATGATAAAACCGGTATTCATTTGGAAAACCGCCGCCGGATGATTGCCATTGTCGGATTGCACACTCCGGCAGATCGCCAATTCGTCCACCCACCGCGCCGTCTCCGGCAGCAGTTCGGAGACTTCTCGCCCGCACTTGCCATACTTTTGAAACTGAAACGGGCTCGCGACAAACTTCCGGGGCTTGGCAAAAAGATTCGGCTGGTCCGTTTTCTTCTCCTTCGACCAGTCCATGATCTTCCCGTTCAGTTCGGTTAGCTTCGGCTTCGGGTCAAAGGTATCGATCTGACTAACTCCGCCTAACATCGCCAGGAAAATGCACGCGTCCGCCTTGGCGGCATGGTGCGTCCCGGCCTCCAGCTGGCTCAACGCCGCACTTGATAATCCAAATAAGAACTGTCGACGATCCATCCGGTTACTCCACAAACAAGAATTCATTCAAGTTAAACAACACGGCGCCCAACGAAGCCAATCCGACCGTTCCCTGGGCCGCCAACTTCTCGCCCTGCGCCCGTTCCGCCGCGGTCGGCGCGCGCCCCAACACCCGCCAAAACGCTTCGCCAACCGGGTCCGCGGTGCCGGCTACGCGCTCGGCCAAGTGTCCCGCCTCGGTCCGCGTCAGCGTTCCATTCAACAGAGTCAAAGCCTGGGGAGCCACAATTGTCGTCAATCGGCGGGCACAAGAGGTGCTCAGGTTCGGCGCGTCGAAGGTCTCCGCCATCGGCAACAAAACGCTTCTTCGCTGGATCAAATAAACGCTCCGCCGCCGCTGCTCCTCATCGCTGGAAGGGAACCATTTGAAGAACTCAAACCCCTGCGCGATGTCATCGGGCACCGAGAACATCACGGGCGGTCCACCCATCGTCGGGTTCAGGCGGCCACTTACCGCCAAAATCGAGTCTCGCAACGCCTCGGCATCGAGCCGCTGCCAGTTCATCCGCCACAGCATGCGATTCGTCGGGTCCTTCGCCGCGTACTGCTCCTGCTCCGGATGCACGCTCGCCTGCCGGTAAGTTGCCGAAGTCAGCATCAACCGGTGCATCGCTTTCAAACTCCAGTTCTTCGCGACAAACTCCGCCGCTAACCAATCTAGTAACTCCGGATGCGAAGGCGCATCGCCGTTCTTCCCGAAATCGCTCGGCGTCCTGACGAGCCCCTCGCCCCAATGTCCTTGCCACAACCGGTTCACCATCACGCGAGCGGTAAGCGGGTTCTTCTCGGACGTAATCCACTCCGCGAGTGCTAATCGCCGCCCGTTGCTGCCTCCGGCGAATGGAATCTCGGCCGGCTTACTCTCGCCCGTTACACAGGTTAGAAACCCGGCGTCCACCTTCTCGCCCCGGGCAGCCAAATCCCCGCCGCTGAGCACGTATGTATCCGGCACCTCTGGCGCGGCCGGCGGGGCCACATCCCGCACCGCATAGGCGGACGCCTGAAAGCGTCGCGCGAGTTCAACCTCCCGCTGCATCCCATCCCGCACCGCGAAATAGGTTTTCAACGGCTCCCGCCACTCCGGTTCCTTCACGAGCGGCAAATCCTGCTCCAAAAAGAACAGATTGCGGGTATTCAGTTTGCCCAGGAACTTCTTCAGCCCCTCATCGGCTGGCCCGACCTTCATTAGGGCCATATAGTGCTTTTTCAGCCCTTCCCGAAGCCCGGCTAACTCCACTTCAGCCGCCTCGGCCGCGTCTTCGTGCTGCCGCAACCGGCGTTTCATCTCCTTCGGGCGCTCCACTTCGTCGAAAGCAACTGGCAGGTCAGCGATCGCCGTACCGGCAAAAAACGCCTGCAAGCGGTAGTAATCCTTCTGCGGAATCGGGTCGTACTTATGGTCGTGGCATTGCGCACACCCCGTCGTTATCCCCAAAAACACGCTCCCCACGGTCCCGGTAATATCGTTCAATAAATCCTGCCGCAGTTGCTTCTTCGAATTAGCGTCCGCTTCCCAAGGCGCGAACCGGAGAAAGCCCAACGCCACCAGCCGGTCTCCCGCCCCGGCGGCATTCTTGCCGCGGTACTCATCCCCCGCAATCTGCTCCTGCACAAATACGTTATACGGCTTATCCCGATTCAGCGCCCGAATCACATAGTCCCGATACCGCCAAGCGGTCGGCCGTTCGCCGTCAATCGCGAAGCCGTCCGATTCGGCATACCGAACCAAATCCAGCCAATGCCGTCCCCAACGCTCCCCGTATCGCGGGTCCGCCAAGAGACGGTCGACGGCTTTGTCGTAGGCTTTAGGATCCTGATCGGCCTCAAAAGCTCGCGTCTCCTCAGGAGTAGGGGGCACTCCAACTAAATCAAAATAAATCCGCCGCAGCAAAGTCCGCCGGGAGGCTTCTCCCGATGGCGTCATTCCCTGCTTTTCTAAGCTCGCCAAAACGAACGCGTCGATTGGGTTTTTGATCCAGCCCGCCCGGTTGGTCGGCGGCAACGCACCTGCGGTCGGTACGCGCAACAACCATTCAAAATGAGCGTCTTTCTTCGCCACCGTCGGCGTCGCCGGCATCGAGTCAATCGCCGCCCTCACCGCCTCGACCATGCCCGCAACGACAGGAGGACTCCCCAAGGGCATCCGCGGCGTCTTCTCGCCGGTCATGTGCTGCACGAGCAGACTTGCTCCGCCAGCCCCGGGCGTCAACGCCGGCCCATGCTTCCCACCCTTGCGGAGAGCCTCCATCGAATCCATCGACAATCCGCCCTCCGCCTGCGCGCCCGTATGGCACCCGCCGCACTGCTGCTTCAGAAGCGGCAGCAGGGGCTCCTGCCCAAAAACCACGCTAGAAAAAACGACAATGATACAAAGCCGCATGCTAGCGGCAGTCTATCAAATAATTAAGCCAAGATGGGGTTAATCACCCTGCCTGCCACGTCGGTCAAGCGGAAATCCCGTCCTTGCGATCGGAACGTCAATTTCGTATGGTTCAAGCCCAACTGGTTCAAGATTGTCGCGTGGATATCATAAACCTCCAGCTTCTCTTCCACCGGCGAGAACCCGAACTCATCACTCGCCCCGTGCTTTATGCCCGGCTTCAATCCGCCACCGGCCATGAACATACTGAAGCTATCGATGTGATGATTCCGCCCAATCTTGCCCTTCTCACGAACCTCGCCCATCGGCGTCCGCCCGAACTCGCCGCTCCAAACCACCAGCGTCCGCTCGAGTAATCCCCGGGCCTTCAAGTCCTTAATCAACGCCGCCGTCGCCCGATCGACTTCCTTAGCCACTTGGTCCAGCGGCTTCGTGATGTCGTCATGGTGGTCCCAATCCGTATGATACAACTGCACAAACCGCACGCCTCGCTCCACTAAGCGGCGCGCCATCAAACAGTTATTCCCGAAACTCGACTTACCCGGCTCCGCCCCGTAAAGTTCCATCGTTTCTTTCGATTCCTGCCCAAAATCGATCAATTCCGGACCACTCGTCTGCATCCGGTACGCCATCTCATACTGCGAAATCCGGGTCGCGATCTCAGCATCACCGGTCTCTTCTAACTCCATTTGGTTCAGGTCCCGCAGAGCTTCGATCGTCTGCCGTTGCTGATCGGGCGTTACGCCTTTTGGAGTCGACAGGTTCAAAATCGGGTCGCCGACATTGCGGAAT
>Ga0163144_10011646_pt1 | contig 18580 bp, 19 predicted proteins | sample OliLak19BULKMAT1_FD_123175 | JGI IMG/M metagenome (GOLD analysis project Ga0163144, IMG submission 123175) | Freshwater microbial mat bacterial communities from Lake Vanda, McMurdo Dry Valleys, Antarctica - Oligotrophic Lake LV.19.BULKMAT1 | ecosystem: Environmental > Aquatic > Freshwater >... | reverse complement strand
CCGCTCCGATGTCCTGGAGCCACGGCGGCTGGATGGAGATCGTGGTCGGCTCGATGTTCTCCGGCAAGACGCAGGAGCTGATCCGCCGCCTGCGCCTGGCCCAGATCGCCCGCCAGAAGGTGCAGGTCTTCAACTCCGCCCTCGACGTGCGCTACGCGAAGGACCATATCGTCTCGCACGACCTGGTCAAGACGCCGTCGATCGCGGTCGCGAAGGCGAAGGACATTCTCAAGAGGATCGATTCGGACACGCAGGTCGTCGGCATCGACGAGGTCCAGTTCTTCGACCCGGAGATCATAGCCGTCTGCGAGAAGCTCGCGGGCGAGGGGCGGCGCGTCATCGTCGCCGGCCTCGATCAGGACTTCCGCGGCGAGCCCTTCGAGACGACCGCCCGCCTGATGGCGCTGTCCGAGTTCGTGACGAAGAACCTCGCGATCTGCATGCTGTGCGGCAATCCCGCCAACCGCTCGCAGCGCCTCACTGGCGGCCGCAAGGTCGTCGACGTGGGCGCTTCCGACAAATATGAAGCCCGCTGCAGACGCTGTTTCAAAAGGAGCTGATTACCATGGCCGACCGACCCTATAAAACCGACAATCCCGTCGTCGAAATCGAGAGCACCCTCGGCAAGATCGCCGTGGAGCTGTTTCCCAAGGAAGCGCCCGACACGGTCGCGAATTTCGTCAAGCTCGTCGAGAAGGGCTATTACGACGGCGTGCTGTTCCACCGCGTGATCCCCGGCTTCATGGTGCAGACGGGGGATCCGACCGGGACGGGACGCGGCGGCCCGGGCTGGACGATCCTCGACGAGTTCAGCCCCAAGCTCAAGCACAGCAAGGCGGGCATCCTGTCGATGGCGAACGCCGGCCCCGACACGGGCGGCTCACAGTTCTTTATCACGCTCGGCGCGACGCCCCATCTGGACAACCGCCACGCGATCTTCGGCCAGGTCGTCGAGGGCCAGGACATTGTAGTCAAGATCGGAGCCTCGCCCCGCGACGGCTCCGACCGCCCGCGCACGCCGTTGAAGATGGAGCAGGTCAAGCTGGTCCAGCCGCTCAAAAAGTAAAGGCTTAAGGGCGGGGCGTCCCGCAGTCGGGACAGAACTTGGCCGCGGCGGGAATCTCAGCCTTGTACTTGTCCCAGTGAAACTCGAACTGGAAGCCGTTCGCGCTCCTAGGGGCGCAGGCCGGCGAGGCCCGATTCGACGACTTCGAACGCCTCGGCCAGCTGCTCGTCGGTGATGACGAGGGGAAACAGCAGCCGTACGCAGTTGCCGTAAGAGCCGGCGGTCATGACGATCACGCCGCGCTCCCAGCAGTGCTTCACGAGAGCCTTCGCGCCATCCGCGAAAGGGTCCTTCGTCGCGGGGTCTTTCACGAGCTCGAGCGCGAGCATCGGCCCGAGCCCGCGCACGTCGCCGACGACGGGATATTGCTGCTTCCAGGCCAGCAAAGTCTTTAATACCGACCGGCCTAGCTCCTGAGAGCGCTTGAGCAAAACTCCGTCTTCAAAGGTCGCGATCACCGCGAGCGAGGATGCGACCGCGACCGGGTTCCCGCCGAAGGTTCCGCCGATGCCGCCCTCGATGGGCGCGTCCATGATCTCGGCGCGGCCCGTGACCGCGGAGATGGGCATCCCGCCGCCGAGCCCTTTGGCCGACAGGATCAGGTCGGGGACGAACGCGAGCTGCTCGGAGGCGAAGAGGGTGCCGGTGCGGCCGAAGCCGCTTTGGATCTCGTCGGCGATGAGCACGATGCCGTGGCGCGCGCAGAAGGCGGAAAGGTTCGCGAGAAATTCCTTCGGCGCCGGGATGAATCCTCCTTCTCCCAGCACGGGCTCGATAATGACGGCCGCGAGATTCTTTTCAATAACCTTCGCCGCGAGTTCGGTGAACGCGGCGAAGGCGGCTTCGGCGCTCATGCCATGGTACGGATAAGGGTACGGCGCCCGATGCACGTCGCTGTTGAAGGGGGCGAAGCCGATCTTATACGGCCTCTCTTTGGCCGTCAACGTCATCGCCATGTAGGTTCGTCCATGGTAAGCATGTTCAAAGGCGATGACGCACGGCCGGCCCGTGTGAGCCCGGGCGATTTTTATCGAGTTCTCGACCGCCTCCGCTCCGCTGTTCGCCAAAAACGACTTCTTCGCGAACTTCCCGGGGGCGAGGGCGTTGAGCTTCTCGCAGAGCGCGACGTAGCCTTCGTAAGGGGTGACGTTGAAGCTTCCGTGCAGGAGCCGTTCCGACTGCTCTTTAATCGCCTGGACTAATTTGGGCGGCGTGTGGCCGGTGTTCACCACCCCGATGCCCGCCGCGAGATCGATAAAGACGTTTCCGTCCACGTCCGTGATCAAGGCCCCATGAGCATGTTCGACGAAGACAGGGGTCCCATGGAAAGGGCCCCGCGCCACGGCCGCGCGCCTGCGCGCCATGAGCGCCACGCTCTTCGGGCCGGGGATCGCCGTCTTGAGCTTAATACCAGCCAAGAGGGGCTTCATCCAAGTTGATGTTCACCTGCTTCGTCTCGAGATACGCCAGAATCCCGTACAGACCGAGCTCGCGCCCATGGCCGCTCTGCTTGTAGCCGCCCCAAGGCATCTCGTTGAAGGTCGGGTGGTAGGTATTGAGCCACGTGATCCCCGCGCGGAGCTCCTTGAGCACCCGGATGCCCTTGTTCACGTTGAGGGTCCAGACGCCGGCCGCGAGGCCGTAGTCTGAGTCGTTCGCGATGCGAATCGCGTCGGTCTCATCCTTGAACTCGATGACGGAGAGCACCGGCCCGAAGATCTCCTCGCGGGCGATGCGCATGGTGGGCTTCACCTCGTCGAAGATCGTGGGCTCGAGGAAGAAGCCCTTCGCGAACTCGGCGCCTTTCGGGCGTCCGCCGCCGCACACGAGCTTCGCGCCCTCGTGGATGCCGGCCTTGATGTAGGCTTCCACCTTCTCGCGGTGCGCGGCCGACACGAGCGGCCCCATCTTGACGCCCGCGCCGAGGCCGTGGCCCAGCTTGATGCGGGGGATTTTCTTGAGCATGGCCGCGACGAACTTCGTCTTGATCGACTTCTCGACGAGCAGGCGCGAGCCCGCGGAGCAGACCTCGCCCTGGTTCGCGAACGCGGCGAACAGCGCGCCGTCGACCGCGGATTCGAAGTCGGCGTCGGCGAACACGATGTTCGGGTTCTTGCCGCCGAGCTCGAGCGTGAGCTTCTTGAGGTTGCCGGTGGCCGCGATCGCGATCTTGCGGCCCGTGACGGTGCCGCCCGTGAAGGCGACCTTGTCGACGAGCGGGCTCTCGGCCAATTCCTCGCCCGCGCCCTGTCCGGGGCCCGAGACGACGTTGACGACGCCCGCCGGCACGCCGGCCTCGTGGAGCAGGCGCGCGAGCTCGAGCGCGGTCAGCGGCGTGAGCTCGGAGGGCTTCAGCACGACCGTGCAGCCCGCCGCGAGGGCGGGGGCGATCTTCCACGCCGACATGAGCAGGGGGTAGTTCCACGGGATGATCTGTCCGCAGACGCCGACGGGCTCGCGCAGCACGAAGCTCATCGAGTTCGCGGGCACGGACATCGTCTCGCCGTGGATCTTCGTCGCGAGGCCGCCGTAGAACTCGAAGCAGTTGGCCGCGTCGGCGACGTCGTACTCGGCCTCGGCGAGCGGCTTGCCCATGTTGCGGACCTCGAGCTCGGCGAGGCGCTTCGCGTTCGCGCGGATCAGGTCGCCGATCTTAAACAGGAGCTTGCCGCGGTCCTGCGCGGAGGTCTTGCGCCAAGGGCCTTCGTCGAAGGCCTTGCGGGCGGCCGCGATCGCGAGCTTGACGTCGATTCGGGCGGCCTCGGGCACGACGGCCAGGACCTCGCCGGTGCCGGGATCGATGATGTCGCGCACGCCTGCGTTCTTCGCCTTGACGAACTTGCCGTCGATGAGCATCTCGTACGACTTGACGGCGGACTTGATCGCGGTTTTCATGAATTTTGCTCCCGTAAGTAAGCGAATTTGTATTTTAGCAGATTAGGCGGTTGTGGTATCCTAGAGGCATGCCCCCGCACGATTCCGACGCCGAGCAGCTGAAGGCGCTCGGCTACGTCTCCCATTTCGACCGCAGCATGAGCTTCTGGGAGAACTTCTCTCTCGGCTTCACCTACCTGTCGCCCGTCGTCGGAGTCTACTCCGTCTTCGCGATGGCCCTGCGCGCCGGCGGGCCGCCCATGTTCTGGAACTACCTGCTCGTCGGCCTCGGCCAGTTGCTCGTGTGCCTCGTGTTCGGCGAGGTCGTATCCCAATATCCGATCTCCGGCGGGCTGTACCCGTGGTCGCTGCGTCTCGTGGGCCGCAAGTGGGCGTGGATGGCGGCCTGGATCTACGGCTGGGCGCTGTTCACGACGGTCGCGGCCGTCGCGGTCGGCGGCGCGCCCTTCATGAGCGCGCTGCTCGGCGTCGAGATGGGGCCGGGCGCCTTCACCTTGATCGCGATCGCGATGATCGCGTTCACGACCGCGCTGAACCTGAGCGGCACGAAGCTGCTCGGGCGCGTCGCGATGTTCGGCTTCTTCTGCGAGCTGATCGGCGCGATTCTCGTCGGCGGCTACCTGCTGATCGCCGCCCGCCATCAGCCGCTGAGCATCCTCTTCGACACGACCGGTTTCGGCTCCGGCGTCTCGTACCTGCCCGCGTTGTTCGCCTCGTCGGTGGCCGCGATGTTCTGCTATTACGGCTTCGAGGCCTGCGGCGACGTCGCGGAGGAGACGCCCAACGCCGGCGTCGCGATCCCAAAGTCGATGCGCATGACGATCTACGTCGGCGGGGGCGCGGCGACCTTCGTCTGCCTCGCGCTGCTGCTCGCGATCCCCGACCTCCGCGCCGCCGTGTCCGGCGCGGATAAGGATCCCGTGGCCACGACCTTGCAGGCGGCCATGGGCATGACCGGCTTCCGCGTCGTAATCGCGGTGGTCATGGTCTCGTTCCTCTCCTGCCTGCTGAGCCTCCAGGCGGCGGCGAGCCGCCTGCTGTTCTCCTTCGCGCGCGACGGCATGATCTTCGGAAGCGGGACGCTCAAGAAGCTTTCGCCCAACACCCGCGTCCCGGTCGCCGCGCTGATCGCGACCGGCGTCGTCCCGGCGGCGATCGCGGGGCTAGGCTACTGGCTGCAGGACGCGATCAACACGATCATCAGCTCCGCCGCCATCGGCATCTACGTGTCGTTTCAGATGGTCGTCCTGGGGGCGCTGATGGCGCGCGCCCGCGGCTGGCGCCCGGCGGGCAAGTTCACGCTCGGCCGCTGGGGCTGGGCGGTCAACGCCGCGGCCTTCGCCTACGGCTCGGGTGCGGTGCTCAACATGCTCTGGCCCCGCGCGCCGGAGGCGCCGTGGTACGTGAACTACGCGATGCTGCTCACCGTCGTCGTGACGGCCGGCACGGGCGCCGCCTATATGTTGATCGGCAAGCCGCACCACGCGGTCCAGCAGCGCGTCGACGCGCCGGCCTCTTAAGGAACGAGGCGGGCCGTCTTGATGTAGTCGACGTTCGGGAAGTTCGCCTTGATGTAGGCGTTGCCCTGGTACTGGAGCGATGCCTGGTCGACGGCGCTGCCGCCGTACTCGCCGTTGAGCTTGGCGGGGACGTCCGCGCCCTCGATGATCTTGCCGAACGGCGTGAAGCCCTGGCCGTCGAGGCCCGCGTTATCGCCCGTGTTGAAGAAGATCTGCGTCGAGCGGCAGTTCGGGCCGCAGGTCGCGAAGGTCACGGTGCCGGGCTGGTTGGACTTGCCGATCTTCGGGTCGTCCATGATCCTCGCGTCGCGCCACTTCGCGCTGACGGCCGGGTCGCCGTGGATGCCGATCTGGCCCATGAAGCCGGGGATGACGCGGAAGAAGGCCGTGCCGTCGAAGTAGCCGATCTTGGCGAAGTTGTACATGCGGTCGGCGCCCAGCGGCGACCAGGCGCGGGTCACCTCAACGACCATGTCGCCTTTCGTGGTGACGAACTTGATCTTGAAGACCTCGGGGGCCTTCTCGGTCGCCTTCTCGGGGGAGAACAGCGCCGGATTGGCGGCGGCGGCCGGCATGGTCTCGGCGGGCGCGGCGGCGGGCGCGGAGGTCGAGGCGGCGGGTGTCTCGGTCTGCTTGTCGCAGGCGGCGAGACCCAGGACGACGGCGAGGAGGGGAAGGAGGTTTTTGTTCATGGGGCCGAGTCTAACAGATTCAACGGCCGTATTTCCAGGAATTGGTAGAATCGCCTCATGACCGTCGCCGAATACGCGGCCTGGCGCCGCGACAAAACGCCCCACTTCCTCCTCGACGTCCGCCAGCCGGAGGAGTTCGCGGCCGCCAAGCTCGAGGGCGCGGTCCTGATCCCGCTGGCCGAGCTCCCGGGCCGGCTGGCCGCCCTCCCCAAGGGCCTGCCGGTCGTGGTGATGTGCCACCACGGCATGCGCTCGGCCCACGCGGTGCATCATTTGCGCGAGGCCGGGATCGACGCGGTCAATCTTGCCGGGGGCATCGACGCTTGGTCCCGGGAAATCGACCAAAAAATACCGCTTTACTGAGTAAAAATAAGCGGAAAACACTAAGTTAACAAAGGTCCCAGGGGCCTTTACTTTGGGGCCTCCGGCTGATACCCTTATTGACGTGAAGGCACACCCGCTCGACGACCGGACCACGGCCTTCGCCTTCCGCGGCGTCCTCTTCCTGGCCATGATGCTCATGCTGGTCCACAGCCAGCGCCAGGAGCAAGCGTTCGAGCTGACGCCCTTTGTTTTCGCCGCCTTCCACCTCTTCACGAGCCTGTGCCTGTGGAAGGCTCCGGACCGGCGCCTCAATAACCCGAACGCCCAATCGGCCGCGTTCCTGTGGGACATCGGCGTCGTCGCCTGCGTCATGTTCTTCAGCGAGGGCTTTGACGACGAGCTCTATTTGATGTTCTTCCTCATCCTCTTCATGTCCGCCTTGATGACGAAGGTTTGGCACGCGTTCCTCATCGCGGGCGTCGCGAGCCTGCTGTACGCCGCGCTGTGGTCCAAGGGCAAGGTCGCCGTCGACCTGCCGCTGACGAACCTGCTGCTGCGCTTCGCCTTCTTCCAGGTGATGGCCTTCTTTACGGCGGTGACGGCGGCGCGCGTGCGCGCCCGCGACGAGCGCGTGAGCAAGCTCGAGATGCGCCTCGCGCTCGAGAAGCTGGCCAACGGCGGGTGGGGCATCCGCTTCGAGGACGACATCGACCCCGAGGTCGCCCGCTCGGTCAAGGCCGTGAACTCGGTCATGGACAACCTCGCGCAGGCCCTCGAACGCGTCGTCAAGCAGAACGAGCAGCTGCGCGAAGCCGCCGGCGAGGCCCTCAACCAGCTCGCCCATGAGAAGGAGCGCCTGGAGGCTCAGGCGCCGCGTCCCCGGAATCGCGTCGAGTGAACGAGGCCCGCGCGAAGCCGTTCTTTCAGCGCGCCAGCGGCGCCGCCATCCTGATCGTCGATTGGTTCTGTTTCGGCCTGGAGTGGCAGCTCGGTCCCGTGTCGCTCGTGATCATGAGCGCGACGGCGTTCGCGGTGACCTATGCGGTCGTTTGGCGGTTGCAGGTCCGGCTCGGGGGCGACGACGCGCGCCGCGCTCACGGCAAGGCCTTCCTGGGCGCCCTGGCGGCGGGGCTGCCGTTCCCCGTCACGGGAACGGTGGTGGGGGGCCTGATCATGGCGCTATCCGGCTTGCGAATCCCGAAGCTGCCGGGGCGTTAAGCCGCGATGGGAGCGGGCACGTCGAGCCAGCGGAACTTCCACGTGAGGTTGAAGCCGCGCTTGCGCGCCTCGTCGATGAAGGCCTCGGCGGGAACGCCGATCTCGACGGGGTAGGCGCCGGGCTTGATGCGGCCCCGGCCGTCGGCGGCCATCTGGGCCACGATCGAGGCGGGCCAGCCGGTGGTGCGCATCATCGCGGTCATGCCGTTGGCCTTGTCGCCGAGGTCGATCAGGTTGTGGACGATCTCAGCGGGGCGGCCGTCCTTCGTCCCGCGCACCGTGTTGTGGATCACGACCATGTCCTCGTCGCCGGGGCGGTGGAAATGGCGGCGGAACAGCTTGGCGGCGATCTCGCGCGGGGCGACCTTCACGCCCTTGCGCACCTCGAGGGCCTTGTCGTCGAAGAAGCCCATCGCGGCCATCGCGTTGATCACGGCGACGTGCCCTGGGTAGCGGATCAGCTTGTTGTCCATCGTCTTGACCCTGCCGGCGTAGGTCTCGGCCATCGTGGACAGCCCGCCCGCCGCGTGCGCGGCCTCGCAGCGCCCGAGCGGGGCGGGCAGGTCGATGATCTCGGTCTCGGAGAGGCCGGGCAGCTGGACGAGGCGGCCGTTGCGCAGGGCGGTCGCGGGGGCTACGTACTCGTTGATCAGGCCGTGCTCGGAGAAGGTGAGCATGTAGTTCATGGGCGCGACCGGCCTCTGGGGCAGGCCGCCGTCGCGAATGAGCACTTCCTCGACGGTGTCGAGCATCGACATCGCGTGAACGGCGAGCGTCGAGATCATGCCCGGGCCCAAGCCGTTGTCGGGCAGCACGGAAACGCCGGCCTTCACGGCGAGGGGGTGAAGCGCGATTTCTTTTTTGACGATCTCCGTGTTGCCGCCGAGGTCGACGTAGTGAACGCGCGCCGCGATCGCGGCCTTCGCGAGGGGCAGATTCAAGAAGTAGGGGACGCAGGAGACCAACGCGCTGTAGCCCTTGAGGGCCTTCTTGACCGCGGCGGGGTTGCCGGCGTCAAGGCGCTTGAACTTGGCGCGGCCGTTGGAGACCTTGGCGAGGAACTTCTTCGCCGACGCGAGGTTGGCCTCGGACATGTCGCACAGCGCGACCTCCGTGACCGAGGGATTGCGGAGCATGTCGTAGGCGCAGGCGCGCCCTTGGAAGCCGGAGCCGAGGATCAGGAATCTCATGGGGGTATTTTAGCACGGCGACTCGTCAGCGCGCGAGCAGACGCTCGATCGTCTTGACGAGCTCGTCGACTTGCACGGGCTTGGCGAGGTACTCGACCGCGCCTAGCGCCTTGACCGTGCTCTCGATGAACTGGGCGTCCGACGGGTAGGCGGTCATCACGACCACGGGAATCGACTTCGTGGCCGCGTTCGCCTTGAGCGCGGTGATGACCTCGATGCCGTTGAGGCCCGGAAGCATCATGTCGAGCAGGATCAGGTCGGGCGGGCTCTCGAGCGCCTTCTCGAGGCCGTCCTTGCCCGTGTAGGCGTACGTCACGGTCCACCCTTTTTTGGTGAGGACGTAGGAGTAGACCTGCTGGAGGTCCACGTCGTCTTCGACGCTCAATATCCGCGGCACGGCGACAGTGTAGCTAACTTACGCGGCGGGCTTCTCGGCGGGCGCGAACGCGGCGCGCACGCCCCGGTACAGGCCGATCAGGAGCGAGAGCCCCGTGAGGTTCATCGCGAGCACGCCCAGCAGCCAGCCTATCTGTATGAAACGCGCGAGCAGGAACGCGCCCGCGGCCTTCGCCGTCGGACGGCCGGTCTCGGCCGCCGCGTCGTCCATCGCGGGCTTCAGGCCCGAGACCATGCGGTCGAACAGCGCCTTCGAGGCGTCGGAGGAGTTCCGCCAGCCGTCAAGGAGGGCCCGCGAGAACCGCGCCCACTTGGTGTCCGGCTTCGCTTCCTTGAAGGCGGCCGACGCGAAGGCGAACGGCGAGCGAAGCAGGCCGACCACGGCGCCGAGCGTCACGGCCAGGAGGAACTCCGCCGCCTGCAGCAGGCCGACGGGCACCCAGATCGCCGAAAGCCACACGCCGTTCCAATAAGTCTTGCCGAGCCAATGCGAGGCGTGGCGCTTGAGGTTCGAGCGGAACTGGGTGTCCTCGTGCCAGAAGCTCAGGACGTCGTGGAAGCTCTCGATCGTGCGCGAGAAGGACTGGATGAAGCCGCGCGCGCCGGACCAGACCCACGACGGCAGGTGAATGAGCAGGAAGGGGCTCGTGGCGGCCGCCAAGGCGAGCGTGCCCCAGCCGATCCAGCCCGTCAGGAAGCCGGCCCAGACCGCGCCGACGGCGGCGGCGGAGCCGAGGGCGCCGAAGAACGCGCCCAGCTCGGCCTCGTCGAAGCTGCCCCCCTTCTCCTGGGTTTTCTTGACCCAGCGGCTGAAGCCCCAGCCGCCGAGCGTGGCGAGGAGGCCGACCCAGATGGCGCTGCCGTTGAGCAGCAGGATCAGACCGTTGTAGAAGAGCGCGCGTCCCGCGAACGACTTAGCCCAGAGAGGCGCTTTGCCGAGGAAGGGCATCGCGGCCAGCGGCAGCATGAGCGCGAAGAAGAGCGGGATTTGGATGAAGGACGCGCCGGCCAGGATCGGCAGGCCGAAGTAGACGGCCGGCACCAGGGCCAAGGACGTCGCGATCAGCTTGGGGATCAAGGTGGACTTCGAGGGATTGCCGGGCTCGGGCTCGGCGGGCTCGTCGGGCTTTTCCGACGGAGAGTCCGAGCGGTTGACGCGCAGCGAGCGCGTCGCGTGGCGCTTCTCATCGAAGGAATTGAGCCGGCCGAACGCGAGCATGAGCCCCGCGATCGAGAGCAAGGGCGCCGCGACGGCGGAGTAGACGAGCCAGCCGAGCTGCATGGCGCGCAGCCCGAAAGAGCCGACGGCGCTCACCAGGAACTTGGGCGAATTGGCGAGCGGGATCAGCTTGGCCTCAAGCGGGTTGAAGCGCGCGATCTTGCCGTTCTGGACGTTGTCGAAGACGAGGCGCGCGGCCTCGGCGAAGTAGATGTTCGCCTTGGACCCGGGCCAGAGCTTGGCGGACGCGCCCCAGAGAAAGTTGACGGGCGCCGTGACGGCGCCGACGTAAAGGCCGCCGACGGCGGAGAGCGCGTACATCGCGGCCTCGGCGAGCATGATCGGCGTCCACATCACCGCGAGCCAGACCGCGTTCCACTTCGACGCGTTCCAGTGCCGCTCGCTGAACTTCTGCAGGCGGTCGAGCAGGACGGTGTCGCGGTGGATCGAGGTCAGCACGCGCGACAAGCCGAGCATGCCGTGCCAGAGGCCCTCGACGGCCGAGGTCATGCCCTTGCCCACCCAGCCGGGCAGGTGGAACCAAAGCAAGGTGGCGAGCGGGTAGGAGAGCCAGAGAAGCCCGGTCGCGGTCCAGCCGAGCGGGCTGGTGGAGGCGGCGAGCGCCACGCCCGTCGCCGACGCGAGTCCTCCGAAGAAGGCGGAGAGCGTCTCGACGGAGCCGTAAGAGCCGTAGCGGCCCTCGGTCCTGCCGAGGCCGTAGCGCGTGAGGCCCCAGCCGCCGAGCAGCGCCAGCGCGCCGGTCCAGATGAGGGCGGGCGCCACCGTCACGCCGAGGCCGAAGGAGAGGGACAGGGCGACGCCGGCCGCGGCGAGGCCGAGGGCCGACAAGGCGATGCCGGGCGCGGAGCGGAGAATCTTGGGCGAGCCCTCGCTCAAGAAGGGCATGACGGCGAGCGTGAGGCTCGTCGCGATCACGAGGCCGCCGACGAGATACGCCGAGGCCGCGAGCAGCGGGAGGCCGAGCAGCGCGCCGGGCGCCAGCGCGAGCGCGGCGGACATGAGGCGCGGCCAGAAGGGGCCCTTCGAGCCGTTGGGCGTGGGCGTGAGCTTGGGGTTGGAGGGCGGCGCGGGCGGGACGTCCGAGTCCTGCACCGACGCGGCCGCGGACTCGCGGATGGAGTCGCCCGCGGGGCGCGCCAGGTGAAGGGTTTCGGTGAGGCCGGCCCACTCGCCGTGAGCGGGCGCGGACAAGCCGTCGTCGCGGCGAAGCGAGGACGCGCCCGTGAGCAGGTCCTCGAGCTTTTGGCCGACGCCGTTCGCGGAGGCGGGCGACGCGTTCGCGAGGGGGCCCGCGTTTTCGAGGGCGGCGACGGTCTCCTTCGCGGCGGCCGAGACGGTCCTGGCGAGCGCGGCGGGACGAGTCAGGGCGATGGGCGAGACGGCCGGGACGGGCACGACGGACGCACCCAGGACCATGGGCGACGGCATCGTCAAAGCCTTCGCGTCGGCGGCGGGCATCAAGGTCGTGGGGACGGGCGCGGCCAGCGAGCCCGGCGTCAGGCCCAGGCCCGCGGGAGCGGCCGGCATAAAGGAGGGGATCGCGATATTGAGCCCGCCGAGCCCGTTCACGGGGGTCACGGCCGGGAGGGAAGCGCCGGCGTTGACGGGTGCTACGCGGATGGACTGCGCGGCGGCGTACGGGGCCAGGCCGGGGCAGGCGAGGATGACGGACACGGAGAGGGACGCGGCGACGGCACGACGGAGCGGGAAATGGTTCATGTCCCGATCTTACGAAAGCGCGCGAGGAAGCTTAAGGGTCCTTGGTCCCTCTATTTGCCGACAATAGACCTACGCGCGAAATGGTAAATTTTTTCTCATGAAGCTCCCTCGCGGCCGCCTGCGCGACGCCGCGATCGCCGCTGTCCTGCTGGCCGCGGCCGCGGCCGCGTTCTGGCCGATCCTGGGGCATGAGTTCGTGTTCGACGACTTCGCGCTGATCGTCGAGAACCCGGGCATTCGCGGGCTCGATCCGGCGCGCGTGGGCTGGATGTTCTCCTCGACCTACCTGACGACGTACATGCCGCTCGGCTGGGCGGCGTTCGCGGCCGTGTTCACGCTCGCGGGCCTGGATCCGGCCGCGTTCCACGCGGCGAACCTCTTTGGCCATTGGCTCGTCTGCGTCGCGCTGTTCGCGGTGGCGAGGCGCCTGCTCCGGCTCGCGGGAAACCCGAGGCCCGACGGGCCGGCCTTCGCGGCGGCGCTGCTGTTCTGCGTCCATCCGTTCCAGGTCAACACGGTCGCGTGGGCGATCGAGCTGCCCGATATGCTCTCGACCTTGTGCTTCACGCTCGCCGTGTTCGTTTACCTGGGCCCCGCGTCGCGGCGAAGGACGACGGGCGTATTCGCGTTGTACGCCGTCTCCTTGCTCTTCCGCTGGAGGAGCCTGAGCCTGCCGCTCGTGCTCGTCGCGCTCGACTATTGGCCTCTGGGCCGCTTGCGCGCACGCGCGGGGGACCTCTTCGACCGGGAGCGCGTGAGCGTGTGGGCCGAGAAGGCGCCCTTTTTCCTGCTCGCGGTCGCGGCGGCCTCGCTCACGCAGCTCGCCAAGAGCCGCGAGCTTTACGAGCCGTCCTTTGCCCCCGTCGCGGCCGCCCGCGCGCTGTGGGTGTACCCTTGGGCCTTGCTCTGGCCGAAGGATTATCGCGCTCTCTACGCGCTGCAGGCGCCGGGCGCCTCCTTGTTCCCGCCGGCGTGGGCGGCGCTCGGACTGGCGGCCGCCGCGACCGCCGCGCTCTGGCATCTGCGGCGCTCCCGCCCCGCCCTCCTGCTCGCGTGGACCTGCTACGCGGCGGCGGTCCTGCCGCCCGCGCTCGCCGCGCAGGGCGGCGCGGTGTACGTCTATCTCGCGTATGGTTATCTGGGGTGCGCGGGCTTCTTCCTGCTCGCGGGGTCGCTGGCCCGCCGGGCCTCGGGCGTCGCCGCGGCCTGTGCGCTGGCGCTGGCCCTGATCCCCGTCTCGCGCGCGGAGACGCGGCACTGGCGGGACCAGGTCGCGTTCTGGACGCGCGCCGTGGAGCGGGATCCGGGCTTCATACCCGCTCAAGTCCAGCTGAGGGCCGCGCTGCTCGAGCGCGCTAAGAAGGCTTTAGGGGAGTAGGTCTACGGCGCAGTTGGACTGGCTGCACGACATCGTGCCGGCCGGGCCGATGTAGGTCACCGTGTAACCCAGGTAGGGCGCGGGAGCCGCGGGCGTGCGCGTCAACGTCGCGGAGTACGTCGCGCCGCCTGTGATAACCGGTGCCGTGAAGGCGCTGCTTGCGGCGCACGTAACGTCGAGCGCGGGCCCGCCGGTCGCGTAGACGTTGTTCTTGAGGTAGTAGCGCTCCTGCGCGCCCTTGAGCGTTGAGAAGCAAGTGGTCGCCTCGGCGAAGCGGCCCTTTTCGACGACCTTGAAGTATTGGGGCACCGCGATCGCGGCCAGGATGCCGATGATGAGGACGACGACCAGCAACTCGATCAAAGTGAAGCCGGCCCGCTCGTCCTTAATGTCGCTCATCATGAGATCATAGTAAAAGAAAAGCCCCGCAACGGCTCGCGCCGTTGCGGGGCTTTTTTGCGCTCGATTAAGGCAGCAGGTCTGTCGTGCAGTTAGACTGGCTGCACGTCATCGTGCCGGCCGGTCCGACGTAGGTCACCGTGTAGCCGAGGTACGGAGACGGCGCGGCGGGGCTGCGCAGCAAGGTCGCCGAGTACGTCGCGCCGCCGGTGAGGGCGGGGGCCGCGAAGGCCTTGCCCGCGGGGCACGTGACGTCGAGGTCGGTAACGGCGCTGGTGTATGAGTTGTTCTTCAGGTAGTAGCGCTCCTGCGCGCCCTTGAGCGTGGAGAAGCAAGACGTCGCCTCGGCGAAGCGGCCTTTCTCGACGACCTTGAAGTACTGGGGCACCGCGATCGCGGCCAGGATACCGATGATCAGAACGACGACCAGCAACTCGATCAAGGTAAAACCAGCCTGGGCGCGCTTGAGATTGAGTTTCATTCTTTTCTCCTTCGAAATGTATATCCGAATAGTGTAATCAGTGTAGCAGTTGGGCTAAGCCTGCGCTAGTGGCGGAAGCGTTCATCGCCCGACGGGCGACCAGTGCGGCGTCACGCTCGAGCCGGGAACGTCCGCCATCAAGCGCGGCGCCGACCCGTCCGAGTCCATCACCCAGATCTGGGACCGCTTGCCGCGCGTCGACGAGAACGTCACGAAGCGGCCGTCGGGCGACCACGCGGGGTCTTCGTTCGAGCCCTCGCCGTGGGTGAGCTGGCGCAGCTGCCCGCCCGTGATGTCCACGAGGAAGATGTCCATCTTGTCCTTGTTGTGGGCGCGGCCGGCGAACGCGATCCATTCGCCCGTGGGGGACCAGGCCGGCGCGTCGCACCAGTTGAGGCTCGTGAGGCGTGTGATCTTCTTCGTCGGGATGTCGAGGATGTGCACCTGCGGGTTGCCCGAGCGGTCGGAGATGAAGGCGACCTGCCGCGCGTCGGGCGAGAACGTCGGCGTGCTGTCGGCCCCGAAATGCGACGTCAGCCGGTCCGCGGGCCCCGACACGCCGCCCGAGGTCACTTCCTTCAAATAGAGGTTCGGGCTCTTGCCCCGGGAGAGCGTCATCAGCAGCTTGGTGCCATCGGGCGAGAACCCGCCCGCGATGTTGAGGCCCTGCTCGTTCGAGAAGATCTTGGATTTGCCCGTCTCGAGCTCGAGGAACCAGAGGTCGGGATTGCCCTCCTTGTAGCTCGTGTAGGCGAGCGTGCGCCCGTTAGGGGAGAAGCGGGGGAGCAGCGAGATCGAGCGGTTGTCGGTCAGGCGCTTGACGGCGTCCCCGTCGTAGTCCATCACCCAGATTTCTTTGTGGCCAGTCTTGTTGTTAGCGAACGCGATGCGCGTGCGGGCGATGCCGTCTCGCCCGGTCGCGGCTTTCACGATGTCATCGGAGATCCGGTGCGCGAGGGCTCTCGACCAAACGGCGTCCTGACGGTAAAAGCGCTCGAAGACGCTCTCTCCGCCCTCGGCGTTGGCGAGCTTCACGCGGACCGACAGCTTATCCGCGTTCTTGGAGACCTTGCCGGTCAGGCGCCACGTGGCACCCTTGACGGGCTCGGAGGCGTTGTCCTCGTCGGTCACCGCGAACCGCCGGGACAGCATCAGGTCCTGGCGCACGATCTCACGGAGGTCTTTGGCGACGAGGGCGTCGGAGGCGACCTTGGGATCCTCGGCCTCGAACGGCGGCAGCGCGAGGCCGGGGTTCGTCTGGCCGGCGGCTCCGGACAGCGCGAGCTTGACCTCGGTCTGCGCCGAGGCGGGGGAAGAGAGGAGCAGCAACACGAGCAGCGCTTGGGTCATCATTTCTTGGGCTTGGCGAGGCGCTTGAGGACGGCCGCGGCTTCCTTGGCCTCGGGGCTCTTGGGGAAATCGGCCTGGACCGACTCGAGGTAGGCCGTCGCCTCGTCTCCGCCCTTCTTGAGATTGATCAGCGCGAGCGCGTAATGGAGGCGCGCCCCCGGGGTCTGGCCGCTCTTAGGATATTTATCGAGCACGATCGCGAACTGGCGTCCGGATTTCTCCCACTGCTTGAGGCCGTAGTAGGCGAGGCCCAGGTCGTAGGTCGCGACGTCGCGCAGGTCTCCCATGGGGAAATCGCGCAGGTATGCCTCGAAGCCCTTCGCGGCCTGCGCGTGGTCCTTGGCCTGCAGGCGCTTCTCGGCGGTGTAGAACACGTCGGTGGCGCTCTCGCGATTGGCCTCAGCGAGGGCGGCCTTTTGGTCGGCGAGCCCTTCGGCCTGGACCTTGGTGATGGTCTGCCCGAGCGCTGCGACCTTGCCCGTGATCTGAGAGCCGAGTTCGTCGAGCTTCGCCGAGAGCTTGCTCATGTCGCCCTGGGAGGATTTCACGGTCTCCGTGTAGGCCGTCAGCTCCTCGCGCAGCTGCTTGATCGAGACCGACAGGTCGGCCTGGTTCGCCTGCATGGACCCGACCGTCTTCTTAAGGTCCTCGACCTGGGTCTTGAGCTCTTCGGACTGCTCGGAGAGGTCGAGCATGTCCCGCTGGGTGGCGACGCAGGACGCCAGCATCGCGGCGCCTGCCGCGAGTAGGAGGGGCCGCCCGAGCCTCATTGCGCGGACGCGCCGCCCTTGGCGCGTACGCCTGTCACCGCGCGGCGGTTCATCGACCAGCATTCCTCGTCGGCCTTGGTGCAGTTCGGGTCTTCCTTGCCGTACGAGATGGTGGCGACCTTGCGGCCGTCGACGCCGAGGCGGATGTAGTAGTCGCGCACTTCCTTCGCGCGCTTCTGGCCGAGCGCCAAGTTGTAGGCCACCGTCCCGCGGTCGTCGCAGTGGCCGGCGACGAGGAACTCGGAGTTCTTGCGGAGCTTGATGGCCGCCGCATTGGCCTTCAGGATGTCGAGCGACTGCTCGGAGAGCTGGGCGCTGTCGTAGTCGAAGCGGACGGTCTGGATGTCCGGGTCGACCTCGAAGCCGGAGCCGCGCAGGCTCGCCTCGATGACCTCGGCGCCCGGGGGAAGGGGAGCGGACTCCGTTTCCTCTCCGGCGGCGGCGCTCTTCTTGGCCTTGTCCAGCGCGGCCTTCTTGGCGCGGGGCGTCGAGCAGGCGGAGATGAACACAGCGGCGGCGACGATGAGAAGCAGTTTCTTCATGGCGAAATCATACAAAAACGCGAGGGCGCTCGCTTCGTCCTTCCTCTTAGATTAGAGAGCGGACGACACCGTCTTTTTAAGGACGTCGCCCTGCGGCCCGATGTCGTAGTAGATGGGCAGGCAGGTGCCGATGTTGACGTTCATGATCTGCTCGGGCGTCAGCTTCTCGAGCTCCATGAGGATCGCGCGCAGCGAGTTGCCGTGCGCGGAGACAAGCACATTTTTGCCGTTTTTCGCTTCGGGCAGGATATTGGCGTTGAAGTAGGGTAGGGTCCGGTCCGCCGTGTCCTTGAGGCTTTCACCGTTTGGCGGCTTGACGTCAAAAGATCTGCGCCAGATATGCACCTGCGCGTCGCCGTATTTTTTCGCCGTCTCGGCCTTGTCGAGCCCCTGCAAATCCCCGTAATGCCGTTCATTCAAAGCCTTGTCCTTCTTGACCGGCAGGTCCTTCTGCCCGATCTCCTCGAGAATGATATTCAGCGTTTGCTGGGCGCGCTGAAGCTCGGACGTGAACGCGACGTCGAACTTGATGCCCTTGAGCTCCTTGCCGGCGCGGCGCGCCTCCTGCTCGCCGAGCGGCGTCACCGGGACGTCGACCCAGCCGGTGAAACGGTTCTCGAGATTCCACTGCGATTGTCCGTGGCGGACGAGCACGAGCTTACCCATGGCGGTCAGGCCTCCTTCGGTCCCGCGAGCATCTCGCGGATGGTGCGGCGAAATTCCTCGAGCTTGACGGGCTTCGGCAGGAAGCGCGCGCCGGATGAGTCCGACACCTCGCTCATGATGTGCTCCGGGTCGGCCTCGCCGCTCATGAACAGGATAGGCGTGTTCTTCGTGGCGTTGTTGCGGCGCAGGGACTCGAACAAATGGGAGCCGGTGTTGCCCGGCATGTGGTAGTCGAGGATGATAAGGTCGGGCTTCACCTTGCGCGCCATCTGCATGCCTTCGACGGGCTCGCCCGCCGAGGAGATTTCATGGTTCTCGATCTTGAGGATCTCCGTCAGGATGGAGACGATCTCGTAGTCGTCGTCGATGATGAGGACCCGCGCCATGGCCGCATGATAGCGGATTTTACGAGCCTTGACAGTATTCGCCCCGGGGCTGCACTGGGGATGTGACACGCGCGCGAGTCGCCGATCCGTCGGAGCTGGGCTCCTACCACGTCCAGGTTTCCTCGAGCCGCGCCTTCGCCGCCGTGCTCTTCGATAAGGAGTATCCGTTCATGGCCAACATCGACCTGAAAACGGATCTGATGACGCTCGACGTCAAGCCCGGCCAATACTAGATCCGCTACGCGATCGTGGACCTGCTCGGCTTCGAGCATCCCTTCACGCGGCCTCAGCGCATCGTGCTCAGCAAGCGCTGACGGCCTTGAAATCCGCCGGCTGAAGGGCCATACT
>Ga0163144_10011643_pt1 | contig 18582 bp, 13 predicted proteins | sample OliLak19BULKMAT1_FD_123175 | JGI IMG/M metagenome (GOLD analysis project Ga0163144, IMG submission 123175) | Freshwater microbial mat bacterial communities from Lake Vanda, McMurdo Dry Valleys, Antarctica - Oligotrophic Lake LV.19.BULKMAT1 | ecosystem: Environmental > Aquatic > Freshwater >... | reverse complement strand
GTTCGGTCACCCGCAATCACGGAGGATTGCATGTCCCGTATCAATACGAATATCGCGAGCGTCGTTGCCCAGTCCAATCTGAACCGTTCGTCGAAGGAACTGAACCTTCGTCTCGAGCGACTCTCAACCGGTCTCCGGATCAATCGCGGCAGGGACGACCCGGCCGGGCTGATCATCTCGGAGCGGATCCGCTCAGACGTTCAGGGGGTGGACCAAGGGATCAAGAACGCGGAACGAGCCAGTTCTGTGATCTCGACGACTGAGTCATCGCTGGCGGAGATCAATGATCTGCTCAATTCGATCCGCGGGCTGACGATCGAGGCGGCCAATACGGGCGCCAACTCGGCGGCGGAGCGGGCGGCGAACCAGTTGCAGATCGATTCAGCGATTGAATCGATCACGCGGATTTCGAACACCACGAGTTTCGGCGGGCTGAAACTGTTGAACGGGTCACTGGATTACACGCTCTCTGGTTTGTCAACCGGTCAGATCACCACGGCCCGGATCAATAACGCGAGTTTCGTGAACCAGACGAGCCTCCAGGTGGACGTAGATGTCGTGGCCTCGGCCCAGACCGCTGCGCTCTTTTATAACGGCAGCACCACGCCCACGGGGGTGTTGCTCTCGGCCATGACGCTCGAGATCGCTGGCCCGGATGGCGTGCAGGTCATCACGTTGGCGTCGGGCCGTCCGCTGGCCCAGGTGGTGCAGGCCGTCAACAACCTCACTGCCTTGACGGGGGTTGAGGCCTCGCTCATCAACGGTTCTGCGAACTCGGGCATGGTCTTCCAGTCGGCGGAGTATGGCTCGGATGCGTTCGTCTCGGTGAGGCGGATCGGCGGTCCGACCTCGGGCGACTCGTTCGATGTGTACAAGTTCGCCAACAACGATCCGGTTGTCAACACGCCCTTCGGCTGGGCGGCCCTCATCACGGCCAATACCCTGGTGACCGGCGAGCGGGATAACGGGCAGAATGTCTCGGCGCTGGTGAACGGGAACCTGGCGAACGGCAAGGGCCTGAGGATTTCTGTAAACTCGCCGTCGCTGGGGATTGAACTGTTACTCGATGAATCGTTCGCGATCGACCCGAGTTCGAGCGCTTCCACCTTCTATGTGACAGGCGGCGGTGCCCTCTTCCAACTCGGACCCAACGTCAACGCGCAGCAGCAGGCTCAGATCGGACTGCCGAGCGTGGCCGCTTCGCGCCTGGGCGCCACGCTGGTGGGCGGGGCCATTCAGTATCTGTCTTCACTGAAGACCGGTCAGGGCAACTCTATCGAGGAGAATGTGACGGTCAGCGACTTCACGACGGCGGAAGCCGTGCTCGCCTCGGCGATTGATGAGATCACGATGCTCCGCGGCCGGCTGGGCGCCTTCGAGCGGAACGTGCTTTCGACGAACGTCCGGTCTTTGCAGGCCCAGTTTGAGAACTTGACGGCGAGCGGGAGTCAGATCCGAGATGCGGACTTTGCCGCGGAAACCTCGGCCCTGACGCGGGCCCAGATTCTGTCATCGGCGGGTACCTCAACGCTGACGCTGGCGAACCAGCAGTCCCAGCAGGTGCTGCAGTTGCTCGGATAACGGGTTAGGTAGGATTTCGGACACTAGAGACCGTTTGAAGACCCTCACCGCTTGGTGAGGGTTTTTTTTGCTTATTCGCGACCCCGAAAGCGGGGTTTTATGCACTTTCCTGCCATTTTCGGCGGCAACTCCTGAACTTGCACTGAATCGACCCCTCTGGGATTCCGATCTCACCAGTGCCGGGCGGCTCTTCGTCGTTCGGTGGGACGGTCGGGATGGATCCCACACCGTCCGCGAGCCACGGGCCTTTCGGCACCGGGCGCAAGCGAAGGGATGTTGTACTCCCATCGCAAGACGTTTGTCTGCGGCGCCGAAATACGGTGACTCGCACCCCGCACGGAGGACCACATGGGTCGGATTAATACTAACGTTTCTTCTCTGCTCGCTCAGCGTGTGCTCGGACAGAACAACAACGCGCTGAATGTCTCTCTTGAACGCCTCTCGACGGGCATCAAGATCAACCGGGGTAAGGACGATCCCGCTGGGCTCATCGCCAGCGAGAACCTCCGCTCGGAGCAGAAGGCCCTGGGTGCCGCCATCACCAACTCCGACCGTGCCGATCAGGTCGTGAACATTGCGGAAGGCGGGCTGCAGGAAGTCTCCAGCCTTCTGACGGAACTCCAGGGGCTGCTCACCAACTCGGCTTCGTCGGCCGGTCTTTCTGCTGAGGAGAAGAACGCAAACCAGCTCCAGATCGACTCGATCATCCAGACGATCGACCGCGTGGCCGCTGCAACCACGTTCCAGGGCATCAAACTGCTGAACGGTAACTTTGACTTCAAGGTTTCGGGCCTGGGGTCGGGCGTCACTGACTACCGCGTGAACAGCGCCAAGTTCAACGGGGCTTCGCTGAACGTGGACGTGCAGGTGACGAACTCGGCGCAACAGGCCGGTATCTTCCTGTCGCTCGGCGGCTCGAGCCTGGCACTGGCCACGGGCAGCTCGCTCGTTCTTGAGATCGTTGGCAGCAAGGGCAGCCGCGAACTCACCTTCAGTTCGACCCAGACGCTCGCGACGATCCGCAGCACCATCAATACCTTCAAGGACATCACGGGTGTTGAGGCCAGCACGTCGGGCACGGGCATCAAACTCTTCAGCAGCGACTTCGGCTCGGCGGAGTTTGTGACCGTTCGCGTCGCCGCGGGCTCTGGCACGCTGACGGCCGGTAGCTCGGGCATCCGCACGCTTGCCAATCAGAACTTCAACAACGCTGCGACCGGCACGGGCACGAGCGAAACTGAATTCTCGGCGGCCTCGAACGGTGTGACCGACCGTGGTCAGGATATCGGGGCGACTATCAACGGTGTTCGCGCTACGGCGGCCGGCAAGACCCTCCGCGTGAACTCTGACTTCCTCGATGTGGAACTTACACTCTCGCAGGCCGAATCCCAGGCGCTGGGCGGGGTCGATGGTGTGGGCGGCTCGGGAACGTCTGCCTTCGCCATCACCGGCGGCGGCGCGACCTTCCAGCTGGCGGGCAGGGTCGATATTGGCGGCAAGGTTTCCATGGGTATCCAAGACATCGCGGTCCGCAAACTTGGCAACTCGAACATCGGGTTCCTTGATCGCCTCGGCTCGGGCAAGGCCAACAACGTGGCGAGCGGTGACGTGGCCGGTGGCCAAAAGATTGTCTCCGAAGCGATCAAGCAGGTATCGAGCCTTCGCGGCCGCCTCGGTGCCTTCCAGCGGAACACGGTGGGTGCCACCATCCGCAGCCTCGGCGTCGCCGTCGAGAACACTGCCGCGGCCCAGAGCCTCATCCGTGATGCTGACTTCGCGGCCGAAACCGCGGCCCTCACCCGGTCGCAGATTCTGGTCTCTGCCTCGACGAACATTCTCTCGCTGGCGAACCAGCAGCCGAACGCGGCCCTTCAGCTCCTGGGCTAAAGCCCAGCGGACTGAATGAATAGCCTTAAACGCCCCGGCCGCCTTCGGCCGGGGTTTTTCTTGCGCGGCTACGCCTGCGGGTTGCCGATAACGTTCGGCGTGGCACCATCGATCGAAATCAAACCGAGGGGGCGGGTACATCCTCCGTTGCCGGGGGCGCTTGAAGCGGTGCGGGCGGCGTTTCTGGCGTTCATTCGGATTGAGTGCGGGCTCTCGATCAACACGCTGAAGGCGTACCGGGGCGACATTACCGATCTCTTTGAGGACTTGTCGGCGAGTGGGGTGACTGCCCTTGGCGAGGTGAGGCCGCGGCAGGTGGTGCGGCATGTGACGGATCTCAAGAACCGCAACGGGCTGGATGCCATTTCGATCGTGCGTCATCAGGCGACGATCCGGGTGCTGTTTCGCTGGGCTCATGCGAACCGAATGATCGAGACCAACCCCGCGGACCTGCTGGAGCGGCCGACGCGGTGGAAGAAACTTCCGCATGTGCTTTCGCCGAAGCAGATGGAGAAGATACTTGAACGCTCGGGGTTGGTTGAAGATTCCGGGTATTTGAAGGAGCCGTGGCTGGCCCTGCGCGATCGGGCGTTGCTGGAGTTGCTGTACGCGAGCGGGCTGCGGGCGTCGGAAGTTTCGGGGTTGGGAATCTCGGACTATCACCCGACGATCGGCGTGGTGCGGGTGACGGGGAAGGGCAATAAGCAGCGGCTGGTGCCGGTGCACGAACATGCGCGTGCGGCGGTTGCGAAATACTTGGATGAGTGCCGGCCCAAACTTGCCGGCGATGGCACGTTGCACATGGGACGGTTGCTGCTCTCGCGGCACGGCAAGCCGCTGGAACGCGTGGCGGTCTGGCAGATTGTGAAGCGGCGGGCGCTGGCGGCGGGGTTTGCGGATATTCACCCCCACATGCTGCGGCACAGTTTTGCGACGCACCTGCTGATCGGCGGGGCCGACCTGCGTGCCGTGCAGGAATTGCTGGGCCACGCGGATATCGCGACGACGCAGATTTACACGCATGTGGACCGGTCGCGGCTGAAGAGCGTGCACAAGCAGTTTCACCCGAGGGGGTAGGGCCGGCCGTACAACTGCGGACTACTTTAGATCGCGGCCGCGGACGCCTTCGTCGGTGTATTGGCCGATGAAATGCCGCCATGTGGACATGTACCTGGGCGGAGCGCCATCTACCCGGCTCGCCGCGGGAACCGCATCACGCCACCGAATGTTCACGCCGTGGCCGTCGACCGCTGCGACGACCGCCGATGACATGGGGTCCCAAAGTTGCGAGCCCGAGGGGGAGAACTCCGGGAACGCGTGCGAAGTCACCAAGACTTTCGCGGATGGGTATAGCACTTCGTCCTGGCGCGTGCCCGCGAACTGGGCTGGCGCTTCCGTGCGACGGTCCGGCGTCCACCACTCCGGGCGGGTGACGAACGACGCCGGATAGACATACCCGATGTTGCCGACCGCGCTGCGAAAGCGCGGGTTCCAGAAGGTCGGATGGTCGGGCCGCCCGTCGTAATACCCATCGGCGAGCGCGAAGTTCCACAATCCCTGTGAGTCAAAGTACCGACCTTCCGAATCCAATCCCGAGACGGTGCTCCGCACGATCGTGAACTCGGTGTCCAAACGCATGAACCACGGAAACCAGTTCTGGTAGTCGTCGCAATACGTCGTGAGCAGAGTCGCGTGGCCACGCGCGTTTGCCAGGCTTCTCGCGGTTCGCCCTGCATCGCGGCTCCGCCACAGTTGGGGGACGGTGAGGGCAGCAACCAGCGAGATGATGGCGACGACAACGAGGAGTTCCACGACGGAATAACCCGCGTTGCGCCGGGCAATGTGCGAGCGGGGACGGACGGAGGCCGGATGGGCGCGGTGCATGCCTATATAGAATATCGCTGCGATGACACCCGCAGTTTGCAGAATGATCATCTGAGGCAAAGCATCCTTCAACGATCGCTCGGCGGCCAGACGGCCCATGCAGGTGCAGGTCGCGGAAGAGTCTTGGTTGTGCTGCATTATCGTTGCCACGAGGAAGCACGTGAACAAAGCAAGGATCACAAAGGCACCGGTTCGCCTGTAGTTTGGCGAGATCGCCGCGGCGGCGGCGACAACCTCAACAATCGGTACGACTACGGCGACAACGTCCTGAAATGTTGGCGACAGAAGACTCCATGAGGCGAGCGACCTTCGGAACTCGCTCAGGTCGTAGAGTTTCGCAGCGCCGGAAACAAGGAGTACCATCCCCACAATAATTATGGCGAAAGGCGTCATAAATTTTAGAATACGAGCCATTGTCTCTGCATTACGGACATGCCACCAACGGCGAAACCATTTGGGTCGGAATGCAAGCAACCTTCCACTCAGGGCCCCCGTTATTAGTGTCTTGCACACATGAAGGAGACGCGCCGATAGCCACATTGCATCGGTACTTAAAATAGTGACAGTTCTGGGAAGCGAGAGCCTGGATGCTCGCCGGTTTCCAGCCGCTTGGCGGCGTCGTAACGTGTGCAATAATGGGATCCGAGAAAATCACATCTTGACAGTTAACGCAAGGCGGATAGCCGGATCCATACGGAGTTCCATTGGGCTGCTGGCTGACGATCGAGCAGCACTTCACTGAATTATCCTGTTTGCACTGTGCATACACCACCGTGGCCATGCCCAAACTGATGAGAGCGAAGGCGAAAGTGGACCACATGAAAACGCGCATATAAACTCGTTCCTTTCAAGTGCGTGAAACGGATTTTGACCTGGCTCGGATACGGAATCCAATCGCCAAGGCGGTAAGGCCGGCCGCGATGAGCCAGCCGACCGTGCGAAACGACATCATGCCTGCTTTCGGAGCATCTACGACCGCAGACATGATGAATTCTTCCTCCGTCCGGCGGCCCGCAGCGCGTGAGGCTGGGCGAAAATCCTCGAAGCCGTTGAGCGTGAGCTTCCCCCGAATCGGGTCGGTCCCTCGAGGGCTGGGTGGTGACGTGATGCTCGTGAACTCCTCCATCGAGATCGGTTCAACCAACGTGACGATGTAACGCCGGAAATCACCCCCGTTCGGATCCTGCATCAGGACCTCGTGGGCGACATTCCGACCGACCGACTCGACCCATCTCCAATCCCGCGGGTAGTAACTCCTCCCACCATACAAGACCCCCGCCTCCCTCACTTCGGTCGCCACCACTGTTGCCCCGTGCGGCGTAAAGGCGCCTCGTGCATGAAGGATGACCCCCGGTTGCGGGGCAAACGGCGCCTCCCAACGCCATTCACGGTCATCCATCTCAAGCGTGCCACCGCTTCGATCAGCAGGAATGAAGTTCGCTAGACACCCCGAGAAAAACATCTCAAACTCCTGGGCATGCTCGGGTGCCATGGTCCAGTACTGCCGGCCGCCCTCCGCCGGTGGGTGATCCCGGTCGGCGATATTGAGTGTTGTGGTGGTCAGTGCCCACGCCACCGGACCGGAAATTGCAAAGTCGATATATCCGCCACTGGTCAGTTCCTGAGTGCGCCGTAGCGAGTCATTGTGAAGGCTGATGGACTGAGCGAACGGACGGAACTGATCCCAGTCGGTCTTCGGGACTTGGGCGACATTCAGCCGGCCGTCCTTCAGTTTCGCGCCGACCGGTGAATCTGAGGGAACGTATTGCGTCGTGTAGGTTATTCGAACCGGGACGGCCAGCGATGCTCCGGCGGGCACCAGCGGCAGCCGATCAAAGTCGCTCTGTGCCGAGACCGCGCCGCACACAAGTGCCGAAGCGAACATGGCCGCCACTACATTCTGAAATGCATCCATGAATTAGAGTGTACCCCCCCCCCTAAAACACTGTCAATCGAAAATCAAACGTCGCTGAAAAAATTCATCGCTTTGAATTGCATGTTTCTCTGCAACCCGACTCCGTTGGCACGGACTCGGAGTCGGACTCTGGCACCACGGAGTTGCACGTGGGGGCGTGGTACGTTCACATCGGGTGTGCCGCGTCGAGGCTGCTCACCGCAACTCGACGTCCCAATAGGCATGGTCGAGGAACGTCTTCCAGGAGCGGTACTTCTCGTGCCCCAGGCGCAGGGTGATGAGGGGGTTGCGTTTGGGTTTTTCGGGCTTGCGGATCAACTTCATGTTGGCCTGCTCGGGCGTGCGGCCGCCCTTGCGGGCGTTGCACTTGATGCACGCGCACACAAGGTTCACCCATGAATCACCGCCGTTCATGGAGCGCGGGCGGACGTGGTCGATCGAGAGGTCGGCGGTAGGGAAGTTTCGTCCGCAGTATTGGCATTGGTTGCGGTCGCGGGCGAAGAGGTTGCGGCGGTTGAGTTTGACGGATTGTTCGGGGATGCGGTCGTAGCCCAGGAGCCGGATGATGCGCGGGACGGCGAGGGCCATGCGAACGGTGCGGACCCAATCGAAGTGCTCGCGCTCAAACTCGTGCTGCAGGTTGGAGAGTTCGGCCCAGGAAGCGAAATCGTAATTGATGAACTGGCCGCTGCCGTTCGGGGCGGGATCAACGTAAATGACTTCGGCGATGTTGCGGGCCAGCAGGCAAAAAGCTCGGCGGGCGGAGACCACTCGCATGGCGAGATAACCCTGATTGAGGACGAGGACTTTCGCGTTGAGACCTTCGGGGAGGCCTGCCGCGAACTGGCCGCCCAGAGGAAGGCCCACAGGTGTGAAGCCGCGCGCAGGCAGTCTATGACCATCGACGTCATCGCCGACGGTGCCACCATCCTCGGAATCAAGGTCGCCGAAACAGCCGGGAAAGTCACCGCCGTTGGGATGCATGGTGCATCGCTCCTTCGGAAAGGATGATACGGGGTGGGTGCGGTTGAGATCAAGCGGGTGACGGGTTTGGGGTCTGGGGGCGTCCGGGGGACGCGACGTCGCCCCACGGGGCGACTAGTGCCGGAAGTGGCGCACGCCGGTGGTGAGGCAGGTGACGCCGTTCGCGTTGCAGACCGCAAAGGTTTCGGGGTCGCGTTTGCTGCCACCCGGGTGCACGATGATGCGCACGCCGGCTTCGATCAGGCGTTCCGGGCCGTCGGGGAAGGGGAAGAAGGCGTCGCTGAAGGCGACCGAACCCTTCGCGAGCGGGCCTGCCTTGCGGATGGCCAGTTCGCACGATGCGACGCGATCCATCTGGCCTGCTCCGCCGCCGAACATGCGGATGATGTTGTCGCCCTCGGGTGCAGCGCCCCCCAAGACGATGGCGTTACTGAACAAGCCGCGGCAGATGCCTTCCAAGAATCGGGCGGTTTCTACATCGGTGTCGGAAGGCTTTGGGCCCGCGACGTGGACAAACCCGCCGGCCGGAACCAGCGTGTGGTCGCGGTCCTGCACCAAGAGGCCACCGGGGATCGATCGGAACTCGGTCTCGTGGGTTGCAGCGCCCAAGGGTTCGCCCACCGCCAGCAGGCGGATGTTGGCCCAGCGGGAACGCAGACGGTCGAGCACGCTGGCGTGAAACCGGGGAGCCACGACGACTTCGAGGAAGACGTCCTTGTCGCACAGCCGGGCCGCGGCGTCGTCGTCGAGTGGTGCGTTGGTGGCGAGGATTCCGCCGTAGGCTGCGAGGGGGTCACCGGCGAGGGCCGAGACGACGGCGTCGAGTGAGTTGGAGGCTACGGAAGCGCCGCAGGGGTTGGTGTGCTTGATGACGCAGCACCCGACGCGGTTGGGGAAGGCGCGTCCGAGGGTGAGGGCGAGTTCGAGGGCGGCCGCGGCATCGTTGATGTTGTTGTAACTGAGGTCTTTGCCGTGCAACTGTTCGGCCTGCGCGATGGACGGGCCGGCCGGAAGCCCGGTGGCGTGGCCGGTGTTGCGGCGGTAAAGAGCGGCGGATTGATGGGGGTTTTCGCCGTAGCGGAGGTTGTCGGCCTTGACGAAGGACATGGAGAGGAGGTGGGGGAATGCAACGGGAGCGGCCGATCCGCTGAGATAGGAGGTGATGGCGGCGTCGTAGCGGGCGGTGAGGGTGAACGCTTCGCACGCCAACGCACGTCGGAGGGTTCGGCTCACACCGCCGGTGGCGGATACTTCGGCCAGCACCCGCTCGTATTGATGGGGGGTGGTGATGACGGTCACCCATTCGAAGTTTTTGGCCGCTGACCGCAGCATGGAAGGGCCGCCGATGTCGATGTTTTCGATCGCGGCGGCCTCGGTGCAGCCGGGTTTGGCGACTGTGGCTTCGAAGGGGTAGAGATTCACGCACACGAGGTCAATCGGGCGGATGTCGTGCTTTCGCATGGCCGCGGCGTGGTCGGCATCGTCGCGGACGCCGAGCAAGCCACCGTGCACCTTGGGGTGGAGGGTTTTAACGCGTCCCGACATGATTTCGGGGAAGCCGGTCACGTCTTCAATCCCGATGACTGGGATGCCATCGGCTCGAAGGGCGGCGGCGGTTCCGCCGGTGGAGATGATCTCGACGCCCTTGGCAACGAGGCCACGGATGAAGGGGAGCAGTCCGGCTTTCTCGCTGACCGAGATCAAGGCCCGGCGGATGGGGACGATCTCAGGCATGTTCGACGTTCCCGAATGCAGGCACCCCGTCTGTCCGGACCCGCTCGCCGAAATTCAGGACTGATGCCCGCGGGGCGGCGGCGATCACTTTTTCACGAACCGCGCTACCACGCCCTTGTCCGAAACTGCGTACATCGGGGCGTTTGCGGTGTCGTCTGTGAAGATCTGCCGGACGCCGGGCATCGCGACGGTGTGGATGACCTCGCCCCGTTCTGCTTCCAGCAGCGTCATGGTCGATGTCTCGGCGTTCCATGCGAGTACCTCGCGTTCTCGTGAAGCGATGACTGTGCCGCTGGCGTCTTTGCTGCTCCATACGACGGTTCCGTCCGCCGCGGTCAGGGCGGTGAGGCCTTGGTTGCGAACTTCGACGTAGACGCGGTCGCCGAAGGCGGCCGGCTGTGTCCGCAAGGGGCCGGGGGTGCGGTACCGCCATGCGAGGGAGGCGATTTCATCGAAGGCCCAGAGCGATTGATCGAGCCCGGCGATGAAGACCAGGGTTCCGTTGGTGACGGGGTCGGTGGAGGTGCCGCCGAAGATGCGGTTCCGGCCTTGCAGGTTCCCTTCGCTCGTGAGGGCCGTTACTTCGCCCGCTTGATTCACTGTGAGGATGGAGGAGCCCACGACGATGGGGGCCGCGTCGATCGGGTTGTTGGTGCCAAAACCCCAGGCCTTGACGCCCAGACCGAGGCGGTGGGCCAGAATTTCACCCTTGCTGGTGCCATAAATCGCGATCGGTCCGGCCATCACGGCCCGGGTGTTGACCACGCGGTCGAAGCGTTCGCGACCCAACATGTTGCCGTTGGGGATGGAGAGCACGAAGGCCTCGGACTCGCTGGAGAGAACCACGCGAGACGGGTCGAGCGCATCGCGATCAAGACTCACGAAGCGAGTGAGGGGCCCGGTGAGATCGGTGGACCAGCGACGCTGCCCGGTCGCGGTTTCGAGGACGGTGACCGTGCTGTCGCCCTCTTGGGCCAGCACGACGTCATCGAAGCCCTTGAGCGCTACGACCTTGGGGGCCCGTCCCTGTCTTGGGAAGGGGAATCCCACCCAATCTAGCCGATAGCCGAACTTGGCCCATGCCTCGTGGTTCACTGGAAAGGCGGATGGATTGGCCACCGCCTTCGTGGGTTGGGCGGCGCCCTCGATGGCGGGCTCGGCCGCTGGCGCACTCTTGCACGCGCAGAGAGCCATTGGGCTGAAGACAGCGGCAAGAACTACGGTGCCGGCGCGGCGGGCAAACGTCATATCGGCGGGCTCCAAGGCGAGATCGGACGGACCAGAACGCGGACGGCCCCACGTGGGGAAGTAGGGTATCGCGGTCGGACCGACGGTGCAAAGGCGGACGGGATGGTTCGGGCGTGAGCGTGCGGCACCCGTTCTACGGTCCCTTCCATGTTTACTGGTCTTGTTCAAACTGTCGGCACGCTCCGGGCTCTTTTGACGCGGGATGCCAATGTGCGGCTGGTGGTTGAGGCGGCGGATTGGGGCTACGAAGCGCTGGCGGGGGACTCGATAGCCGTCAACGGGTGTTGCCTGACGGCCGTTCGGAGCCGGGCGGAGGCGGGGGGGTGTTTTGAGTTTGATGCGGTGCCCGAAACGCTGGCTCGGACGAGTTTGGGGATACTTGTGCCGGGGTCGAACGTCAACCTTGAGCACGCCGTGACGGCTTCGACGCTGATGGGGGGCCATGTTGTTCAGGGGCACATTGACGCGGTGGGTGTGGTGGAGCGGGTGGAAACGGGGGAGGGCTGGCGGGTGCGGGTGGGCCTGCCGCGGGAAGCGATGATGTGCGTTGTGCCGAAGGGTTCGGTGACGGTGGAGGGGGTGTCGCTCACGGTGGCGGCGGTGGATGCCGAAGAGGATTGGTTTGAGGTTGCGTTGATTCCGACCACGCTTGGGAAGACGACCTTAAGTGGGTTGCGGGTGGGGCAACGCTGCAATGTCGAGACCGACATCATGGCGAGAACGATCGTGCACTGGTTGAAGGTGTATGGACGATGATTGGGTAAGGAAGACGCGGACGGACGGAGCGGCAGAGGGTCGGAAAGACGGGGAAGGGAGCAGGCGTGCGAATTTTGGGGATCGATCCGGGCTTGCGGATTACCGGCTACGGATGCCTCGCGGCTGCCGAGGGAGGTGAGACGCTGGTGGAGGCGGGGGCGATCCGGCTGGGCAAGCGGTCAGCGGATGGGGCTGTGGAAGGCGGGCTTGCGGGTGGGTCGGCGGCGAGCGTGTCCGAGCGGTTGGTGGAACTCGATCGTGATTTTCGGGGCTTGTTGGACCGATTGCGGCCGGAAGCCGTGGCGATTGAGTCGGTGTTTGCCCATTACAAGCATCCTGCAACGGCGATCGTGATGGGGCATGCGCGTGGAGTGCTGCTGTTGGCGGTGCGGCAGGCGGGGCTCGGGCTTTTTGAACTGCGGCCCAATGAGATCAAGAAATCCATGACCGGCTTCGGGCACGCATCGAAGGAACAAATGCAGGAGGCTGTGCGGATGCGGTTCGGGCTGGCTGAAGCGCCCAGCCCGCCGGACGTTGCGGATGCGATCGCGATTGCATCGTGCGGCCTCGACCGGTTTCGGTTGGGGGCGGCTGGCGTCACGCCCTCGCGGGGCGGCGGTGGTGCAGCGCGGAGTGTTGCGCGCCTGCCCGAGCATGTGCGCATCCAGATTGGGAACGCGTGAGTGGTGGGTGATTGAGCGTTTGTGATCGACTTTGGCGGCGTGGGGAAGGCCCCGCCCGGCCTCAGGCGCACCCGCCGTTGTCCCAGGGCGCGAAGAACGCGGCCACATCGTCGGCGTCGGTGTCGCCGTCGCGGTCAACATCGGCGCAAATGAAGCCTTGATCCCAGTCGCCGAAGAACGCCACGACGTCGTCGCTGTCGGTGTCGAGGTCGCCGTCGTAATCGGCCGGGCATCCGATGGTCTGCCAGAAGCAGGGTCGCTGGCAGGTGAGTGAGAGGACGGTCCCGTTCTGCACGGTGTTGGGGACATTGAAGCCGACGTTTACGCTGTTGTTCTGACCGAGTTCACCATCTTGATAACCAATGGAGAAGATGGCACCGCCGTTCACGGTCGGGTTCTCGACGTTGGTGTAGATGAAGCGTGCATACACACCGCACAGGAGTGAACTGCCGAAAGGCACCTGTACTTGAAAGGTCGTTTTGTCGCCGACGTTGCCGACGGGCAGTTGGTTCCACTGAACGATGAGCATGTTGTTGACGGGATCGATCAGGAAAAAGACGTCTTCGGTCGGATCGAGCGAATCTCCCTCGTCGTCCCAACCGGGTAGCAGGGCTTGCTGGATGCCACCGAAGGTGGGGCCGAGTTGCCCTGCGCCGCTGGGGATAAGCGCGTTGCCAGCGGGTAACGCCTGATTGTTCGGGGGGATGTTGAACCCCATGCCGCCGTTGTTGCCGACTGTCCACACGCCGGGGCCAGGGAAGAGATCGTTGCCCTGCGCGGGGCCCACGGCCACCTGTGCCACACCATCGTCGCCGAGGAGGAGGGGCGTCCCGGTGCCGCTGATATCGATGAACCCAGAGCCCGGCTCGTTCGAGACGAACGTGAGGGGCTGGGCCATTGCGCCGCAGGCGCACAGGGCCACGACCAGTGCATTGATAAACGTTCGCATAAGCCGGAACTCTCTTTCTCGCCTTCGGACGGGGTCTGATGGCTCTTAGCCAGAGCATACCGCAAACCCGCGAGACTGCCACCTAAATAAAGGGTTTTTGCCCTATTTGCAGGTTTTGCGACGGTCAAAGTGCCTTCCACGCACCAAACAGAAGTGTGCTGGCGGTGTCCGGTATCTTTGCTCCCACGTCATCGCCCGTTCATACCCTTGGCCTCAATGTCGATTGCCGACCGCATTACCAACACCGATCCCCGCCGCTACGCCGCCCAGGTTCTCATCGTCGAAGACGAGCCTGAACATGCCGATGTGATGGCCGAGGCTCTTAAGAAACCCGGCCACGTCTGTACGGTCGTCACCGATGTGGCCGCGGCCCTGCAAGAATTGAACTTCGGTACGTTTGATGTCGTCATCACCGACCTTCGCATGCCCACCTCGGGGGGGGCGAACGGGGTGGCGAGCGACGGGTGCGATGCCGGCCTGCGGGTTTTGGAGGCGTCGCGCAAACTGCAGCCGCACGCCGAGGTGGTGATGGTCACGGCCCACGGCGACGTCCCCACGGCCCGGGCCGCGTTCAAACTCGGAGCCTTCGATTTCATACAGAAGCCGCTTGACCTGGAGGTTTTCCGGAGCCTTGTCAACCGAGCCGCCGAAACGGTTCTATCACGCAACGAGAGTTCCGCGCAGCCGCTCGACACGCCTGTCGTCGAAGGGTTTGAGGGCATCATCGCTGGGAGCGAACCGATGCGGCGCGTCCTTCGAACCGTGAAGGCGGTTGCGGCTTCCAACCTGCCCGTCTTGGTGACGGGTGAATCTGGCACGGGGAAGGAACTGGTGGCGGCGGCGGTGCACCGCAACAGCCCGCGTGCCAAGGGGCGATTTGTTGCGCTCAACTGCGCCGCCGAGACCGAGACGCTGCTTGAGGATCAATTGTTCGGGCACGTGCGGGGGGCCTTTACTGGGGCCGAGAAGGAACGCGAGGGCGTGTTTGAGTATGCCACCGGGGGCACGCTGTTCCTCGACGAAATCGGGGATATGCCGCTGAAAATGCAGGCCAAACTGCTGCGGGTGTTGGAAACCGGGCTCGTGGTGCGGCTGGGGAGCAACGACCCTCGAAAGACGGATGTCCGGCTCGTCTCGGCGACGAACAAGGATCTGAATGCGTTGATCGCGCGTGGGGAGTTCCGCGAAGATCTGTATTTCCGCATCAAGGGTGCCGCCGTTCAACTTCCGCCGCTGCGTGAACGCCGCGAGGACATCCCGCCGATTGTGGCGGCCGCTGCGGATCGGGCCATGAAGACCATGGGTCTGGAGCATGATCCAGCGCCCGTCATCACGGACGCTTCGATGATGCGGCTCACGAGTTATGCCTGGCCCGGCAACGTGCGGCAGTTGCTGAATGTGGTTCAGAACATGGTGGTTCAGGCCTTGGGCGAAGACCGCGCGAAGGGTTCGCCGTTCGTACTCGAGACTCGGCATATCCCCGACGATGTGCGGGCCGGCGACTCATCGGACCCCGACTCGGCGGTTACCGGATCCCTTGCCGGGACCACGCTCGAACAGATCGAGAAGCGGGCCATTCGCGAGACGTTGAAACTCACGGGCGGCAATCGAGAGCAGGCGGCATCGCTGCTCGGAATCGGTGAACGAACTCTGTACCGCAAACTCAAGGAATATGGCGTCCGATAAGACGCGTCTTCAAGGGCGGCGACGCCCGAAAAGCCTGAGCCCGGGTCTCGCGCCGTGCTTCGATATGATGAGTCAAGATGGCTCGTGATCCGCTCAAACCCCGTGGACGGCGTTGGCGTCGGTGGTTCGTGCGAGCCTTGGCGGCGACAGCGCTGCTGCTGATCGTTCTGTGGTTTGGTCGAGGGGTGCTGGCCGAAGCCATTCTTGAGCGGGTGATTGCATCCAACCTCAACGCGAAAGCCGAGATCGGCGACGTCTCGATCTCCGCGGGCGGCACGGTGGTGGTGAATCGATTCTCGCTGCAGGCTCGCGGCATCGATGGGGTTGGGGCCGAGGTTTTCAGCGTTGAACGGCTGACCGTGAAGGTGTCACCGGGATCGATGTTCCGCGGCTTGGCGATGATCCGCGAGGTCGCTCTCTTTAAGCCGGTTCTGCGGATCAGCCAGTCGGTCGACGACGCTTCGGTGAATGTGGGCGGGCTGATTGTGGGTCGCGAGCGATCTGGTGGGAAGGATTTGCCCGAGACGCTGCCGCGGATTGTGGTTGAGAACGGGCTTATCGAGTTGGGGGAGCACAGCAAGGGAACGTACGCCGCGCTCAAGCGTGTGCAGGTTGAGGGCTTGGTGGAGCAATCGGAGAGCGAGTCGGGCGAATCAGTGATCCGGTTCGGGCAGGTCGATCCATCCGTTGTCGGGGTCGGCACGACGGGCCTTTTGGACATTTCCGGGCGGTATTCGCGCGACGGGTTGTCGCTTCAGATGGCCGATCTTTCGCTTGCGGACTTGGGCAGCGAGAGCCTGCCGACACCCATCCGCGACGCGGTTGGGCGGCTGGGGATGGAGGGCCGGATTGAGAACACGGTCTTCCGTTACGGGTTCAAGGGTGAGTTCGACGCCGCCTTTGAGTTGGCGGGGGTCTCGCTGAGTTTGCCCCTTAAGCCGCACGCGATGGAAAGCACGGATGGAACGCTCGTTCCGATGTCGGCGGAAGAGGCCGGGCGTTCGTTGAGAATGAGCGGTGTCTCCGGCAAGGTTGTGTTCACGCAGCGGGGATGGACGGGCACGCTTCGCGGGTTCGCGGAGGAACTCCCTTACGAAGTCACCGTCGACTGGCGGGGTGGTTCGCTCGAAAGCCCGTTTGATATCACGCTCATCACCAAGGGGTTTGACCTCAAGGAGGTGCCGCGGGTGCTGAAGTATGCACCCGGTGTGGCCCAGTTGAGATTCCAGCAGTTCGGGAATCCGACTGCGACGATGGACGCCGACGTGCGGATTTCGCGGGGTGAGCCGATCAACGGGGCGGTGGCAGAGGTCACGAGTTCTGGCAGGATTCTTCTGACCAACGCATCGGCGGCGTTTCACAAGTTCCCGTATCGCTTCTACAACATGAAGGGCGAGATCACGTTTGATTCCGCCGGGCTCCGCATTGTGCACGTCGAGGGGGATACGCCTTCGGGCGCCACCGTGGTCGCGACGGGCACCCTTATGCCGCTCAAAAACCCGACGGTGGTGGTCGATGTTGTCGTCCAGAAGATGAACCTTTCGCCGGAACTCCGCACGGCCATGCGGCGCCGCGGCAAGATTCTCGAGGAGATGTTCAGCGAGCGGCAGTACGAGCGGCTTCTTGGCTTGGGTCTGGTTCGCAGGCCCGGCTCGCCGGGGACCGCGCCGGAGTTTGAACCCGGAGCGGTGGCGGAAGTGACGGTCAAGGTGATCCGCAACCCCATGGCGGATGGGAACGGAGATTGGCACGACCATGTGACGGTGGCGTTTGAGCGGGCGAGCATTCTGCCGGACGCCTTCCCATTCCCCCTTCTGGGCGAGGGTTTCGTCATGCAGAAGGACGACCATCTTGCGGTGGTGACGGGCGGCACCTTTCGGGGGCTGACGGGCGGAACCGCGCAGATCGCGGCCCGTGTGGACTTGGAACGGTTGGAACTGCCCGGCGCGGAGTTTGTTCCGGATCTTGAGGTCTCGGCCAAGGATGTGCCGGTCTCGCCGCTGCTGTTGGCAGCCCTCCCCGAGAGCAAAGGGGCGACCGGAGATGAGCGGACGCTGGGCATGATGCTGGGTGAACTGAACGTGAGCGGTGTCGGCGATGCTGAAGTGCGGCTGTCGATGCCCGAGAACGGCGAGCCGGTATACGACATCGACGTTGCGCTGGCCGGGCTGACGGCCAACCCGGCGAAGCGCGGCCCCGAGCCAGAGCGACTGCGGATTTCAGATATCCGTGGCAAGGTCAATGTCACCCGAAACGCTGTGTCGGTCGCCCTCACCGCCGATGCACAGGTCGTTGGTGACCCATCGGTTCCTGGCGGTGTGGCCCCGGCGGGCACACTCGCGATGAAACTCACTACACCCATTCGCGGCGAGGTCCGCGAGCCTTTGGTGCTGCACGTTGATGCCGACAATCTTCTGCTTCAGGCTCCGGTCGAAGACGTCGTTGCGGTCTTCGCGCCCTCGTCGGCCAGTGTGTTGGACGGATTGCGCAGCGAACACCGACCCCGGGCATTGGTGGACGGCGGGTTTGATCTGGTGTTGCCAGCGGAAGGAGCGGGTGAGTTGGTGGTGGTGGCGCGGCCGCAGGGGCTCGGAACGCTGACAGTCGCGGGGCAGGCGTCGGATTTCACCAATGCGGCCGGCGCAATCGCGGCCCGCTTCGATGCTCGGACCGGGGCGGATGGCAACGGCTCGTGGGTTGACTTTGAGTCTTTCAAGGTCGATATCGGTGGACCGCAAGGCGGAGCCGTTGGGAGTGTGGTCGCCGATGGCCGATGGTGGCTCGAAGGGCCGGCCGACCCGATGCTTGCGCATGGCGCGGGCAGGCCGTTGTCGGCGGCGATCACCAATGGGCGCTTTGAACATCCGCTGGTGCGGGCAATCGCCGGTGCGGCGGCCGGCTCAGGATCGTTCGGCAAGACACTTTCGGAGTATGACCCGGCGGGCACCTTCAGCGCGGAGATTCGATCGGACGACCGACCTGCGGCTAACGCGGGGACGGATGTTGCGGTGGCCGGAGTGGCGGGTGGTTGGGGGGTGGTGGGGCCGCCCGTGGTGACGGTGTCGCCCACCACGCTGGCGTTGACGTCGAACGGCGTGCGGGTCAATTTCTCCAATGTTTCGGGCTCTTTTGTGGTGGAGCGTGGCGGCGGTCGGTTGCGGGCGATCTCGGCCATCGCCGATGGATGGTCTGGCTTTTTGGATGGAGGCTGGCGGTCTCAACCGGATGGTTCCATCGCGCTTAGCACGCGTGCGAGCCTCGCGTCCACGGGTTTG
>Ga0163144_10011642_pt1 | contig 18584 bp, 15 predicted proteins | sample OliLak19BULKMAT1_FD_123175 | JGI IMG/M metagenome (GOLD analysis project Ga0163144, IMG submission 123175) | Freshwater microbial mat bacterial communities from Lake Vanda, McMurdo Dry Valleys, Antarctica - Oligotrophic Lake LV.19.BULKMAT1 | ecosystem: Environmental > Aquatic > Freshwater >... | reverse complement strand
GGCATCGGCATGGATGCGGCGACGCTCGCGGCGGCGTTCCAGCCGTTCTTCACCACGAAGGCAAAAGGCGAGGGCACGGGCCTTGGTCTCGCGACGGCGTATCGCATCGTCCGCGCGCACGGCGGTGATGTCGCGCTCACGAGCGAGCCCGGCATCGGCACGCGACTCATCGTGACGCTGCCGGCGACGAGCTGCAGCGACAGCGTGCGGATCGATCTCGCGCCTCAGCAACGTGCGCGGCTCACCGGTCGCGCGCTCGTCGTCGACGACGAGCAGCTCGTCCGCAACACGACGCGGCGGATCCTCGAGCGATTCGGCATGGACGTCGTCGTCGCGGTCGACGGCCTCGACGCGGTCGAAATCCACGCGAGCACGACGGTGCCGTTCGACGTCGCGATCGTCGACCTCGACATGCCGAACCTCGACGGTGAACAGGCCATCGCGCACATGCGAGCCCGCGATCCGTCGCTGCGGTTCATCGTCGCATCGGGTCACAGCGATGCGATGCGCGAGCAACGGCTCGTCGCAGCCGGCAACACCACGATGTTGAACAAGCCGTTCGACGCTGACGGTCTTTGGCAGCAAGTCGCCACCTCACTCGGTGTGAACCGCGGGAGCCCCCGAACATGAAACCAACCGCCCTTGCCCTGCTGCTCGTCGCCGTCGCCTGCAAGGCTGGCGATGGCGGTGACGACGGCACTGGGGATACGACATCGGCGGTCAGTCTCGAGTCGACGTTCGACCACAGCGCGAGCGATCCGAGCAATCCGTCGAGCACGACGTTCACGAACACGGGCGAGCCGGTGACGACCGATCCGGTGACGACGGACCCCGTGACGACCGATCCGGCGACCACCGATCCGGCGACCACCGATCCGACGGACATCACGACCAGCGAGTCGTCCGAGACCGTCGATCCAAGCACGTCGACCGACCCGACCGCGAGCGAGTCCGACACTTCGAACCCCGGCGGCCCGTGCTGCGAGGCGCAAGAGATGGCGGGCTGCGGCGACGCGAGCGTCGAGGCGTGTGTGTGCGCCGCAGAGAGCTTCTGCTGCGACGTCGAGTGGGACGTCGTCTGCACCGTTCAGACGGTGCTACTCGGCTGTGCGAAGTGCCCGGGGATCGGTGGCGGCGGTGATTGCTGTGCAGCTCATGGCAACCCCGGCTGCGACGACGACATGGTCGAGCAGTGCGTGTGCAACGAGGACTACGTCTGCTGTGTCGATCAGTGGGACGACATCTGCGTCGACATCGCGATGAGCACGTGCGCAGCGTGCTAACTTCGCCCGCACATGCTCGATAGCCTGACGACGCGCGACAAGCCCCCTGCACTCCCGATCCATGCGCTCACGCGCAGCGCCTTTGCGGCGTGGGTCAAGAAGCGACCGGCGGCAGTGCGTGCGTGGCTCGAGTCGATCGGCTTCACCGGTGAGCGCGGCAAGGTCGCGCTGGTGCCCGGCAAGGGTGGCAAGCTCGCGGAGGTCGTGCTCGGCATCGGCGCGCGGCCCGAACCGTGGGACTTCGCCGCTGCGGTCGGCAAGGTGCCGCCGGGACGCTATCGCTTCGAGGGCAAGCTCGATCCGGCGACAGCGAACGATGCGGCGCTCGGCTGGGCGTTGGCGAGCTACGCGTTCACGCGCTACAAGAAAACCGAGGGCACGGCGAAGAAGCGCCCGATCCTCGTGTGGCCTGCGGGCGCCGACGTGGCCGCTACGGGTCGCATGATCGAGGCGCTGTGCACGGGTCGCGATCTGGTGAACACGCCGGCGTCCGACATGGGTCCGCCCGAGCTCGCGCAGGCGGCGATCGAGCTCGCGAAGAAGCTCGGCGCGACGCACCAGGTGACGATCGGCGACGGCCTGCTCGCGAACAACTACCCGACGATCCACGCGGTCGGCCGCGCGAGCACGAAGGCGCCGCGCCTCGTCGATCTGCGGTGGGGCGACGCGAGCGCGCCGAAGCTGACGCTCGTCGGCAAGGGCGTGTGCTTCGACTCCGGTGGCCTCGACCTCAAGAGCGCATCCGGCATGCGCCTGATGAAGAAGGACATGGGCGGCGCCGCGTCGGTGCTGGCACTCGCGCACCTCGTGATGGGCGCGAAGCTGCCGGTGCGCCTGCGCGTGCTGGTGCCGATCGTCGAGAACAGCGTCGCGGGCAACGCCTATCGCCCCGGTGACGTGATCCGCACGCGCAAGGGCCTCACCGTCGAGATCGGCAACACCGACGCGGAGGGCCGCCTCATCCTGTGCGATGCGCTCGCCGAGGCCGAGACGGAGGATCCCGATCTCATCATCGACTTCGCGACGCTCACGGGTGCGGCTCGCGTCGCGCTCGGCACCGAGCTGCCGGCGCTGTTCAGCACCGACGACGAGGTGCAGCGCAGCTTCGTCGAGGCCGGCAACGCGTGCTCGGATCCGCTGTGGCCGCTGCCGCTGTTCACCACGTATCGGCGGCACCTCGACAGTCCGGTCGCGGATCTCAACAACGTCGGCTCGGTGTCCGAGGGCGGTGCGATCACGGCGGCGTTGTTCCTGCGCGAGTTCGTCGGCGCGAAGCGGCGATTCGTGCACATCGACACGATGGCGTGGAACGTGTCGACCAGGCCCGGAAGGCCGGCCGGCGGCGAGATCCTCGGCGTGCGTGCCGTGTTCGCGGCGCTCGTGCGCCGCTACGCCGCCAAGTGACAAGGCGTGCTTGTGGCGTGGGCATGGACCGACCGGCATACTTCTCGGGTCGTGTCGTCGCTGAAGAACTTCGCCCTGCCCGGCGTCGCGCTCGTCGGGTTCATCGCGTATTGGATCTGGCGAAGCTCGGCGCCGACTGACGCAGCGCCGGCAACTGCAGCGCCGGAGAAGGCGCCGCCGACCGCGAAGCAGACACCGCGCGAGCCGGGTGCCGGCGACGGCGAGACCGCGAAGCGCGACGTCGCGAGGCCGTCACGCGGGAACCCGCCCGAGGCCGAGCCGCCCCGCATCACCGAGCGCGATCGTGCGAAGACCGATGCGCTCCGCCTCGCGCTGCGCGAGCGGCAGACGCGTCGCGGTGGCAGCCGCGGCAGCGCGGACGAGCCCGCGGACGAGGAGCCGTTGGGGACGCTCGACAAGGACTACATCCGCGCGCGTATCCAAGAGGATCTCGTGCCGATCGCGAAGGAGTGCTACGAGTCCGCGCTCGAGGACGAGCCGAAGCTCGGCGGCAAGCTCGTCATGAAGTTCGCGATCGTCGGCGACGAGAGTGTCGGCGGCGTCGTCGAGGAGGCCGATGCCGATCCGACGAGCGACATCAAGCACGCCGATCTGCTCGAGTGCATGAAAGAGTCGATGCTCGCGCTGTCGTTCCCGCCGCCCGAAGGCGGTGGCCGCGTCGAGGTCACGTATCCGTTCGAGTTCTCGAGTGACGCGGCTGGCGACGCGACGAAGTAGTCGCATGACCTGGTCTGTCGTCGCGACCCTAGTGCTGCTCGTGCTGCTGCTCGTGGGCGAGGCGCGCGAGCACGCGGTGCTGCAGCGCCTCGCGAAGCTCGGGGCGTCGGCGGGGTTCCTCGTGACCGCGTGGCAGGCCGGCGCGCTCGAGCACGACTTTGGCCGCATCATGTTCGCGGCGCTCGTCCTGTGTGCGATCGGCGATGCGTGCCTGTTGTCGCGCGCCAAGCAGTGGTTCCTCGCAGGCCTCGTCGCCTTCGCGCTCGGCCACCTCGGCTACGCCGCGGCGTTCGTCGGCATCGGCATCGCGTGGGGCAGCGCGGCAGTGCTCGGTGCGATCCTGCTCGTGCCCGCGTGGATCGTCTGGCGCTGGCTCGACCCGCACATCTCCGCCGACATGCGCGTGCCGGTGCTCGCGTATGTCGCGATCATCACGACGATGATGACGTGCGCGTGGACGTGCGATGCCGGTGCGGCGACGTGGTCGCTGCGGATCGGCGCGACCGCCTTCTACCTGTCGGATCTGTCCGTCGCGCGCGACGTGTTCGTGCGGCGGGCATTCGTCAATCGCCTGTGGGGATTGCCGGCGTACTACGTCGCGCAGCTCGTGCTCGCGAGCGCGTCGGGCGTCTAGCGAGCTCAACCGCCGACGGGCTTCGGCGGATCGACGTCGAGCAGCTCGGGCTTCTTCGGCTTCTCCGCCGGCGGGTCCGGCTTCGTGGCCGGCTCGGGGTCGGGCTTCGCGGCGGGGTCGGGCTTCGCGGCGGGCTCGGGCTTCGCGGCGGGGTCGGGCTTCGCGGCGGGCTCAGGATCGCTCGACGCAGCGACGGGCTCGTCGCCGCTCGGCTCGGCCTCCGCGACTTTCTTCTTTTTCTTCTTCTCTTTCTTCTTCTTCGGCACGGCCGCGGGCTCCGGCTCGGGCGCCGCTTCGGCGACCGGCGCCGGTGGTGGTGGCGGCGTTGCTGGCTTCGCGGCTGGCGGCTCGGCGACGACCGGCACCGGTGCGGGCGTTGTCGGAGGCGGCACGACCGCGGGTGTCGCGGCCGGCGGTGTCGCGGCCGGCGGTGTCGCGGCTACGGCGGGCTGCTTGGTGTCCGTCGGCGTCGGCGTGCTCGCGGCGAGCTTGTCGTCCGCCTTCGTCGCCTTCGTCACCTTGTCGTTGGTCGCGCCACCCATCTCGACGCGCGCCGCAGCACCGGCGACACCACCTCCGAGGTACAGCAGCAACGACACGCTCATCACGAGGCCCGCGGGTCGACTTGCGCGTCCGCCCATGCGGGCGGCGATCCACATGAGTGCACCGAGCGCGAAGCCGCCGGCGGCGACCATGAGTACGACGGTGAATGTCTGATCGAGATCTGCGGACATCGTGGAGCCGTCACCGCGGTCTCGCGGTGCCCATCGTCCAAGGCTACCGCACCACCGCGGCGGGAACCACAGGCTCACCGCCTCGGCGACCGAGGTGGGCGCGGCCCGTGTTAGACCCGCCGGCGTGACAGTCCGACTGACGCAGCTCAGCCGTGCCGGTGGGTGCGCCTGCAAGCTCCGATCGACGGAGCTCTCGCGAGTGCTCCGCGCCCTACCCGCCTTTACAGACCCCGATCTGCTGGTCGGCACCGCGACCCGTGACGATGCTGCGGTCTATCACCTGCGCAGCGTGGGGCGCCTGGGCACAAAGGCGATCGTGTTCACGACGGATTTCTTCGCGCCGGTCGTCGACGATCCGTTCGCGTTCGGGCGCATCGCCGCGACGAACGCGTTGTCCGACGTGTATGCGATGGGCGGGCGACCACTGCTCGCGCTGAACATCCTCGGGTATCCGCCGAGCGTGCTCGACCGCCGCGTGGTCGGGCGGATCCTCGCGGGTGGTGCAGCGGCGTGCCGCGACGCAGGGATTGCGATCGGTGGCGGGCACACGATCGACGACGCGGAGCCGAAGTACGGGCTCGCGGTGGTCGGCGTCGTGTCACCGAACAAGGTGTGGCGCAACGTCGGCGCGCGGCCGGGCGACGTGCTGGTGCTGACGAAGCCGCTGGGGATCGGGATCGTGACGACGGGGATCAAGCGCGAGCTCGCGAAGCCGGCGGAGGTGCGCGCCGCGACGCGGGTGATGACGATGCTCAATCGCGCTGCCGCCGAAGGCCTCGCGGTGCTCGGCAAGTCGGTGCACGCGGTGACGGACGTGACCGGGTATGGATTGCTGGGGCACCTGTTCGAGATGCTCGATGGATCGGGCGTCGCGGCGACGTTGTCCCTCTCGGCGATCCCGGTGCTGCCGGCGGCGCGACGCCTCGCGGCGCTCGGGTGCATCCCGGGAGGAACACGCGCGAACCTCGAGGCAGTGAGCAAGCGCGTGACCATGGGGCGCGGGATCTCAGACCCGAACGCGGCACTGATCCTCGCCGATGCGCAGACATCGGGCGGACTCCTCGCCGCGGTCGCACCGCGCGCAGCAACCCGCGCGCTCGCGGAGCTCGCGGCGCGCGGAGTGGCAGCGCATGTGATCGGCGAGATCGTGAGCGGCCGGGCGCGCGTGACGGTCGCGGCCTAGCGCAGCGCCGCGAGCAGGTCCGGCTCGTCGCACGCGCGCGCCTGCAATCGCAGTAGCGCCTCCACGCGCACGTGCGCGACCCTGCGCGCGCGCCCGACGAAGTCCGCCTCCGACTCCACGACGACGCGCCCGCGCGAGCGGGATGCGTGCACGATGCAATCGAATCCTACGACGAGCCCGACGTGACATGGTGCCTCATCGTCGGACCAGATCGCGATCACGACGCCGATCTCCGTCGCCGTCCCCGGCTGCGGATCGATCGCGAGCTGATCGGTCGAGTGTCGCGGCATCCGTAGTCCCGCGCCGCCGAGCAGGCGCTGCACGAGTCCCGAGCAGTCGATCCCGCCACGGCGGGTGCCCCCGAGGACATACGGCGTGTCGATCCAGCTCGTGAACGCGTCCGTGATCGCGTCGGAGTCGAGCAGCGTGGGGACCATGAACGTCGGACGCGCGACAGCGGAGCCGAGGACGTCGTGCGTCCAACCGACGGTGCCGTCGCATGCACGCACGAGGCGCGCATTGCCGAGGCTCGTGATCGCTTCGACAGGTCCGTCGCCCGCGTCGAGCTCGGTCGCGAGCTCGACGGTGCCCGGCCGCCGGAACAGCGAGCAACCATCGGGCCCGACCGCATGGAACACACCGGTGCCGAGCAGTGCGACGCCGCTCGCGTCGATCCGCTGTTCCGGGCACGCCGCGACGATGCGATCGACGAGGCGCATCGCGACGACCGTGCCGCGTAGCGCGATCACGGCACCGCGATCCTCTACGTCGAGCTCGACCAACGTCCATCCGAACTGCGCGATCGCCCACGCACGCACCTCGTCGACCGCTGCGCGGACCTGCGCCTCGCCGCTCATGCCGTCAATCCGAGCACGCGCCGCACCTCAGCCGCGTCCGAGAACGGCAGCGTGACGTCACCGACGAGCTGCCCCTCTTCGTGCCCCTTGCCCGCGATCACGACGACGTCACCGGGGCGCGCATCATTGATCGCCTGCTCGATGGCGACCGCGCGATCGAGCTCGACCCGCACCTGCGCCCGCCCACCTCGCGTCACGCCACGCACCACCGCGTCCGCGATCCCCTGCGGATCCTCGCGTCGCGGGTTGTCGTTCGTCACGATCGCGACATCCGCCCGCGCGCCGACGGCCTCCCCCATCGGCTCGCGCTTCTCCGGCGTCGAGCCTCCGCCCGCACCGAAAACCACGATCACGCGACCCCGCGCGAGCTTGCGCGCCGCATCGCAGGTCCGCTCGAGCGCGTCGGGCGAGTGGGCGTAGTCGACCGCGACGATCGGATCCGCATGCAGCACCTCGAACCGCCCTGGCACCGCCGTGCACGCCGCGAGCCCGCGCACGATCGCATCCGGCGTAACGCCGATCGCATCCGCCGCGAGCGCGGCCGCGAGGGCGTTCTCGGCGAACACGTCGCCGACCATGCCGAGCGTGAGCACCCGCCCGAGCTTCTCCGCGAGTAGTGACCGCTCGAGCTCGATGCGGGTGCCCGCAGCGCTGACCTCGACCGTGCGCGCTTCGAGATCGGCAGGCACGAGCGCAGCGCCCCGCGCCGGCGCACGGAACCACCGCCGCAGCACGTCCGGCGGCAGCGCGCGATCGATGAGGACCGCATGCTGGTCGGCGGCGTTGAGCACGGCCGTGCGCCCGGGCCCCAGGTGCACGAACAGCTGCGCCTTCGAGGCGAGGTAGTGCTCCCACGTGCCGTGGGTCTGCAGATGATCCGGCGACAGGTTCGTGAACACGCCGAGATCGAAGCGCCACCGCTTCGCATATCCCTCGGACAGCGCCTTGCTCGTCAGCTCGATCGCCGCGAAGCGCATCCCCGCCGCCTCGGCGCGACGAAACGCGTCGTGGTAGCCCGACAGCGAACGCGGCAGATCCGTGATCGGCGTCTCGTCGAAGAAGTAGCCGAGCGTGTTGATGACGAGCACGCGCTCGCCCCACGCGCGCAGGATCGCGGCATGCATCCACGTCGTCGACGTCTTGCCGTTCGTGCCGGTCGTGCCGATCGTGAAGAATCGATCGGCCCAGCCGAAGGGCGGTTGCGTGGGCCGATCGGGCTGCATCGCGACTCGATCAGCGATGCCCGAATCGGCGGCCGCACGCCAGTGTTTTCGCGCGGGTGCCCTTGCTAGAGTGCGGCCGTGACCGATGCCATCGCGCCGAGCCTCGCCGAGATCGCCAGCGCGCGTGCGTTGCTCGGAGACACCGTCGTCCACACGCCGAGCTGGCGCTGGCGCACGCCTGCTGTCGTCGCGCGCACGCCGGGCATCGAGCTGCACCTGAAGCTCGAGCTGTTCCAGAACACCGGCAGCTTCAAGGCGCGCGCGGCCCTGCTGTTCGCGCTCGGACTCGCCGCCGACGACCGCAACCGTGGGCTCACTGGCGTGAGTGCGGGCAACCATGCGATCGCCGTCGCCCATGCCGCGCGGGCGATCGGCAGCACCGCGAAGATCGTCATGCCGAAGACCGCCGACCCCTGGCGTGTCGCTCGCTGCCGCGAGATCGGTGGCGAGGTCGTGCTCGTGGACGATGTGCACACCGCGTTCGCCGAGGTCGATCGCATCGTCGCGAACGAGGGCCGCCTGTTCGTGCACCCGTTCGAGGGCCCGACCGTCGCGACCGGCACCGGCACCCTCGGCCTCGAGATGCTCGAGGATGTGCCCGACGTCGACGCGATCGTCGTGCCGATCGGCGGTGGTGGTCTGGCGGCCGGCATCGCTGCGGCGATCAAGCAAGCGCGGCCCGACGTGCGCATGATTGGTGTCGAGCCCGTCGGTGCCGACACCATGCATCGCAGCTTCGCGGCCGGCGAGCCGCGATCGGTCGATGCGGTGCGCACGATCGCCGACAGCCTCGGCGCACCCCATGCCGCCCCCTACAGCTTCGCGCTCTGCCGCCGCTACCTCGACGAGCTCGTCCACGTCGACGACGACATGCTCGTCGACGCCATGCGCCTGCTGTACTCTGACGCGAAGCTCGCGGTCGAGCCGGCCGGCGCAGCGACGACCGCTGCGGTGCTCGGTCCGCTGCGCGACGGACTCGTCGGTCGTCGCGTGATCGCATTGGTGTGCGGTGCGAACATCGATCCGACCGTGTTCTGCCGCCTGATGACGACCGGCCGATAGCCAAAAACGCCGACGTGTCGACGTGCGCCGCGTTCACACCGCCCGCGTGGTCGCGATGCTCGTCGCTAATAAGGCTCGACGAGCTCTTCGACGACCTGATCCGCGCCGCAGTGACGATCGAGGACCCGCAGGATCTTCGTCTCGTCCATGCCGGGATAAAAGCCGCGCTGGGTCTCGAGCGCGCCGAAATCCGGATCGCGGTGCGGATCCTCGCCCGGCTCCAGCTGCAGCACGAACGTGTTCGGTCCGTCGTCGCAGCGGCCGAAGCACGTGTAGTTGCGGATCGTGACCTTCGCCTGCAGATCCGCGCGCTCGTCGACCGTGCGCTGCGCGAGGTGCAGCAGCCGATCGCTGTCGTGCGTCACGCCACAGCTCGGACCGTCACAGACGAGAAGACAGTAGCGGCGGCCGTTCGGGCTTGCTTCGCTCATCGGTGGTTTCGTCGGCCATCTGGCTGAGGCCGTGCGCGATGAAAGCACGCAGGACCGGCTCGCACAACGGGTCATCCGCGACGGCGCGCAGTGCTGTCAACGCTCGTTCGCCGGCCGCGGCCCCGATGCCGCCATCGTCACGCGCAGGCGTCGCCGCGTGATCGAGCAGCAGCTCGGCGGCCGCACGCAGTGCGTTCGATTCGTACGCGACGACCTGATCGGCGTGGTAGCGGCGCACGAACGTCGCGACCGCGTCGACGGCGGCGGGATCGCGCAGCTTCGCGAGCGTCTCGACGATGTCGACGAGCAGAGCCGCGCGCGTCCCCGGATGCAGCAGCAGCGCCGCGAGCTGCTCGATCACCTCGGGCGTCCCGGTGTGCGCAGCCTCGCGAATCGCCGACGCCAGCGCGTCGGGTGATCGCCCGGCGCGGGGACGCTCACGCAGGCGTGCAAGCACTTGATCGGCGTCTGCAACGGTGCCTTGGCCCCAATGCGCGTGCGTCAGCGTCGCCGCGTGATCGCGCAGCGCACCGGCGGCGACACTCGGCTCGCTGCGCAGCTCGCCCTCGGCGAGCGCGACGACCGTCTCGCGGACCTTCGGATCGTCGTCGCGCCACAGCAGCTCGAGCGCGAGGCGCTGCGCCGGCAACAGCCGCGGATCCGGATCGACGAGGAGCCGCTGCAGATCCGCACGTGCGGTCGTCGACTTCGGCGTCGTGTCGCGGCGCTCGCCCGAGTCACCGAGCACGAGCGCACCACGGACGGGATCGCCACCGGAGATCCGGTCGCTCACCGCACCGGTTGCGGCATCGAGGGTGACGATCGCTCCGTCTTCGCGGACGAGCACGACGCGATCGCCGAGCACCTCCATCGCGACGAGCTCGCCCTGCTCCTCGACGTGCACCCAGCGCGCACGCCGAGGTCGACCGTCGGGATCGAGACGAAGCGCGACGACGGCACGGCGCGCGAGCATGATCGCATCACGTGCGATCGCATGCTGCGCCAGCGCGAGCCACAGCCGCAGCCGCTCGCCGTCGTCGTGCCCCGGATCGATGCCGGAGACACGTGGGAACACCGGGGCCTGCGCGCCTGCGAGCGTGTGCATGCGGCCGCCCTGCCCGAGCTCGACCCACTGCGCGCCGCCACCGACGAACCATGCATCGCGGTGATGCACGACGCGCTCGAGCTGATCGCCACCGGGTACGTCCTGGCGCGCGAGCTCGCGGCCCGTCGTCAGCCGCAACGCGGCGACCTGACCACCCGTCGGCACGACGACGACCGTGCCGTGCACCGCGGGAATGCCGAGCGTGGCATCCGATCGATGGCGCCACCGCACTTGGCCGTCGTGAGCGGCCAGCGCGACGAGCTCCGCACGCGCGCCACGACGTCCGCCGACGACGGATGCGGCGATCCATCGCTCGGATGCGGCGAGACCCGTCAGCGCTTCACCCGGCAGATCGATCGAGAAGCGCACCGTACCGTGGATGCGATCCACTGCGACGAGCCGATGGCCGCGCACGGGAAAGTAGACCAGCGTCGCGTTCGCGACCGGATGTCCGGTCACAGCGAGCGGTAGCACCCACTGCGTGCGCGCGTGCGCTGGGTCGATTGCACGCACGCGTGCATCCTCGATGAGCACGACGAGCGGCGCCGCAACCCGCTGTTGGCGATCGCCCCGCGGGTCCTGCCCGTTTGTGTCCACAACGAGATTGCCGTGCGCGGCGGCGTTGCCCGGCAGCGCGTGACCACAGCCGACCAGCGCGAGCGCTGCGATGAAGAGGGCCGCCTTCATTGCGGATCCTCGGGCACGAGCAGCCCGCTTTCGGCTGCGAGGTGTGCTGCGAGCTCGGGGTCGGTGCGCAGTAGCTCGGCGACGATCTCGTCCGCGCGTGCGCTCGGATGGGCGGCCGCGAGCGCGACCGCGAGCTTGCGAACGAGCGGCTCACCGTCGTCGGCCGCCGCCGCGATCGCTGCTACCGCGTCGGTGCCACCGAGCGCGGCCCATGCCGCGAGCGCGCGTGCGCGCACCTCGACGCCGCGGTAGGCGCCGAGCCCCTGCACGACGTCGACGAGATCGGCGCGCGGCGCCGCGCGATAGGCATCGAGTAGGACGAGCAACGCGCCCGGAGGCACGCCACCTTCGACCCGCTCACGCAGCTGCGCCGCGGTGGTGGGCCCCGGCTCCGCGAACAATGCGACCAACCGTGCCGCGACCGCCTCGACGCTCTTGTCGCCCTCGGCCTGCACCGGCGATCCGCCGAGCGCGGTGGCGAGCACGACGACTCCCGCGATGATTCCCAGCCTGCGCATCGTCGGCCTCCCCTTCGCAGCAGTGCCATCGTCCCGATCCCGTCCGCGCTTGAGCGCTGGCAGGGAGCGGCCCGCGCGAGCCGCTCGGGCTCGCGCGGCAATGCACGCTAGGGGAAGTTCGCGTCGAAGCGGCGGAAGAACACGTCGCGATCAGTCGCGCTACCGCTCGAGAACGCGACGATGGGCTCGTCGGGCGCACGCATCACGACGTCCGGCTCCTCCTGGAAGTTCGCCGTCGTCGTGTTCACGCGGAACTCGACGCCGACTGCCGCGCCTGCCTGATCATAGCGCTGCGCGTAGACGCCGGTGAGGTTGCCGTCCTGGTTCGCCGACACCCACGCGACGAGCGTGTCGCCGTCGGCGTTGAGCGTGACGGCCGGGTTGTTCTGAGCACCGTTGGTGAACGTGTTCACGTCGAACTCGGCGCCGAGCGCAGCGCCCGCAGTGTCGTAGCGTCGCGCGACGACGCCGGTCGAGCTACCGTCGACGTTGTCGCTGCTCCACCCGATGACGAACTCGCCGCTCGCGTTGACGCCGATCGACGGCTGACTCTGGTTGCCCATCGTCGTCTGATTGACGAGCGTCTCGACACTGAGCGCCGCACCGGCGTTGTCGAACCGCCGCATGTAGACGCCGATCTGGCTGCCGTCTTGATCGTTCGCGGCCTGCCACGTGACGATGAACGAGCCGGCGCTGGTGCGTCCGACCGACGGCAGCTGTTGATCGCCGGGGAGCGTCGTGTTCACGGTGAGCTCGCCCTGTGCAACCGCCAGGTTGTTGTAGCGTCGACACAGCACGTCGTAGGTCGCGGCCGGCCGGTGCTCGAAGCAGATGACGAACGCGCCGCCGTTGTCCATCGCGACGTCGGGTCGACGCTGGATGCCGGTGCTGTTGCTGTTGACCTGGAACTCGGCCGTGACGACGGCGCCTGCGTCGTCGTAGCGCTTCGCGAAGACGCCGCCGAGATCGCTGTCGGCCGACTCCCACGCGATGACGAATCCGTCATCCCACGCGGACACGGACGGGTTGGTCTGCCCGCTCAGCGTCGTCGTGTTGACCAGGAACTCGTTGCCGAGGGGATCGCCGTTCGCGTCGAAGCGCTGGGCGTAGACACCCGCGCCGGAGCCGTCCTGCGCCGCCGCGTTGATCGGCGTGCTCACCCACGCGACGACGAAGTAGCTGCCGTCGGGTGCGGCACCGATCGCCGGTGCGAGCTGGGAGTCGGTCTCGAACGTGTTGCACTGGACCTCGCCGTCGAGGTCGCACGGATCGGGGCACGTGCCTTCGCAGTCGAGGCCGGCCTCGTTGCCGTTCTGCACGCCGTCGGTGCATGTCGGTGCCTGGCACGTGTTCGCCGTGCAGACGTCGCTGACGCAGTCGTCGTCGTCGATGCACTGCTCGCCGGTGTCGCAGGTCGCACCGCAGCTCGAGCCGCAATCCACGTCGGTCTCGTCGCCGTTCTCGATGCCGTCGAAGCAGTCGGGCGCGGAGCAGAGGTTCATCTCGCAGACGCCGGGCTCGCAGTCACCACCGTCGATGCAGTCCTCGCCGATCTCGCACGTCGCACCGCAAGCACCGCCGCAGTCTTGGTCGGTCTCGTCGCCGTTCTCGACGTTGTCGAAGCAGTCGGGCACGGAGCACTGGCCGAATTCGCAAACACCTTGGATGCAATCACCGCCGTTGAAGCAATCTTCGCCGGTCGAACACGTCGCACCGCAGAGGCCGCCGCAGTCTTCGTCGGTCTCGTCGCCGTTCTGCTCGCCGTCGCTGCACGTCGGCACCGCGCAGACCATGTCCGTGCACACGGCCGAGACACAGTCAGTGCCATCGACGCAAGCAACGCCGTCGTCGCATGGACCGCACGATCCGCCACAGTCCTCGGCGGTCTCGTCGCCGTTCTGCACGCCGTCGTTGCAGCCCGGCGCCTCGCAGTTCTCGTCCTCGCAGATGCCGCTCTGGCAATCCGAGTTCACCATGCAGCTGTCGGAATTCGGGCAACCAGGGCAGCTCCCGCCGCAGTCCTCGTCGGTCTCGTCGCCGTTCTGCTCGCCGTCGTCGCACGCCGGTTCAGTGCATGTGCCGGCGACTTGATCACACAGGCCCGAGTCGCAGTCCGCGTTGACGTTGCAGTCGCCACCCGCTGTGCAGTCCGGGCAGTCGATGCCGCCGCAGTCGACGTCGGTCTCGTGGGTGTCGAGGATGCCGTTCTCACACGACGACATCGCGCACGTGCCCTTGCCCGTGCAGAACTCGCCGGGTCGACAGTCGTCGTCGTCGGTGCACTCCGTCTGATCGCCACACGGATTCGGACACGTCGTGCCGCAGTCGACACCGTCCTCGTTGCCGTTTTGCACCTCGTCGTAGCACGTCGGCGATTGACACTCGCCGCCGTCGCAGGCGAGCGACTGGCAATCCGCGCCGTCGATGCAGCCTTGGCCATCGCCGCACGGATCGCACGAACCGCCGCAGTCGACGTCGGTCTCGGCGCCGTTGTGCAGCATGTCGCCGCAGTCGGGCGTGCTCGACGAGCCCGCGGTCGTGTCCGCGGTGGGATCGCTCGTCGGCATCGACATCGTCGTGTCGGTGCCCTCGGTGGCGGTCGACGACAACGTATTGATGCCGCCATCGGCAGAGGACTCCGATTCGCTCGCCGGCACCGTCTCGTCGGCACAGGCCGAGAGTGCGAGTGCGGCGAGGAGGCCGTGGGATGGAGAAAGGTAGGCGAGCGAAGCAATGCGGCGCATGGACGTCCCCCCGGGCGTTCCGGTGTGCAGGTTGCGGGAAGCCCCGCGCAACCATGGTTACCAATATTTCATCGAACATACCAGAAGGCGATGAACGCGCGAAAAGGCGCGGCGGTGTGGGGCTCCGGCGTCCTGCACGCATTGGGTCAAAACGACCCATGCGATTATTTCTGCAGCGAGGGGCGATTCCGCGCCACCACCGCGCTAGAACTCCTTGCGTGTTCCCCCACGTTTATTTCATAGTATGAAGCAGCCGGGTGGACGGGGGGTCCGCGCGGCAAACCGTAAAATCCATCGCCTGAGCTGTCGTAACACGACGAGGTCCTATCCAATGAACCGCCGCGTACTCCGACTCTCCTTGTGTGTCACGTTGGGCTCCTCGATCGCCGCATGCGGCGGCGACTCGACATCCGCGACTGCGAGCGCGACCGATGGCGACTCGGCCGAAGGATCGAGCTCCGTCTCGTTGTCCGGCGGAACCACGCTCTCGGACTCGAGCATGAGCGCGGGCATGAGCGCGTCGCAAGGCAGCGACTCCGCCGACACGACCGCGACGTCGGGCACCGACTCTGCGGGCACCGATTCTCTCGGCACCGATTCTCTCGGCACCGATTCCGCGGGTACCGACTCTGCGGGTACTGATTCCGCGGGTACAGACTCCGCGGGCACAGACTCCGTCGGCACCACCGGCGACACCGGCGGACCCGGAGATCCACCGAGTGATCCGCCCGGCGTCGACGCGGGCGTGTGCGAGGACGTCGGCTCGGAGCAGTGGTGCTACAGCGGCGCGCCGGCGACGTACAACGTCGGCATCTGTCAGCCAGGCGTGCAGGAGTGCGTGCAGATCGACCTCGATCTCGGCAATTGGGGCCCGTGCGAGGACGAGCAGCTCCCGGAGCTCGAGGTCTGCGACGGGCTCGACAACGATTGCGACGGCATGGTCGACGAGGACCTCGGCAGCGAAAACTGCGGCGAGGGCGTGTGCAATCACGACGAGCCGCTGTGCGTCGACGGCGAGGCGAACGAGTGCGACCCGGACGAGGGCTCCAGCATGGAGGTCTGCAACGGGATCGACGACGACTGCGACGGAGACATCGACGACGGCCTCGGCGATCAGACCGTCGAGTGCGGCATCGGTGCCTGCGAGCACGAGGTCACCGCGTGCGAAGATGGTGACCCGCCGGTGTGTGATCCGCTCGAAGGCGCGAGCCAAGAGGTCTGCGACGGCGTCGACAACGATTGCGACGGCGACACCGACGAGGATCTCGACGACCTCGAGTGCGGCGTCGGCCAGTGCGCGCAAATTGTGCCCGCGTGCATCAACGGGATCCCGCAGGTGTGCGATCCGTTCGATGGCGCGACGAACGAGACCTGCGACGGCATCGACAACGACTGCGACGGCCTGACCGACGAGGATCAGGGCAACTGGGTCTGCGGCATGCTCGACTGTCAGGTCTCGGTGCCGACGTGCATCGACGGCATCGAGCAAGGCCCCGAGACCTGTGTGCCGGAGCCGGGCGGCGACGAGATCTGCGGCGACGGCATCGACAACAACTGCGACAACGAGGCGCCCGCGTGCGTCGAGACCTTCCTGGTCGGCACCGACAACGCGATCCGTCCGGTCGACATCATCTGGGCGATCGACTCGTCGGGCTCGATGACGCAGGAGATCGCCACGGTCGAGGCCGAGCTCAACGACTTCGCCGACAGCCTCGCCAACGCGGGCTCCTCCGGGCGCCTGCACCTCATCGCCGACCGCGGCATCGAGTCCTTGGAGCTGTGTGTCGACCCGCCGCTCGGGGGCAACAACTGCACCGACAACGCGCCGCAGTTCTATCAGTACGACACCAACGGCGGCGTGAACGGCCTGCCCATGGTGCACAGCTCGAACGCACTCGGCCGCATCATGCAGCAGTCGCCGACGTGGATCCCGCGCCTGCAGCCGAACTCGTACCTCGCGTTCATCGTCACGACCGACGACGACGGCGACGATCCGCTGTGGATCGCGCCGCAAGACGACAGCGCGGTCGACGACTGCGGCGCCGGCTTCATCGTGAACAACACCAGCGGCAACGTCTGCCGCTGGGACGATCCCAGCTCGGCGAACAACTATACGTCGTTGTTCGAGGACGTCGTCGGCTACTTCGGCTTCGAGACGTACATGGAGAACTTCTTCCCGACGCGCGCGCCGATCGACGACTGGGCGTTCTTCTCGATCATCGGCGGCACCGGCACCACGGTCCTCACGGGTGCTGACGACGCCTACGAGTTCACCTGCCTCACCATGGTCGAGACCGGCGACGAGTACGTGAAGCTCTCGGAGTTCACCGAGACGCAGGACGACATGACGGCGATCTGTGCGAACGACTGGGACCTCAGCGGCCTCGCCGAGGACATCGTCAGCAACATCCCGAACGACACGTACATCCTCGACGGCAGCCCGTCGGGCAACTGCGCTGCAATCAACCCGGCGACGATCGTCGTCCTCGTCAACGGCGTCCCCATGGCTGCCATCGATTGGGTCTACGACGTCCCCGCTTGTACGCTCACGGTCGTGAACAACATCCCCGTCGTCGGTGACAACGTGGTGATCGTCTACGAGAACTTCTGATGACCAGGCCAACCCTTGCCCATACCCTCGCCTTCGCCGTGATGGCCGTCGGGCCGAGTATCGGCTGCAGCAACGACGACCCCGGGTCCACCGCGAGCCAAGAGGGCTCGTCCGAGACCGCCGACGGCATCTTCACCGTCACCAACGATCCGGAGAGCACGAGCAGCAGCAGTACGGCCCCCGACACGACGGCCGACAGCTCGAGCGGTGAGCCCTCGGAGCTCAACTGCGAGAAGATCGACTTTGTCTTCGTGATCGACAACTCGTCGTCGATGGCCGACGAGCAGCAGAACCTCGTCGACGCCGTACCGGGCTTCGTCGAGTCGATGCGCACCGCGCTGCCGTCGGTCAAGTCTTTCCGCGTCGGCGTCGTCGACACCGACACGTACCCGGATCTCGGCGTCGGCGAAGATCCGCTCGACGGCTGCCCGGCCGAAGGTGCCGACTGCGCGAGCTGCGACTACACGCTCGGCGCGTTCCTCGACAAGCCGCTGTCGGCTGGCAACCCCGAGAGTAGCTGCAACTTCTCGACCGGCGGCCCGTTCATGGAAGGCGCCGCAGAGGCGTTCCCCGACGAGTTCGCGTGTGCGGCGGTCGTCGGCACCGACGGCAACCCGATCGAGCAACAGGTCGCGTCGTTACTCGCGGCGGTGGATCCGGCGGCGAGTGCAGACGGCGCATGCAATCAGGGCTTTTTGCGCGACGATGCGCTCCTGGTGTTCCTCATGATCACCGACGAGGAAGACGATCACACCGACATGCCGGCGCCGCAGGGCGGATCGCTCGGTGAGCCGCAGGAGTGGTACGACGCCGTCGTTGCCGCGAAGAACGGCAAGGCGAACAACATCGTCGGGCTCGGCCTCATCGGTGGCTCGCCGCGCTTCGACGACTGCACCGCGCTGTCGATGGACGGCAACGGTGCCGAGCAGTCCTCGCGTCTCGAGCAGTTCCTGGATCGGTTCGACACGCACGCCGAGGGCAGCGTGTGCAGCCCGGCGTACGGAACGTTCTTCGACGACGCGCTCGTGACGGTGTCGCAGGGCTGCATGAACTTCATCCCGTAGGCCCCGGCCGCAACGCTGGTTTCTTGGTCCCGGGCGCCGCGGTTGCTAGCGTCGGGGATCATGGACCTCCCGGTGCGTCCCGTGGCGCGGCACGCCCATGCGTGTTCGTGCGAAGTGCTCGTCGAGATCGCCCGGTCTCCGGAGGTCGCGCCGCTGCTCGCCCAACACGGCATCGACGCGAAGAAGCTCGCGGCGATGCGCGAGCACACGCACGCGAGCATGCCGGCCGAGCCCGGCGACTGGCGAGCACGGCTGCCGAAGTCCGCGACGGACGAACCTCTGCAGCGTCTGCTCGCGATCGTGCGC
>Ga0163144_10011641_pt1 | contig 18584 bp, 18 predicted proteins | sample OliLak19BULKMAT1_FD_123175 | JGI IMG/M metagenome (GOLD analysis project Ga0163144, IMG submission 123175) | Freshwater microbial mat bacterial communities from Lake Vanda, McMurdo Dry Valleys, Antarctica - Oligotrophic Lake LV.19.BULKMAT1 | ecosystem: Environmental > Aquatic > Freshwater >... | reverse complement strand
TGCTCGGAGTGCTGGGCGCGCTGCTGTTGCTCAACTTGCTCGCGTGGTGGTGGTTCACCCGACCCGCGCCCAAGCCCGCCGCGCCGATCGACGCCGTTGCAACCGACGCGTCGCCGTCGAACAGCGCAGCCTCGGCAGCGGGCGCCGCCGCCGGTCCTCCGCCCGAGGCGCCGGCAGCCCCGGATGCTGGCGCAGGCGAGACCATCCTCTCGGTCCTGCCAGCCCGCAGCCCGGCGCTGCGCAATGTCGCGGCGGCTTCGGCACCGGCTGCCGCGGCCCCCGCCACGGTGGTGCGCCCGGGTGATGGGCTGCCGGCCCCCGCCGCGCCCGCCGTGCGCGCGCGCAGCCCTGCCGAGGCCGCCGCCTCCACGCCCCGCTTGTCGGCCACTGCCGGCCCGCGGGAACGCTGCGGCGACCGCGTGTTCCTGAGCCTGCTGATCTGCATGAAGCGCGAGTGCGACCAAGCCGCGCTGCAGTCGCACCCCGAGTGCGTGAAGATGCGCGAACAGGAAGAGTTCCAGCGCGAACGGCGCCAGTGAGCGGCGCCGCGCACCCTCAGAATCCCGATCCGGGCTCGGCCAGGTAGGCCAGTTCTTGTACGGTCGAGGGGCGCCCGAGCAGGGCGTTACGGTGCGGGAAGCGGCCAAAGCGCGCCACCACATCGTGGTGCCGCTGGGCCCACTCCAGCAGGCCGGCCAGGGCCGGCTCGTCGCGACCCAGCTGGGCGAACAGCTGTACCGCGGTGCGCTGGTGTGCCAGGTCTTCGGCATGCTCGAAGGGCAGGTAGGTGAACTGCCGCTGCACGCCTGTGAGCTCGCGGTCCAGGCCGCAGGCCACCAGTGCGCGGGCCGTCTGCAAGGCCATCGCGTCGCCGGCAAAGGCGCGCGCCGTGCCGCGAAAGGCATTGCGCGGGAACTGGTCAAGCACGATCACGTGCGCCAGGGCTGGCAGCGCCGCCAGCGGCGGCGTAGCCCAGTTGTCGATGGCGCCGCTCAGCGCCTGCAGGATCAGCGGGCCGAAGCGTTGCGCAACGCCGGCATCGAAGGCCGCGTCCTTGCGGAACCACTGCGGCCGTGTCTGCCGGTGGTCGGGGTCCTCGGGCGGGCCGAACCAGAAGTCCAGTGCGGCTTGGGCGTCGGTATGCATGGCTTGCTTTCAATCCAGCGGGGTGCTTGCACGGTTGCTGGGTGGCATCGTCGGTCTGCGCGGCGGCGTCAGGTCAGGTGTCGAGCAAGTCGAGGGTTTCGGGGTGGCGCTGCATGTAGCTGGCGACATAGCTGCAGGTCGGGCGCACGCGCCAGCCTTCGCGGCGTGCGTGGGCCAGGGCCTCTGCGACCAGGGCGGCCGCGATGCCGCGGCCTGCGAGGCTGGGGGGCACTTCGGTGTGGTGCAGCGTCAGGGTGGTGCCCGCCAGGACGTAGTCGGCCACGCAGCGGCTGCCGTCGACGGTGGTTTCAAAGCGCGATGCTGCGGCGTTGTGTTCGATGGTCAAGGTCATGGCTTCGAGGCGGGACATCTTTGAACGCTGGCGGCTGGCTCGTGTGACGATCTGGTTGGACGGGGCGATGCCGCTCACGGTAACAGGGCTTGCAGCGCCAGCTCGACCGAGGCCTTGCCGTCGTTGAACCACACCGTGCCGTCCTGCACCGTCACCTGGATCTGCATCGATCGCTGCGCCAGTTGGGCCAAGGCGGCGCTTTGCTCTGACGGCAGCTGCCACACCGCCAGGCGCTCGGTCCGGGTGAGCTTGGTCTTCACACCGGCCCACCAGATCGGCGTGCTGGCGCTGTAGGAAATGAAAGTCGCCTGATCGGCGCGCGAGGCGGCGCGCAGCATGCGCCGCTCGTCGGGCTGGCCGACTTCGATCCAGTGCACCAGTTGGCCGGTCAGGTCGAGCTGCCACAAGTCGGGCTCGTCGGTATCGGCCAGGCCGCGTGCGAACACCAGCGCGCCGTGGTGGTTGTCGGCCGGCACATTGAGTGCGTAGGCCAGCAGCCGCACCATCATGCGTTCTTCGGTTTCGCTGGGGTGCTGCGCCAGCGTGAGCGTGTGGTCGCCGTAGATGCCGCGGTCCATGTCGGCGATTTGCAGCTGGGCTTTGTAGATCGTGGCCTTGAGTGCCATGCGAAGGCCTGTGGTGGTGAAGGGCGTGCGGCGCCGACTGTGCCACACGCCCACCTGTGGCTGCACCGCCCTATGCAAAACGCGGCATATCGCCAGACCGCTCGGCACTGTCAACAATCGCCGCTCAATCCTGAGAGGTGGTCATGGGGGGCGGTTTCGCCGACAGCCTGCGTGCCGCGTGGGCCTTGGTGACGGGGTTCGATGCGCGCCTGGCCGAGATCGTCGGCTTGTCGCTGGGCGTGAGTGCGTCGGCCTGCGCCTTGGCGGCGGGCTTCGGCATGGCCGCGGGTGCCTGGCTGGCCGTGGCGCGCTTCCCCGGCCACCGCGCCGTGGTTGCGGCGCTCAACACCTTGCTGGCCTTGCCTTCGGTGGTGGTGGGCCTGGTGGTCTACCTGTTGCTGTCGCGCTCGGGGCCACTGGGCGCCTTCGGCATCCTGTTCACGCCGCGTGCGATGGTGGTGGCGCAGACGATCCTGGTGCTGCCGGTGGTGGCGGCGCTGACGCGCCAGCTCATCGCCGACGCCTGGCGCGGCAACGGCGAGCAACTGCGCTCGATGGGGGCGGGCGTGGTCGCCAGCGCTGCGCTGCTCCTGCTGCACGAGCGCCTGGCCCTGGTCACGGTGGTGCTGACGGCCTTTGGTCGGGCCATCAGCGAAGTCGGCGCGGTGATGATCGTCGGCGGCAACATCGACGGCGTCACGCGCGTGATGACCACGGCGATCGCGCTGGAGACCAGCAAAGGTGATCTGCCGCTGGCCCTCGGGCTGGGCATCGTCCTGTTGGGCCTGGTGGGCGCGATCAATGGGCTGATTGCGCTGGTGCAACGCTGGCAAGGCGCGCACGCGCAGGCGGCCGGCCAATGAGCACGGCCTTGATCGAAGTCCGGCATGCCAGCGTGCGCTTCGGCGCGCTGACGGCGCTGGCCGAGGTCAACTTCAGCTTGCACGCCGGCGAGCGCGTGGCCCTGGTCGGCGCCAACGGCTCGGGCAAGACGACCTTGTTGCGCTTGCTGCACGGCCAGCTGAGGTTTGTGGGGGAGCGCAGCGCGGCCCTGGACGGGCAAGGCCGCGAGCCGGCGCAGGCGATGGTCTTCCAGCGCCCCTTCCTGCTGCGCTTGTCGGTCTGGCACAACTTGCTGCTGGCACTGTGGCTGGCCCGTGTGCCGCGAGCGCGGCGTGCCGGGCTGGCCCTCCAGGCCCTGCAACGCGTTGGCCTGGCCGACCAGCGCGATCGCCCGGCGCGCGTGCTGTCGGGCGGCCAGCAACAGCGCCTCGCACTGGCGCGGGCCTGGGCCGTGCGGCCGCGCGTGCTGTTTCTCGACGAGCCCACTGCGAGCCTGGATCCCGGCGCCAAGCGCGAGGTCGAACAGCTGATTGCCGAGTTTGCGCAGGAAGGCATGGCCGTGGTGATGAGCACGCACAACCTCGGCCAGGCCAAGCGGCTGGCCACGCGGGTGGTCTATCTGGAAGCGGGGCGCCTGATCGTCGATGCGCCGACAGAGACATTCTTCAACCACTCGCTGCCCGAGCCGGCGGCGGCATTCGTCAAAGGAGAACTGGGGTGGTCCCCTTGAATCGCCGGATCTGGATCGCCGGCGTCTGTCTCGCCGGGAATGCAGTGGCGGTGGCGGCGGCGCAACGGCGCTTCATCGTCATGGCCTCGACCACCAGCACCGAGCAGTCGGGGCTGTTCGCGCATCTGCTGCCGGCCTTCAAGGCCGCCAGCGGGATCGATGTGCGGGTGATCGCGCTCGGCACAGGCCAGGCGCTCGACGCGGCTCGCCGCGGCGACGCGGACGTGCTGTTCGTGCACGACCCGGCTGCCGAGGAGAAGTTCGTCGCCGAAGGCTTCGGCCTGAAGCGCCTGCCGGTGATGTACAACGATTTCGTGCTGATCGGGCCGAAGGCGGATCCGGCCCGCGTGGCCGGCAAGGACATCGCGCCCGCGCTGGCCAAGGTGGCGGCGCAAGGCGCGCCGTTCATCTCGCGTGGCGACAAGAGCGGCACCCACGCCGCCGAGTTGCGCTACTGGAAGCTGTCCAGCGTCGACGTGGCGGCCAGCGCACCGAAGGGTTACCAGGCCTGCGGCTGCGGCATGGGCCCGGCACTGAACATCGCAGCGTCCAGCAACGCGTATGTGCTGGCCGACCGCGGAACCTGGCTCAACTTCAAGAATCGCGCCGATCTGGCGCTGCTGGTCGAAGGCGATGCCCGGCTGTTCAACCAGTACGGCGTGATGGTCGTCAACCCGGCCAAGCACCCGCATGTCAAGGCCGCACTGGCACAGGCCTTCGCCGACTGGGTGGTATCGCCGGCAGGGCAGGCGTCGATCGCTGGCTACAGGATCGGCGGCGAGCCGCTGTTCTTTCCGAACGCGGCCAGGTAGGGTTCGGGGCCAGCATCGCCATCGCGTCACAATGGCGTCCGCGCCGCCGATGTCGGCCCGCGGCACCATTCGCCGATTGCCGGAGCAACGACCATGCCGACTGCCAAGACCTTCGCCTCCCAAGCCGACCTTGAGGCCAAGAAGGTCAGCTTCACCAAGCTCTCGGATAACGCCTACGCCTACACCGCCGAGGGCGACCCGAACACTGGCGTGATCGTCGGCGACGATGCGGTGATGGTGATCGACACGCAAGCCACGCCGGTGATGGCGCAAGACGTGATCCGGCGCATCCGCGAGGTCACCGACAAGCCGATCAAGTACGTCGTGCTGAGCCACTACCACGCGGTGCGCGTGCTCGGCGCCACCGGCTACAAGCCCGAGCACATCATCGCCAGCCGCGACACCTATGACCTAATCGTCGAGCGCGGCGAGCAGGACAAGGCGAGCGAAATCGGCCGCTTCCCGCGCCTGTTCCAGGCCGTCGAGTCGGTGCCGCCGGGCATGACCTGGCCGACGATCACCTTCAGCGGCCAGATGTCGCTCTGGCTCGGCAAGCTCGAGGTGCAACTGATTCAGCTCGGCCGCGGCCACACCAAGGGCGATACCGTGGCCTGGCTGCCGGAGCAGAAGATCCTGTTCAGCGGCGACCTGGTCGAGTTCGATGCCACACCCTATGCGGGTGACGCCTATTTCAGCGACTGGCCGAACACGCTCGACAACATCGCCGCGCTGCAACCCCGCGCGCTGGTGCCCGGGCGCGGCGCGGCGTTGACGACGCCCGAGCAGGTGGCCGCCGGGCTGGCTGGTACGCGGGCCTTCATTGCCGACCTTTACGCCAGCGTGCAAGCCGGCGTCAAGGCCGGGCAGGACCTGAACGCCGTCTACAAGGCGACGCTGGCCAAGCTCAGGCCGAGCTACGGTCATTGGGTCATCTTCGACCATTGCATGCCGTTCGACGTGACCCGTGCCTACGACGAAGCCACGCAGCACCGCGACCCGCGCATCTGGACCGCCGAGCGCGACATCGAAATGTGGAAGACCCTGGAGGGCTGATCGCCATGACCATCACCCAACGCATCCATCACGTGGCCTACCGCTGCAAGGACGCCAAGCAAACCGTCGAGTGGTACCGCAAGCACCTCGACATGGATTTCGTGCTGGCCATCGCCGAAGATCAGGTGCCGTCCACCGGCGCGCCCGACCCCTACATGCATGTCTTCCTCGATGCCGGCCAGGGCAATGTGCTGGCCTTCTTCGAGTTGCCGAACGCGCCGACGATGGGCCGCGATGCCAACACGCCTGACTGGGTCCAGCACATCGCGTTCAAGGTCGACAGCCTGGCCACGCTCGAAGCCGCCAAGGGCCGGCTTGAAGCAGCGGGCATTGCGGTCGTGGGCCCGACCGAGCACACCATCTTCAAGTCGATCTACTTCTTCGACCCCAACGGGCACCGCCTCGAATTGGCCGTAGATACCGCCACGCCCGACATGAACGCCCGGCTCGACAGCGTGAAGTGGGCCATGCTTGAGGAGTGGACCCGCACCAAGCGCGCGCCAAAGCACGCCGAGTGGATGCACAAGGCGTGACAGGTCCGCGCAAGCGGCTGTGCCGCGCCGGGTTGGCGTAGGCCGCCGTGCTGTCCACCTACAGCTGGCCGCGTTACGCGTACCGTCGCGCTGCGGAGTGGGGTGCGGCCACGGTACCGAGCGTGCCGCTGGTCATCGTGGGCGCCGGCCCGGTGGGGCTGGCGGCGGCCATCGATGCGGCCCAGCGCGGCCAGCGGGTGATCGTGCTCGACGACGACAACACCGTGTCGATCGGCTCGCGCGGCGTTTGCTATGCCAAGCGTACGCTGGAGATCCTCGATCGCCTGGGCATCGGCGATCGCGTGGTCGCCAAGGGTGTGACCTGGAATGTCGGCCGCACTTTTCACGGTGAGCGCGAGGTCTTCAGTTTCGATCTTCTGCCCGAGGCCGGCCACCAGCGCCCCGGCATGGTCAACCTGCAGCAGTACCACCTCGAGCAGTACCTCGTCGAGCGGGCGATGGCGTTGCCGGCGATCGATCTGCGTTGGCAGCACAAGCTGATCTCGGTCGAGCCCGGCGACGACGGCGTGAGGCTCGAAATCGATACGGCCGACGGACCCTACCGCCTGCGAGCCGACTGGCTGATCGCCGCCGACGGCACGCGCAGCCTGGTGCGGCGCCAGCTCGGGCTGGACATCGAGGGCAAGGTCTTCCAGGACCGTTTTCTGATCGCCGACATCTTGCTCGACAGCGAGCCGTTGCCCACCACCCGCACCGAGCGGCGCTTCTGGTTCGACCCGCCGTTCCACCGCGGCGAAAGCGCGTTGATGCACCGCCAGGCCGACAACGTCTGGCGCATGGACTTCCAGCTCGGCTGGGAGGCCGAGCCCGAAGCCGAGAGAGACCCGGAGCGGGTTCGCGCCCGCGTGCGCGCGGCGCTGGACAGCCAGGGTCTGGCGCACCTGGGCTTCGAGCTCGAGTGGCTCAGCGTCTACACCTTCCAGTGCCGGCGCATGGCGAAGTTCCGCCACGGTCGCGTGCTCTTCGTGGGCGACAGCGCGCACCAGGTCTCGCCTTTCGGTGCGCGCGGCGCCAACTCGGGCATTCAGGATGCCGACAACCTGATGTGGAAGCTGCAGGCGGTCATCGAGGGCACCGCCGCTGAGACCCTGCTCGACAGCTACGACATCGAGCGCGGCGCCGCCGCCGACGAGAACTTGCTGAACTCGACCCGGTCGACCGACTTCATGACACCCAAGAGCCGCGCAGCGCGCGTGCTGCGCGACGCGGTGCTGTCGCTTGCGGCCGAGATACCGGCCGGGCGTGCCTTGGTCAACAGCGGGCGCCTCTCCGTGCCGACACTGTTGATCGATTCGCCGCTGAACACGCCCGACGCCGATGCCTTCGACGGCTGGATGGTGCCCGGCGCGCCGCTCGACGATGCGCCGGTCTGCACCGCGGAGGGCCCGGCCTGGCTGCTGCCGCACACCGGTCGCGGCTTCATGCTGCTGCACTTCGGCCGGCCGGACGCGGCGGTCAGCGCGGCGCTCGCCGCGCTGGTGCAATCGACCCTTCCGCTACACATGCTGGTGCTGCTGGCCCCCGGCGAGGACGCGCCCAGCGGCGCGGCATGGCTGACTGACACGCAAGGGCTGGCGGCGTCGCGCTGCGACGCGCGGCCGGGCACCGTCTATCTGATCCGGCCCGACCAGCACGTGGCCGCCCGCTGGCGCCGCTTCGACGCCGTAGCGGTGCGCGCAGCGCTGGCCCGTGCCAGTCAACAGCCACCCCCATGACGACCCTCAACACCCAGCCCAACTTCGCCATGCCCGGCCAGCGCGCACGCCGCGCCTACACGCCGGGCGACGACTTCTATGAAGCGCTGATCGCCGCGCACCAGGGCCTGACGGACGCGCAGAGCGAGTTGCTCAACGCGCGCCTGGTGCTGCTGCTGGCCAACCATGTCGGCGATCTCGGCGTGCTGCGCGAGGCCCTCGCGCTGGCGCGCGGGGGCGTCGTGGCGGCGGGCGCGGCCGAAGCTGGTCAGTAGGTGCCTGGCAGCAGGATGCGCTGGTCCACGTTGCTCAACTGGGTGTGGCCGCAGAAGGCCATGGTCACGTCGAGTTCCTTGTGGATGATCTCCAGCGCCTTGCTGACGCCGGCTTCACCCAGGGCCCCCAGGCCGTAGGCGTAAGCGCGGCCGATCAGGGTGCCGCGGGCACCCAGGGCCCAGGCCTTGAGCACGTCCTGACCGGAGCGGATGCCGCCGTCCATCCAGACCTCGATGCGCGAGCCGACCGCGTCCACGATCGCCGGCAGGGCAGCGATGGAGCTGGGCGCGCCATCGAGCTGGCGCCCGCCATGGTTGCTGACGACCAGTGCATCGGCGCCGCTGTCCGCCGCCAGGCGCGCGTCTTCCACGTCCATGATGCCCTTCAGGATGAACTTGCCGCCCCAGCGTTTCTTGATCCACTCGACGTCGGCCCAGTTGAGTTGCGGGTCGAACTGTTCGCGCGTCCAGGCGCCGAGCGAGGACATGTCGCTCACGCCCTTGGCGTGGCCAACCAGGTTGCGGAAGGTGTGGCGCCGCGTGCCGGCCATGCCCAGGCACCAGCGCGGCTTGGTCATCAGGTTGACGATGTTGCCGAGGGTCGGCTTGGGCGGGGCGGTGAGGCCATTCTTCAGATCCTTGTGGCGCTGGCCGATCACCTGCAGGTCGAGCGTGAGCACCAGGGCGGAGCAGCCGGCGGCCTTGGCGCGGTCCATCAGCCGGTCCATGAAGTCGCGGTCGCGCATCCAGTACAGCTGGAACCAGAAGGGGGCCGTGGTGTGCTCGCGAATGTCTTCGATGGAGCAAATGCTCATGGTCGACAAGGTGAAGGGCACACCGAACTTCTCGGCCGCCTTGGCAGCATGAATCTCGCCGTCGGCGTGTTGCATCCCGGTCAGGCCGACGGGCGCCAGCGCCACCGGCATCTTGACGGGAGTGCCCACCATCGTGGTGGCCGTGCTGCGGTTGGCCATGTCGACGGCCACGCGCTGGCGCAGCAGGATCTTCTGGAAGTCGCTCTGGTTGGCGCGGTAGGTGCCTTCGGTCCAGGAGCCGGAATCGGCGTAGTCGTAGAACATCCGCGGCACTCGCTTCTTGGCGAGCACACGCAGGTCTTCGATGTTGGTGATCACGGGCATGGGCTGGAGTCTCCTGTGTTTGCATCCTAGCCGCTGCCGCCGCGGCCGGCATGGCACAGCGACGCCATGCGCACGCCGAGCAGGCGCAGGCGTCGCGACAAGTCCACCCGCTTCAGGCATTGGCCGGCAGCGGCGCGGATGGCGTCGACTTCGGCGGTCGGCTCGGGCAGCGTCAGGTCGCGCGTCACCGTCTTGAAGTCCTCGAAACGCAGCTTGATGCCCACCGTCTTGCCGGCATAGCCCTTGCGTTGCAGGTCGAGCGCGAGTTGCCGCACCAATTGGTCGAGCAAGGCGCTGAGTTCGGGCCGGTCGCGCACCGCGTGCAGATCCCGGTCGAACGTGGTCTCGCGGCTCATCGACACCGGCTCGCTATGGGTTGAGAGCGCCCGATCGTCGTGGCCGTGGGCGGCGTCGTTCAACCAGCCGCCGTAGCTGCCGCCGAACTGCTCGACCAGCCAGCGCCGTTCGCAGGCAGCGAGCTCGCCGATGCTGCGGATGCCCAGGGCCTCGAGCTTCGCCGCTGCCTTGGGACCGATGCCGTTGATGCGCCGCACCGCCAACGGCCAGATGTGCGTGGCCAGGTCGGCGTGCGTGAGCACGGTCAGGCCGTCGGGCTTGTCGAGCTCGCTGGCGATCTTGGCCAGCAGTTTGTTCGGCGTCACGCCCATCGAGCAGGTCAGGCCGGTGGCGCGGCGCACGTTGTTGCGGATCTCCTGCGCGATCGCGCGCACGCCGCCGAAGGGGTCGTGGCCGACGCTGTCCTGGGCGCCGGGCAGGGCGGTCAGCTCGATGTAGATCTCGTCGATACCGCGGTCTTCGATCAAGGGCGCGATCTCGGCCACGGCCGCCTTGAAACGGCGCGAGTAGAGCCGGTACTGCTCGAAGTCGACCGGCAACAACACCGCATCGGGTGCGCGCAGCGCGGCCTTCATCAGCCCCATGCCCGAGTGCACGCCAACGTCTCGGGCTGCGTACGTGGCCGTGGTGGCCACGCCGCGGCCGGTGTAGCCGGCCAGGCGGGCAAAGCGCCGGCTGCCATCGGCCAGCAGCACCGGCTGGTGGCGCCGGCCGCCCCCCACCACCACCGGCTGGCCGAGCAGTTCGGGGTAGCGCAGCAACTCCACCGAGGCGTAGAAGGCGTCCATGTCGAGGTGGGCGATCCAGCGGCGGGGGCCATTCGACGGCGAGTTCATGGTTTCGATTCTGCGGGCCGGCGGCGTCACATTCGCTTGCCAAAGCGTTGCCGTTGTGAACGAGTTCACTTGCAAATGGAAGATTTACCCATTTATACTGCGGGCACAGCCTGACCGTGGCTGCAGCAACGCGCCGGCGTCGGCGCCCAAGGAGAGAAAAGCATGAACCCCTCAACCCGAAGTTCACTGGTCCGTCGCTGGCATGGAGCCTGGGCCACGGCCCTGGCCGGCAGTTTGCTGGCCACCTTGCTGGTTGCCTGCGGTGGCGGTGGCGGTGGCGGCGACGGGCCGACGGCCGGTGCCGGCACGACGACGGCGCAGAGTTTTGCCAGCGGCCCGATCAGCGGCCTGGGCTCGATCATCGTCAACGGCGTGCGCTTCGACGACAGCACCGCGCGCATCGAGGACGATGACGACGGCAGCACGCACACCTCGCGCGAATTGAAGCTGGGGATGATGGTCGAAGTGCACTCCTCGGCCATCAATGAAGGCAGCGCGCGCGCTGCGGCGACGCTGGTGCGCTTCGGCAGCGAGATCACGGGCCCGGTGGCCGCCAAGGACGTTGCCGCGCAGACGCTGCGGGTCCTCGACCAGACCGTCGAGGTGCGCACGAACACGGTGTTCGACGACTCCCTGGCAGGCGGCTTTGCCGCCCTGAGCATCGGCCAGGTGCTGGAAATCCACGCCCTGTTCGACCCCAGCACCGGCCACTACGTGGCCACGCGCATCGAGGACAAGACCGGTGCGCTGCTGCTGCGCCTGCGCGGCCGTATCAGTGCGCTGGATAGCGGCGTGAGGACCTTCAAGATCGGCGACGCGGTGATCAACTACGGCAGCGTGCCGGCGGTCGATTTGCCGACCCTGGCCAACGGGCTGCGGGTGCGTGTGCGTCTGCAGACCGCTCCGGTGGCAGGTCAGTGGGTCGCGGTGAGTGTGCGCACCGGGATGCGCCGGGTCGAAGACTTCGCCGATGCGCGCGTCCGCGGCTTGGTGACGGCGTTCACGTCGCCGCAACAGTTCGAAGTGCAAGGTGTCCCGGTCGACGCCAGCGCGGCAGTGTTTGCGCCCAACGCCGCTGCGGTCCAGCTTGGCTCCCTGGTCGAGGTGCGCGGCCGTGCCGCATCGGGCACGATCACAGCATCGCGGGTCAGGGTCATCGACCGCGACGACGACGAATGGCAGCGGGTCGAATTGCACGGCGATGTCAGTGCACTCGACGGCGTTGCGCAGACCTTCATGTTGCGCGAGGTCAAGGTCAACTACAGCCGTGTCCTCGAGTGGCGCGATGGCCGCCCGGCCGACCTCGCGAATGGCAAGGCGCTCGAAGTCCAGGGCGTGTGGTCCGAAGACCGTCGGGTGCTGTTCGCCGTGGTCGTCGAGTTCGAGTGAATCGCCCCGCCTGACCCGACGCCCGGGCCGGTTGCTCCAGGTGCAATCGGCCGGGCTACCATCTTTTGATGACCGAAGCCGCTGCCACGCCCGCCGAAGACGAGGCGCTTCAACAAGCGTTCGAGCGGCTGCTCGTGCCCTTGGCGAAGCTGGCGGTGGCTCGTGGAGTGCCCTACGCCGTGATCGATGAGAGCTTGCGCAGCGCCTTCGTGGCGGTGGCCCACGCGGCCCATCCGGGGCTGCCGGAACACCGCCGCGCCAGCCGCGTCAGCGCGGCCACCGGCCTGCACAGGCGGGAAGTCACCCGGCTGCTCGAGGCAGCGGCGCAACCCACGGTCGCCGCGCCTGCACGCTCGCCGGCGGCGATGGTCTTTGCCCACTGGCGTGCAGCCAAGACCTACCGTACCCGCAGCGGTGCCCCGCGGGCGCTGCCCCGGACCGGCCCGGCGCCGAGTTTCGAATCCTTGGCCCAGGCGGTCACCCGTGACGTGCACCCACGCGCGCTGCTGGAAGAGTTGCTGCGCCTCAAGCTGGCCCGCCTCGACGAGCAACGCGATCTTGTCACGCTCGCCGAAGAGGCTTTCGTGCCGCACGGTGACGCGCCCCGCATGCTCGGCTACCTCGGCGCCAATGTTGGCGACCACCTGCAGGCGGCCGTGGCCAACGTGCTCGGCCACCAACCGACGCACTTCGAACAGGCCATCGCGGCTGACGGCCTCAGCGCTGCCTCGGTGGCGCAGGTGCGCCCGTTGCTGCGCGAGCACTGGCGCCGCTTGACTGACGAGCTGGTACCGCTGCTCGAGACCTTGATCAAAGCTGATGCCGCCCAGCCCGGCGGCCACACCCATCACCGCATGCGTCTGGGCCTGTACGGTTTCGACGCAGCCAGCGCCGCGGCATCGCCAGAACCCCCGAACCCGGCTCCGCCGCGCCGCAGAAAGCCCACACCATGACGACGCCGACCTGCCTGAGCTCGACACTGCGCTCGCTATTCGCGGCACTTCTGTTGGCACTTGCCGCCTGCGGCGGTGGTGTCGAAACAGGTGGCACAGGCGCGGGCTCCTATGTGCAAGGGCCGATCAGCGGGTTTGGCTCGATCATTGTCTCGGGCGTGCGCTTCGACGACGGCTGCGCCGCGTGCATCGTCGATGCCGACGACGGGCGCGTCGCGCGCGAAAACCTGCGCCTGGGCATGTTGGTTGAGGTCGAGAGCGGCCCGATCAGCAACGACGGCAGCGGGGGCCGCGTGGCCACGGCGACAAAGGTGCGGCTGGCCAGTGAGTTACTGGGACCGGTCGGCCTCATCGACCTGGTCAACGCGCGTATCGGCGTGCTGGGACAACTGGTGCGGCTGACGCCAGCCACCGTGGTCGACGGCATCGCTGGCGGTGCGGTGGCACTGGCGACGGGCGACGTCGTCGAGGTCTATGGCTTCTTCGACCCGAATAGCGGCGGCGGCTACGTGGCCACCCGGATCGAGAGGCGCCCAAGCGCGCCAGCGAACTTCCGCATCCGTGGCGCAGCGCGCAACCTCGATACCGCGGCCCGCAGCTTGCGCATCGGCCTGCAGCTCTTCGATCTGACGGCCACGGGCATCCCTGCGGGCTTGGCCGACGGCCAATTCGTGCGCTTGAGCTTGCAAACCGCGCAGGTCGCTGGCCGCTGGCCGGTGACCCGCATCGCCATTGAGAGCCGCAGCGTGGGCGACCGCGACGAGGCCGAGCTCGAAGGCCTGGTCAGCGAGTTCACCAGCCCAGCCCTGTTCAGCGTCAACGGCGTGCGCGTCGATGCCGGCAATGCCCCGCAGGTTGCCGGCCTGGCTCTGGGTTCGCGCGTCAAGGTGCGTGGTCGCAGCCAAGCCGGCGTGCTGCTGGCAAGCAGCGTGACCCTGCGCAGCGACGACGATGCCTTCAACGACGGGGTTGACGTGCGCGACCTGATCGCCGCTGTGGACGTCTCAAGTCAGACCTTCAGCTTGCGCGGCATCACCGTGTTCTATGGCCTGGTGCCGACGGACCGCTTCAGCAATGGCACGGTCGCAGATCTGGTGGCGGGGCGGCGCGTTCGCGTGCGCGGGGTCCTGAGTGCCGACCGCACGCGTGTCGTGGCGACGCGTATCGAGTTCATCAGCGATTGAGTTTTGCACGTCAACCTGGGGACGCGATGGCGCGATGGCGCGATGGCGCGACGGTGGCGTGGGGCGCAGATGGTCGCTGGCCGGTGGTCTTCGACAAGGGCCGTCGGCTCGAGTCGCCGGCCCGATGGCGCGCGCAGGCGTGGAATCAGGCCTTGATACGTGCCACTCGCAACACAGCGGGAGAACGCTTGAGCGTGCGCAGCACTTCGGCCAGATGCTGGCGGTCCCGCACCGAGAGCAACAGCCGGAACTCTGCGCTGTCGCCGGCCGGCTCATCACCCATGTCGAGGTGGGTGATGTCGGCTTCGGCGCCGCTCACGGCGGCCGCCACGCGCGCCAACACGCCCTGGCCGTTCTTCACCAGCACTGAAATCGCTGTCTCGAACGACCGAACCGGTTGCTCCGACCACTCGACGGGCAGCCAGCGCTCGCGGTCGCGCTCGAACAGACGCTTGCCGACGGCGCAGTCTGCGGTGTGCACCGTCAGGCCCTCGCCGCGGCCGAGGTAGCCGACGATCTCGTCGCCGGGAATCGGGTGGCAGCAAGCGGCCAACCGAATCGAGGCGCCTTCGCTGCCGTCGATGCTGACCAGGCCCTGGGTCGCAGGCGGGTCGTCGGCCGCGTCGGTGCCGAAGTGAAGGCGGCTCAATGTCACCGCGTCGGGGCGTGCCGCGCCGCGCTCGGCCATGATGCGAGCCAGGCGCTTGGCCACGATCGACGCAATCTTGCGGCCCAGACCCAGGTCGATCATGAGGTCGACGCGCGTGCGGTTGCCGCTCCAGCGCGTCAGTTGCTGCCAGATCGCGGCGGCCGCCTCGTCGCCGGGGTCGGCGCTCGGCAGCAACAGGCCTTCGCTGCGCAGGGCTTGCGCCAGCAGGCGCTCGCCCAATGCGCGGGACTCCTCGTGCTCCATGTTCTTCAGGTGGTGGCGGATCTTCGAGCGCGCCCGCCCGGTGCGCACGAAACTGAGCCATGAGGGGTTCGGCTTGGCGCCCGGCGCGGTGGTGATCTCGACCACGTCGCCGCTCTTGAGCTCGGTGCGCAGCGCCACGGCATCGCCGTTGACGCTGGCCGCCACGCAATGGTCGCCGACATCGGAGTGGATGGCGTAGGCGAAGTCGACCGGCGTCGCGCCCCGCGGCAGAGCCAGGATGCGCGACTTGGGCGTGAAGACATACACCGCATCGGGGAACAGGTCGATCTTGACGTGCTCGAGGAATTCCGCGGCGTCGCGGCTGTCGTCCTGAATGTCGATCAGCGACTGCAGCCAACTGGTGCCGAGATGCTGCGCCTCGGCGCTGCTGCCGCCCTTGCTCTTGTACATCCAGTGCGCCGCGATGCCGCTTTCAGCCACGGCATTCATCGGCTCGGTGCGGATCTGGAACTCGACTGCGGTGCCCAGCGGGCTGACCAGGGTGGTGTGCAGTGACTGGTAGCCGTTGGCCTTGGGAATGGCGATGTAGTCTTTGAAGCGACCCGGCAGCGGCTTGTAGAGCTGGTGCAGGATCCCCAGTGCGAGGTAGCAGTCGGACAGTTGGGGCACCACGACGCGAAAACCGAACAGGTCACTGACGTTGGCGAAGCTGCTGTGCTTTTGCCGCATCTTGCGAAAGATGGAGTACACCGTCTTCTCGCGGCCAGACACCTGGACTTTCAGCTTCGCAATGCCGAAACCCTTCTCGACTTCCTTCTGCACCCGTTCGACGATGTCGCGCCGCGTGCCGCGGGACCGGGCCACCGCCTTGGCCAGGGCGCCGTGGCGCCAGGGGTAGAGCTGGGCAAACGACAGCTCCTGCAACTCGCGGTAGATCTGGTTCAGGCCCAGGCGGTGGGCGATGGGGGCATAGATGTCGAGCGTCTCGCGGGCGATGCGGCCGCGCTTGTCGGCCACCATCGCGTCCACGGTGCGCATGTTGTGCAGTCGATCGGCCAGCTTGACCAGGATCACACGCACGTCGCGCGCCATCGCCAGCAACATCTTGCGAAACGACTCTGCCTGCGACTCTTCGCGCGTGGAGAAGCGCAGCTTGTCCAGCTTTGTCAGGCCGTCGACCAACTCGGCCGTTGGGGCGCCGAAGCGCTCGATCAGTTCAGGTTTGGTGACGCCGCAGTCCTCCATGGCGTCGTGCATCAATGCGGCCATGATGGCCTGCACATCGAGCTTCCAGTCTGCGCACAGCCCGGCCACCGCGATCGGGTGGGTGATGTAGGGCTGGCCGCTGGCGCGGAACTGGCCGAGGTGGGCTTCGTCGGCGAACTTGAAGGCCTCGCGCACCTGCCTGAGCTCGGCCTTGTTGAGATAGCTCAGTTTGTCTGTCAGGGCGGCAAAGGTCGCCACTTCTGTCCGCTCGACCGGATTGATCGCAACCCAGCGCGAGGCCTTTGGCTGCAGTGCATTGGGCAGCAGGTCGACGGCGAAGGATCGGATGCTCACGCCTGCAATGTAGCGCGAGTCCTGTGGGCGCCCCAGTGTGGGGCATCGATTCATCGACCCACCGGGATGGCTCTGTGGCCGACAAAGCAAAACGGGCGCCTGAGCGCCCGTTGTGTGTGGATAGCGAGCGCTTAGATCGGCACCTTGCGCAGCATCTCGATGCCGACAACGCCGGCTGCGATTTCGCGCAGTGCGGTGACGCCAGGCTTGTTCTGCTTGGCGTCAACTTTGGGCGCGTGGCCCTGGCTCAGCATGCGCGCACGATAGGTCGCAGCCAACACCAATTGGAACCGGTTGGGAATCTTTTCCAGGCAGTCTTCGACAGTGATGCGGGCCATGGGGACTTTCTCGTAAAAGCAGGGGGAGGTCAGATCAGGTTCAGCGCCGAGAACACCCGGGACTTGTTGCGCCGCTGCGCGGCGTACTTCAGGCGCTGAGAGTGGACGACGGTCTTCAGGTCGAACAAGGCCGTTTCAAACAGGCTGTTGATTATAACGAAGTCGAAGTTGCGGGCGTGTGGAACCTCCAGGCGCGCATTGCTCATCCGCTTTTCGATCACTTCCGGCCGATCTTCGCCGCGCCGCAACAGGCGCTGGCGCAACTCGTCCCAGCTTGGGGGCAGGACGAAGATCAATACCGCATGCTCGAAATGGGCCTTGATCTGCAAGGCACCCTGCCAATCGATTTCCAGCACCACATCCTCGCCGCACGCGAGTCGCTGCTCGATGGCCTTGCGCGACGTGCCGTAGAGGTGGTCATGTACCTGGGCCCACTCGAAGAACTCGCCGCGCTCGACCATGGCGCGAAACGCCGCCTCGTCGACGAACCAGTATTCGCGCCCGTGCTGCTCCTGGCCCCGCGGCGCGCGTGTGGTGTGCGATACCGACAGCGCCAGGTGCGAGTCGAGCTCGAGCAGGGCATTGACCAGGCTCGACTTGCCCGCCCCGCTAGGGGCTGCGATGACGAAGAGGTTGCCTGGGGTTTCCATGTGTCACTCGATGTTCTGCACCTGAAGCGCGAGGTCAGCGCCAGGCTGTTGATTTCAATAGAACTTTGATCTCATAGGGGTCGCCGAACCCCACGATTTACCCCACACGAAACCTGCGCTGCAGTGAGACCTGTTGGGGTTGATATGAGGCGAGCCGGCCAGTGAAGCTCCTTCTCTTTTAGTCTATCAGTCGTGTGTCTTTGAACGTTCGATGTGCCTCCATTTGGAGCCGCGCAGGGTGCTTGCCGCCTACTGTTGAGCGAGCACCAGCGCAGGATCAAGTTCGAACCCTGCGTAGTTAAACGCGGCTGCCAGCCGCTCGCACTCTGCGGGCGTCGTGCCGTGCTGCCGCAGTACCGCATGCCAGCGCGAGGCAACCGTCTGTTGGGCAAGGTCGATGATCGCGGTCGCACGTTCGAGCGACAGCTTGAACTGCCCGTGCTGGGACAGAAGGTTGATGCGGTTCGCGTAGCGGTTGGACGTCCCGCACGTCATGGCGAGATCGCGCTTCTCCAGGCTGGTCAGGGGATTTGGCGTGAGATCGTAGGCCGGCGACAGCTCCCATTTGTCGGTAATCGCGATCAGTGCATGGTTGCGAGGGTGGTCGTCGGTATTCGAGATCAGGGCATTGAACACCATGCGGCGGAACAACTCTTCCAGATCCTGGTTCGACCGCGCGCTGCGCCGTCGCAGCTCATCGGCGAGCAGCAAGTAGGACCATTTGGCACGGTCACCGTGCGAGTCCTCGGCGCCCAATGCAGTCAGCCCGCTGACCATGCGATGGCGCAGATAGCCTTCGGCGGTCAATGTGCGATCAAAGCGTTGCACGAGCAACACCTCCTCGTTGGCCACGGTTTCGATGCGGTGCCGGGCGACCCGCAGGCCGCACTCCTGCGCCAGCGCAAGCATCGCGCCCTCGACGCGCGCGTTGTTCCACTTGTCGCCCTTGTCCGGAAACTTGGCGAGCCACAGGCCTTCGCTGTCCTCGACCACATTCTTCGGCCGCGCGCCTCCCATCGAGGTGCCGGGTTGCAGGAGTTCAAACAGCTGCTCTGGAATGCCAGGCTTGCCTGCGGCTTCGTCATCCATGAACTGCTCGGCCGCCGCGAGCAGGGCCTCCAGTTGAATGATCTGGTTGAACTTGCGCACGGGCGCGGGCGGCGCCTTGTCGCGGCCGAAGGAGAGGGCGCCAGCGCGATCCTGCGGCGAATGCAGCAGG
>Ga0163144_10011639_pt1 | contig 18586 bp, 8 predicted proteins | sample OliLak19BULKMAT1_FD_123175 | JGI IMG/M metagenome (GOLD analysis project Ga0163144, IMG submission 123175) | Freshwater microbial mat bacterial communities from Lake Vanda, McMurdo Dry Valleys, Antarctica - Oligotrophic Lake LV.19.BULKMAT1 | ecosystem: Environmental > Aquatic > Freshwater > Lake... | reverse complement strand
TCATGCTGCGCCCGCCCGCCACGTTTGCCACCGCCCGGCTTTGCGGCCGGGCGCCGCGCGCGGACGACGGCCCCGCGGTTTTCGCCGCCTACGCCAGCGATCCGGAAGTCACGCGCTACCTGAGCTGGCGCGCCTACGACCGGGTGGAGCCGCTCAACGCCTTCCTCCGCGAATGCGTCGCGCACTGGGAAAAAGGAGACGGCCATTTCGCCTGGCTGCTCTGTCTCAAGGGAACCGATACGCCGATCGGCTCGATCGGCGTCACGCTCGAGGGCGGCGGCAAGGCGGTGTTTGGCTACGTGCTGGCGAAGAAATTCTGGCGCCACGGCTTCGCCGCCGAGGCGCTCACGCACCTCGTCGACTGGTCGCTCTCGCAGCCGGCGATCTTCCGCGCTTGGGCCTATTGCGATGCCGAGAATCCCGCCTCCATCCGCGTGATGGAAAAAGCCGGGATGGTCCGCGAAGGCCTGCTCCGCCGCTGGCACCTCTGCCCCACGCTCGGCCCCGAGCCGCGCGATTGCGTGGTGTGTGCGAAGGTGAAGTGACGGCGCGCCGACGGGCCCGCGCGATGTCATCGCCCGACTCGCCATTCGCGGGAAACGCGCCACGTTGTGATCACCATGATCACCGTAACCACCTGCTCGAACAACGCCGAGGCCGAGCTGCTCCACTCACTTCTCACTGGCAGCGGGATCGAGGCCTTTGTGCTCGACGATGCGTTTGGCGGCTCGATCCGCATCCAAGTCGACGATGCGCGCGCCGAGGAGGCGAAACGCATTCTCGACGAGGCGCAGAGCGCGACCACGGAAGAGGACGACGACGACACTGCGGCGGATGCGGCGCCCGCGTCCTGAAATGACCCCGATCAAGCTGGCGGAAAAATTCGCGCAGCGATTGCGGCCCGATGCGCGTCGGGCCGCCAGGGATCAGGCCTTGCGACGGCGGCGGCGCCAGAACGCGCAGGCGAGCGTCGCCATTCCCGCCCAGGCGGCGTAGGTCGAGGGCTCGGGAATCGCCGAGGCGCTGAATCCCACCTCGGAAAGCGTCATGCGGAAATTGTCCACGCCCAAGCCGCCGCCGCCGATGCTCCAACTCGTGATCTGCGTGAAATCGAAATCGCTGGACCAAACGCCGATCACGATCTGCACCTGCGTGGGCGTGCCCACCGCAAACAGCGACGAGCTCACGGCGAAGTAGTGCGCGGTGAGATCGCGCGCGTCGATCTGCAGGAACAGCGAGCTGGTGGCATGACCGGGGTCGCGCTGCGCGGTGATGGTGAGGGTGTTCATCCCGGTGAGGTTCAGGTTGAGGCCCGTGGCGCCCCAGCCGTTGTCGTCGCGCGCGTTGCCCCCGATGGTGATATAGCCCGCACCCGGGGTGACGTTGCCCACCCACGTGCTGCCGGGACGGATACTGCCGCCGCCGGGCTCGCCGCCAAAGGTGGAAAGCGTAATGGGCGCGGGCGGCGGCGGCGGTAATTCGAGCACCACCTGCGCCGAAGCAGCCGGCAGCGCCGCTCCCGCCAGCAGCCCCAGAGCGAGCAGTCGCAATCGCATGAGGAGCGCGCGCCGTCAGGTCCCGGGCGTCGGGAACGTAATCGTCTTGTCGTCGACCGAAGTGCCGTTGCCGCGGCGCTGCACAAACACCGGCGTGCCCGCCCGGATCACGAAGTTATCGCGATTGTCCGGGTCGCCCACGCGCTGCCAGTGCCCGGCCGAGGAGTTGTAGAAAAAGCTGAACCAGGTGGCGCCGCTCCAAACCAGCAGGATGTCGGCGTTCGCGGCCACGGCGGCGCCCTGCCAGCCGAGGCTGCGCCCTCCCGACTGGAGGGCGAGCGCGCCCAGCGTGATGTCGCTGGTCTGCATCGTCGCGAGGAACGTGAGCGCGCTTTCCGTGCGGGCGTGAAACGCGCGCTGCGGCGTGCCGAGCACGCGCCCGATGACCGCGAGCTCGAGGGGCGTGCCGCCCCGGCGCGTCACCATCAGCCCGCGATCGGCGCGAAGCAGGAAATGGTTGCGGCTCGGATCCGACACCAGATCGCTGTCGCGCGCCCAGCGCTGCCAGGTGGTGTTGTAGTAGAAATTAAACCACGCGGCGCCGGCCCAGACCTGCACGACATCCGCCTGCAGCGGATCAGCGGCGCCCTGGAGCACGAGCGTGTTGATCGGGGTCGTCGTGCCAAAGAACGTGGCGAGCGTGTCGCCGGGAATGATCTCGAAACGCGTGCCGTTGACGCCGACGGCGAGGTTCAGGGACGCCAGGCCCAGGCCGTCATCGGCGACATAAACGCGCGTCGCGGTGTTGGCGGGCGCGATGATGCGAAAACTGCGCCCGGTGTGTGGCCCCGACGTGAGCCGGATGAAATACGGCGCCTCGACGGTGGAAAACGCGCCGGGCGTCCAAGTCGCGGCGGAGTATTCAAGGTAGTTGACGCCGATGGCGGTGAGCCGCCCCACGGCATTCGCCTGGCTCGAGATGTCCGCATCGAAGGGGATGGAGAACGAGCGCGTCTGGCCGGCGGGAATCGTCTGATTGAGAAAGCCGACGGGGCGGGACTTCACCGGCTGGGCGGGCAGGATTTGAACCACAGAAACACACGCACACAGGGAAAAAAGGCGCATGGCAGAAAAATTTTGACCGCGGATGACGCGGATAGCGCGGATGGTTTTATCCGCGTTATCGGCGCAATCCGCGGGCAATCGGTTGGGTGATGTCGGCATGGGCTCAGTTTCCGGAGTGCGAATACGTGCGGAGGAATAGCTGGATGTCCTTCACGCTCGCGACGAAACGGTTGAGGCCCTCCGACTCGGTGCCGTGGAGCATGTAGGCGGGGATGACGATTTTCCATCCGCCGTTCCACACACTGCGGCCGACGAGACGCGCGTTGGTGAATTCACCGGGGATCGCGCTGTAGAAAAATGCGGCGTCGGCGACCGGGCGAAACGCCTGGTGTTTCCGCAGGATCCACGGCTGCTCGCTGAGCGTGCCGTTGGCGTTGTAGAACTGCGTGGTCGAGAAGGCGGTCGCGCCGAGGTTGAAGGGCAGCGGCAACGCTTGATCGGCGACGGTGAAACCCCGGATTTGATCAGTGTCGCCGAGCGGCGGGGCGCGCATGTAGTCGGTGCCGGTCGGGATGAGATAGGCGTAAGGCGTCGCGCTGAGAGCGTTGGGCGTCACGCCGAAGACGACGGGCGTTGTAGACCCGGCTTGAAACGGGTCCATGCCGACGTAGCCGGAAAACACCATGCCGACGGAATAAATTTTCGTCGCGTAGTTCGAGGCGGTGAACGTGTGATCGCCGTCGGTGAGCGGCAGGCCGAAGAAATTCTGACCGTGCTGAATCACCGTGTGGAAGGGAATGATGATGCCGGGGACGGCGCTGCCGTCGGCCTTCCGGAGGTTGCGGCATTGCGCGGCAACATCGGGATCGGACATGAGATTGGAAACGATCCGCTGCTCCAGGGTCTGCTGCCACGCCGCCTCGTCGTCGGTGCGAGCGGGATCGTCGGCGAGGCGGAAGAGTTCGCGGCGGAGGGAGAAGAGCGTGCCGTTGGCGTCGGGATTGTTGATGCCGAGACGGCCCTTGGCGACGGACCAGTCGGCCTGCATCTGCGCCATCGTGCCCGCGAGCCCGGCGTCGCCCGTGGTGCTGACGGTGGCCTGCGGCAAGCCGCCGGTGAGATCGCCGAGCGCGCGGGAGGAGACGATTCGGTTGATGACGGCCTGGCCGGCGGTGGAGCCGAGGAGGCCGGTCTCGTAGTCGTAACTTTTCGCGGCGAGATACGTGTAGCGGGAGGCGAGATCGTAAAGGGAGCGGTATTGCTCGAGGGCCTCGTTGCGGAAGGTGCGGAACGTGAGATCTTTTGTCCGGTAACCTTGGATGAGCGCGGCGGCGCGCTGGCGGAAGGTCTCGCGGTCGTCCTGGATGCGCTGGCCCTCGGAGATCTGGTTGCGAACTTTTTCGTTGGCGCGCTGGAGGTTCATCGCGAGCTGCGCGATCGCGTAAAACTCGCGGATGAGCTCCTGATATTGAAGGCCGAACTCGTAGGCGAACTGCGCTTCCTGGAAGTTGAAGTCGAGTTGGGCGACCGTCTGTTCGAGCGTGACCTGCGCCTTGAGGATCTGTCCGTCCATTGAAGCAGCGGTCGCCGTAAGGACCGAGCCGGCTGTTTTGTAGATGGCACCGGCGGCCACGAAATTGACTTCGATGGCGGAACGAATGGCGGAGGTGATGTCGGCGGCGACACCGGCGGACTTGGGTGGAGCCTCCGCGATGCCGGCGGCGACATCGGCGATGCCCTGGCCCTTGGCCGTGAGTTGGGCGCCGAGAAAGATCAGGGCTGACTTGGCGGTGGTGAGGGCGCTGCGCTTGAAGATGAAGTCGGCATTGGCCTCGGTCCGGCCGAGGTGCAGGTCGACCAGCTCGCCGTAGAGGGCGTGGCGGCGGAGAAAACTCTCCCGCAGCGCCCGCAACTTCGCATTACCCGCGAGCAGCGCGACGCGCGCCTGGTCGGCGTCGGCGAGGGCTTGCTGGAGCGTGCCGACGATCGAGCGGCTGCCCATCGACTCGCCGCCGAGCCAGACGTCGGAATATTGCACGAAGCGGTTCGGCTCGATCGTGAGGGTCTTTACGGCGCTCTCCTTTTCGAAAACGTTGCGAATGTCGTCGACGGCAAAGGCGGTGAAGTTGCGGATGTTCACGCGGGTCGGCGCGGTGACCGTGAGCGTGGTGCCGGACTCGACGAGCGCGCCGTCTTTGCCGGCGGGGCGATCGACGATGAACCACTCCTGCAAGTCCGGGCCGGCGTAGGCCTGCGCGTAAACTTTGCCCGCGCCGACACTGGCCGGGTAAGGCGTGCCGTAGATTTCCTTGAGCTGGCGCACGTAGGCGCGCTCCTGATCGACGATGGCGGCGTTGGAGCCATCGAGTTGGTTTTCCTGCGAGCGCAGGAGACGCGTCATCTTGCCGGCCTGGTCGAAGGCGCCCTTGGCGTTGAGCACCGAACGCAGGGCGCGTTCGTAGATCTGCTCGTAATGCGATTTCCCGGCCTTGAGATCGGCCCCCGAAATGTCGAAGGCGATCGCGCCGGGGCTTAGGCCGAGCGGATTGAGGTGGGCGTTGGCGGAATCCATCGTGCTCTGGAACGACTGGCACGCGGCGGGTAATTCCTGGAGTGCGGGCACCGTGGTGCGATCGATGATCTGCACGCCGGTGTGCTGTGGGTTGGTGTCACGATCGGGCACGAGCGCATTGCCGACCATCCAGTGGTAGTAGGCACCCTGCGCGGCGCGGGAGGACCATTCGTCGAGTCCCCAGTGACGAGGATTGGCGCCGGTGGCTTTGCTGTCGCGGAAATGGCTCCAGCCGGCGGCGATGTCGTCTTTGTAGCTCTGGCGATGGGTGAGCGCGACGATCTGTTGGGCGGTGCGCGCGAGGTTGGCGGCGGCCTGGGCGAACTTGCGCTCGTCGAAATAGTCGACCGCCACGGTCTGGCCGAGCACGGTCACGGCCTCCGCGCGCGGCGCCCAGGTAAAGTTCGGGTTCGTCAACAACCGGTAGTAGCCCGTGAGCGCCGTGAGGTAATGGCCATAGGCGTCGCCGTGACCCTGCGGAAACAGGCGTTGCGCGTCGGCGGCGTCGAGCGTGCCGTCGGCGGTGGGGCTGCCAGCTTTTTCGCGGATGTTGTAGTTGGTCGCGTAGATCGCCTCGCCGGAAGCGATGCCGCGCGTGTAGTTCCAATACAGGCGATTGTAGGCGGGCGCGACGCTGACAGCCGTGTTGAAATTGTCGCGGCCGCGGAGCAGGGCGAGTTCCTCCTCGAGGACGTTCGAGACCTGGCCTTCGAAGGAGAAGCGGGCGGTGTTCACCTCGGAGACCGTGGCGGTGTCGTCGATGGAGATGGTGGGATTCGCGGCGTCGGCGTAGGCCTCGTTGCCGAGCACGGTGTAGAGATCGTTGAGATAACCGGCGGCGAGCAGGAGGGCGTCGTTGACCGGGCCGTAGTTGAAGGGAGGAGAGGTATCGATGCTCAGCGCCTTCGCGCGATTGAGGACGGTCTCGTAGATTTCGATGAGGCCGACGTTGTCGATGTTGTCGAGGGTGAGCGCGATGTTGCCCTCCCAACGGGTGCCGGCTTGCGTGAGGACGCTCACGTCCGTGTTGACCGCGTTGTTCGCGAGATCGCTGACGCGCTGGTTGAACGGATTGATGCCGGCGAGCACGCGCTTGATCCAGCCCTCGACGAGCTGCGGGGGCAGCCAATGGGACCAGTCGGTGCCCGCGACGTTGTTCGACGCGGCCTTGGGGCGGTAGCGCATCGTGAAGTAGTTGTCGGACATCACGAGCAGCGGACTGCCGAGCGGGGCGGTCGGCGAACCACCGACCACGATCTCATTGGTCAAGGTGCCGTTGGGCTGCTCCCAGGGCGAGCCGCCGGCGGCGATCCGGTCGACCTCCACGGTGCGGTGAAACTGAAAATTGAGGCCGGACGACGAGCCGGCGTCGGCGGTGGAATAGAGCGCGACTTCGATCCGGTTGCTGGCCGATTTTTGGAAGTAGCTGGGGTTGACTCCGAACTGGCGGGGGAGGCCGTCGGCCACCAGGCCGGTGGTCGCGCTCACACTCGTGAAACGGGCGGGTGCGTTGTAAGCGAGCGCGACCACGCCGTTGATGTAGAGCACGAGGCCAACATGGTTGCCCACGTCGGCGCCGAAGAAGATTTGCGCCGGAACCCCCGCGCTGAAGTCGACGGCGGCGGCGGATTTCGCGACCAGCCCGGGGCGCGCGGTGCCACCAGTAAAACCCACCAGATTTACGGTCACCGTGCGAGGCAGCGCCGCCGAGGTCGCTCCGAGATATTCGGCGGCCGTGGGGAGTTCGGCCGCAGGGGTCTGCACGAGCTGCCACGTGGCGAGGGGAATCAGCTCCTGGGTGGAGTCGTAAATCGGCGCAGCCTTGGAGTCTTGCGGCGGTGCGTAGCGCCACTCGAACTCGTAGGCCTCGGGTCGGGCGGCAAAATCGCCGCTGTGGCGGAGGGTCACCTGTTCATCGAGCGGATTCTTCGAGAGGAGAACCTTGAGGTCGCCGGTGTAGAGCTCCGGCGTAACTTTGAAGATTTGGACGGAAACCGGATCGCCGACCGGCGTGAAGGCGCGGCCGTTGCCGAACACCATCGTGACCCAGCCGCCGCCCGCACCGGTGGCGGAGAGCGCGTAGTCGACCACGGCAGTGTCGGCATTCGTGATGGCCGGGAGGGCGGTCGGGCCCACCTCGACGTGGGCGCCGTCGGACTTGAAGGTGCCGATTTTCGACAGGTCTTCGACGAAGGTTTCGACGCGCGTCGTGAGGTGCTCGATGGCGTAAAGCCAGAGGGCGCGATCGGCGTCAGGGGCGCTGGCCGCCAGATTTACGAGGGCATCTTTGTCGGCCGCGGCGAGGGTGTTAAGCTGGAGATAATCTTCGCCGGCGATTTCATCGATGAACTTGCCGGCCAGGACGAGAGCCCCCTTGGTGCCGCGCAACGGGTCGAGATAGAAACGCGCTTGGAGATGCGGGGGCAGGCGCTGGAAATAGGTCTTGCCGCCGCTCACGGTCGTGAGGATCGCTGGGGGCAGGACGCTGAGCTGGTTGACGGCCCCGAGGGTGAATGTTTTTTCGCGGATCGGATCGTGCAGCACGACACTCGGCATCGTCGCGCCGCCGTTGGCGATCGACTGCTGATAGAAAACCTCGGCGCTTGCCTGCGGCAGCACGGCGGGCAGGCCGAACTTCGGCAGCGTGAGCGTCTCGGCCACCCGCAGCGTGGGCGCGCCAGCCGGCCAGACGGGGCGATAGGTGATCGAGAGCGAGGTGCCGGAGATGGGATCGCCCTGCGGCACGCCACTCGCGAGCGGACGAAGATACGGGAGGATCGTGCCGACGGCGGGCTGCGCCGCCGCACCGGGAATCCAGAAGCCGTCGCGCATCGCGTAGTAAAACTGCATGACGAACGTCGGCGAGCCGCTGGCGTGCGGACCGCGGTAAACCCACTTGTAGCCCTTGCGGTCTTCGAAGGTGAATTTCGTGTAGGCGGCGGGCCCCTGGTGGGCGGTGTCGGCGACGCCATCGAGTTCGAGGTTTTTCGATTTGCCGGTGGCATCGAGCGGCAACGGCAGCAACGGGAGCGGGAGCGGCGCCTGCACGATTGTGCCGGCGGTGATCGGATAATCGAAACGAACCGTGGCGGTCTCGCGGAGAATCTGGAACACGCTCATCGCCGGGCGCTGGTCGGTCGGCGAGGTGTAGCTCAACAACACGAACGGCGCGGAGGTGTAGGTCGCGGTGGCCGAGGTGTCGTTGAGGTCGTCGCGCAGGGCGTAGATGCGGCCGCTGAGCATCAGGGCATGCTCTTCGTTGGGATTGAAGCCGGCGGTCGTGCGGTTGTTTTGGACGTAGAGCTGGCCGGCGACCTCGGCCGGTGGGAGGTCGTCGGAGCCCGCGTTGGAAGCGAGGACGATCTGGCGGGGGTTGGCCGGGTAGGAAATGGTGTAGGTGCCGACCTTGGACGGCGCGTAGAACGGCTGGAAGGTCGCGCTCGGCGGCGTGACTTTGGCCAGCCACCAAATCTTGAGGATGTTTTTGCCGGGGATCGCGTTGACCGGAATGATCACGCCGCGTTCGGCCGCGGTGACACCGGCGGTCATCGGATCGATGTAGCCGGCGGGAAAATAACTGTCGCTGAATCCACCCTCGGTCTCGATGTGTCCAGCCGTCGAATACGCTGACGATGGCGGCAGGATCCGATCGCCCACGGTCGCGCTGGCGGTCAACCCGCTGGTGGCACCGTCAGCCTCCTGGAAGCCAGCGCGGTTGCCGGCCTGGGTGTAGAGGGGGACATACCAGACTTCGGCGCCCGTGCTGAAGCGCAGGAGCGTGCGGTTCAACCCATCGCCCGCGCCCGTCAAGGTGACGACGAGGCGTTGCGACGACGGATCGATCGTCGCCTCGGATTGCGCACCGTCATCCTGGAAGACGATCTGGGGCAACTGGCTGGGAGCGAAGAGCACCCCGTTGGTCGCCGTGCTGCCGGTGGCGCCGACAGTGTTGTGGGCATAGGCGGCGAGGCCGGTGGGCCACGTCATGGCGTAGGCGTTTTTCGCCTTGGGCCAGTAGAGATTCACCGACGCGGTCGCGGAACCAGCGCCGGAAGCGATCGCGGCATCGGCACGCTCCAGCCAATAAAAAACCACTTGATCCGGACTGAGGTTCTCCCGCTCGGCGTAGTATTCGACCACGCCGTCCGCGCGCGTGTTGGTGCCGAAGAACGGCTGGGCGCCGGGCGTAAGCGAGGTCACGGGAGCGGCAAGCCACTCGCTGCTGCTGCCGAGCGGAAGCTTGCGGTTGAGGGCGTCGCGCGGGGTGATCTTTTCGCCGAGATTCACCGCGGCATTCACCGTCGGGGCACTCCGGACGATTTCGACGATATCGGCGCCGAGAAAGTCATGCACGGACCCCGAGCCCGGCTGCAGCTTGCCGAGGTATTCGACCAGGATGCGACCTTCGAGGTTGTAGGCATGGAGCTGGCCGATGCCGCTGGGTTTCTCAAACCAGAGCGTGCCTTTTTGCGAGGCGGTTTCGGCGTTGGTGGAGACCCCCACGGGCTTATATTCCTCGGTGACCTCCTTGGGAAAAATGGCGTTGTAGACGGGGTTGACCGTCTCGACGTTGCCGATGGGGACGTTGACGAGGGGTCCGTTGAAACTCCGCTCGGTCCAGAAAATCGTGCGCGTCGGTTTCGAGGCGGCGGAGGACACCGCGAACGTCTCGTCGCGAAAACGGTAGCGCAGGTGGGCATCGGTGGTGCTGGCGACGGGGATACGCGTCACCCACGTGACCGCGACGCGCCCGGCCTGCGAGGCGAAGACCCGGCCGGCATGCGGACTGTAGTAGTAGGCGAGTGAGGCGTTGGCCGCGACGCGCGGTCCGCTTTCTGCCGGGCCCGCGGGCTGGACAAAGGTCTCGCCGGGCCTCACTGGCTCGGCGCGCCAGTAGCCGGAGTCGGCGGCCAGCGCCACGCTGGCATCGTTGGTCGCGGGTGGGAGAATAGTCTCACCGAAAAGGTAGCGTGGCGCACCGGTGGCGAAGCCGAAACCGAAGGAGCCGCGGACATGGATAATCGCGGCGCCAGTCGGCGTGCCGTTGACCTTGTAGACTTGGGCGGGATAGCGGACCGTGAGCGTCGTGCTCTCCGAGATGGCGACCGCACCGCCCGCCGTGACACCCTGCCCGGCAAACTGCGGCTCCGTGGGCTTGATCGACAGCGTGTTGTTGTTGGTGCCGATGGGGACGGTGCCGCGGTAGAGCGTGTTGAAGGCACCGGCCTTGATTTCGTATTGGGCGTGTGCGGCGGTGGCGCCGAGCAGCAGCAGGCCGACGCCGGAGCAGGCGTGGATATGGCGGAGCAGACGCGGATTCATGACGGCGAAAGCGCGTTGGGGTTCAACGATCGCTGACGATGAAGCGGGCGGAGAGACTTGGATGCACCGCGGCCCAGATCCGGTATCGGTTGAAGCTGGGCGTATACGTGACCGTGCCGCCCGAATAGGTGCCGGAGGCTCCCGTGAGCGCGACTTCGAAACTGGTGCGATCCGGTTGCGCCGTGACGGTTTTCGTGCCGGTCGCGGACGGCGTGCCCGTGATGTTATTCAGTTTGACCGAGTCACCGACCTGAAGGGCGTGCGGGTTGTCGACCGTGATGGTGAGTTTGTTCGCGCCCGTCACGATGGACGTGATGTTCAACGTAGTGGAATCGGCCGGACCCTGCGCGATGCCCGGACTGTTTGCGCGATCGCTGTCTCCCGAGCGAAGGCCTCCCGGATAGAAGTTATAGAATTTGACCCAGTCGTCACCGGACACGGTGAAGGCCGCGAACCTGTCGTTCTGACTTGGATACGAGATTGGCGGCAGCCGGGTGGTGCCTGAATTGACGGTCCCGGAGTTGTTCCAATTGGCGATCAACCACCTTTGGTTGTTTTGGGTGAAGTTATTGGAGTCGGCGCTCGTGAAGCCCGCCTCTTGCACCCACAGGAACATATCCGAGGCATACATCGCCCCGACGGTCGTCTTGTGCACGGCGATGAGTTGCAGGCGGCAGCCGTCGGCGTCGTTCCCGAGGTCGCCCAGATCGATCGGGACCAGCGTCCAGCCCACCGAGTCGACGGTGGGAGTCTTGGCCTGATTATAGATCGCCCGCGCCTTCGGCAGCACGTCGCGCACACTCGTGGTCAAGTCGGCCAGCGTGATCGAGCCGTCGACGATCTTGGCGCCATCGACGGAGTCGGCGGCATGTTTGGCGAGCGTGACCGCGCTGTCGGCGAGCTTGGCGGTATCGACCGCGGTATCGGCGAGCTTGGCGTTCGTCACCGAGAGGTCGGTGATCTTGGCCGTGGTGACAGCGTTGTTGGCGAGATCGGCGGTGACGATGGAGCCGTCGACGATCTTGGCGCTGGTGACGGAATCGTTGCCGAGTTTGGCGAGGGTCACGCCGCCGTCGGCGATTTTGGTCGTGTCGATGGCGCCGGTGGCGAGCTTGGCGGCGGTGACGGCGCCGTCGGCGAGTCCGGCGGTTTGCACGGCGGCGGCGGCGAGTTTGGCCGCGGTCACGCTGCCGTCGGCCAACGCCGCGGTGAGCACGGCCTGGCTGGCGAGTTTGTCGGTGGTGACAGCACCCGTGGCGAGCGCGGCGCTGCCGACGGCGTTGTTGGCGAGGGCGGAACTGACGATACCACCGGCGGCAACCGCCTCCGCGACCTGGGCGCGAAAGGCGAAGGCGGTGGCCACGACCTGCTGCCGCGGGGAGCTCTCGGGGTCGTTGGTGAGGTTCGTATCGCCGTCGTCGACGGTGACGCCGAGGTAGCGCGTGGCGCCGGCGAAGACGGCGGAGGAAAACGTGGAAAACGCGTTACCCGTGTCGGCCGCGACGGGCGTGCCGGCCCCGATGAGCACACTGAACTCGCCGCCAGAGATGGTGACGTTCTGCTGCTCCGAGTAGAGGCGGTTGGCGACGGCGGTGGCCGTGGGGCTATCCCACACGCGGAAGATCACGACGCGATTAACCGGCGCGGTGTCGCCGATCGGAGTGCCGGTGGCGTCGGTGATTTTACCCTGATAGCTGATGTAGCCGGGAACGCTCGAAGTCTGGGCGAGGGCCGCGGCGGACAGAGCGAGAAAGACGGCGAGGAGGAGACGGTGCATGGGATAGGATGAGCTGAGAGCTAAGAGCTGAGAGTCTAGAGCAGGGAGGAGCGCAGTTGTGCTCTGGACTCTACGCTCTCGGCTCTGGGCTTCGTTTTAGTTGAGCGTGATGGAGCCGATCTCGCTCACGCGGCGGAGTTCGAAGGTGCCGGTGACGGTGACCGGAGTTTTGTGGAGGCCGGTGACGGTCTCGCTGTAGTTGCCGCCAATCACGGTCGCGCCCCAGCCGAGCACGCTGGAGCCGGAGGGCGGGGTCGGAGTGAACCCGAAGGAACACACGCGCGAAATCGTATAGCTTTCGACGCCGGCGCCGACGCCGACGGTGGAAAAGCGGGCGTCCTTGTTGTCGTGATCGGGGTGGTAGGTGTGGACGAAGGGATTCGTGGAGCCGTTGAACGGAATGGTGACCGTGCGCACGAGTGTCTGGCCAAGGACGACGCTGCCCGTGCCGGTGGAGACCTCCGTGTCGATCGGCAGGGTGACGGCGACGAGGCGCGTGGCGGTGGCTTTGTCGGCGGCGTTGAGTCCGAGCTCGCGGGTGCAGAGGCCGAGCGGGTGCGGCGCCGGGGCGAGTTTGCCGAGGAACACCTGCGAGAGCAGGGTGGCGGTGCCGTCGTCGGCAACGTGGAGCAGCACGCGCAGCGGAAACGATCGCGGCGTGGTATTGCCGGTGGAGCCGGGGGCCTTGCTGTCCACGTTGGAGACGGCGACATCGCCCACCCAAAGTCCCGCGAGATTGGGGGCACGAGCGCTGGCGGGAAGCGCGACGTCCATGAGGCTGCCGCTGTCGGTGAAGCGGAGGAACGACGCGTAGAGGGCGTCGGCCGCGCCGCTGCTCATGGCGGCGCGGTCGATCCCGAACATCAGTTCAACGGAGGTCTGCGGCGCGATGACTTGGTTGAACGCCGACAACAGGGGCGTTTCGACGTAGCTGGCCGTGCCGGTGTCGAAGGTGCGACGCGTGAGCGGCACGCGGGGCGGGACGGAAAGCGGCAGCACCGACGGATCGGGTGCGGAATCTTCCGGCGTGACGGTGAGCGTAACGGGAGCGGCGGTGCGATTGCGCACGCGCACGGTCACAAGGCTGCCGGTGCGGCCGTAGGTGAGGCCGTCGAGATTGGACGGCGCGATCTCGATCGGTGCATAAAACTCGCCGACGAGGGTGGCATCGAACCAGTAGGCCTGGTTGCGATCGAGGCGCTCGGAAGCGGGCGAGAAAACCTGGAGCGGATTGACGGGGCCGAGGTCGCCGCCGACGTATTTGAAAACCTTCGTGTTGGCGGCGATGGCGGCGGGGAAGGTCGCGAAGTAGCTGGAGAAAAATGGATACGTGCCGCCGCCGCCGAGGCGCGAGGGGAAGCCGAGGAGATTCGCGCCGTTGCGCACCCACGTGCTGCGGGGCGGAAGAGTTTTCTGCGGGAGCGTGACGGAATAGGTATCCGTGGCGGTGCCGGAGCAGCGGACGAGGTAGGCGGTCTGGCCGAGGAGGGAGGCGAGCGTGGCGGAGTTCGGTGTGGCGCGAACCCACACGCTCCACTCGGGCGTATTGACGGTGGGGATGAGCGAGGAGCCGCCGAGCTGGACGGGATTGGGATTCGGATTCCACCGCCAGACCTCCAGCACCTCGGGGTTCGAAGCAAAAAGCGTTTCGAGCGAGGCGTGGCTCGCGTCGCCGTGGAGGTAGATCGAATTCCAGCCGCCGCGGAGCGTGTAGGTGACGTTCTGCCACTGGGCGCGAGCGATGGAGCCGCCGACGGCGAGAACAAAAAACAACGTGAGTAGAAAACGTTTCATTGCACCGAGAGGCGGTAAAAGCGGGAGGTCCCGGTGGGCAGGGCCACGTAGGCCGGGCGGATTTCGACCTGCTGGCCCTGGAAAGATTTCGCCGTCGGGCCACCGGCCGTGGCGGCAAACGCGACCACCGTCCACGTCTGCAGATCGGCGCTCTCCTCGATGGCGTATTGTTTGCCGGTGATGGCGAAGAACTCAAAGACGACCGCGGCCGTGGTCTTGCCGGTGATCTTCAGCTCGAAGCGCTCGGTGGCATCGCCCGCGAACGTGCCGGCAATGTATTCGTCGTAGTTGCTGATGCCGTCGCCATCGAGGTCGCCGCTCGGCGGGACGGGACTGAGATCCCAGCCGTTGGCGCCGGGGCGATAGCCGGCCTGGTAGAGCTGCCACTCCTGCCAGGCGTCGGGAAGACCGTCGTGATTGGCATCGGCACCGAGATTGAGATCGAGGCGGACGCGTTCGCCGCCGTTGCCAGCGCGGAGCGTGCCGCTGACCTCAATCGGGTAGAACTTCTGGCCGTTCATCTCGACCACGAGCGAAAACACGCCCTGCGAGGGCAGCGCCCGATGGCTGTAGATCCGGGACGCCGGGCGGCTTTGGTCGATGCTCATGGTGAGCTCGTAATTCCCGTCGCTCTGCACGATCGCCGCGATCGGCGCGCGCCCGATCTCCACACTGTCGCGCAGCAAACTAATCGTCGCGCCCTCCACAGCCAGAGTCGCGCCGACCTGGTCACGCACGACGCCGTAGATCGTGTAGTGTGGATTCGGCGGAAACGCCGTGAGCGTTGGCGCCGGCCCGAGCAGTGCCGCGCCGACAAGAGCGAGGAGACGGAAGCGCGAGCACGAGCGGGGATAGATCATGGGAATCACGCGGGAGCTGTCCGCTGGACGAGCAGTCCCACGTGCGCCCCAGTCTGCCCGATCGCTCCATCACTTCACTTGAGTCGTTCGACTCTATTTGCCGCGAAAACGTCGCTCACCGCAGGGTGGCGCGGCCGCCCGATCGCAGAGCAGGTGAAACAATCGCGGGGCGATGACTCTGGCTACCCGTCAGTGCCCCAGCCACTTCATCACCGCCTCGGTGCGACAATGGACGGAGAGCTTGTCGTAGACGCGGTAGAGGTGGTTTTTCACCGTCGGGACACTGATGCTCAAGTGCTCGGCGATCTGTTTGTCGGGGAGGCCTCGCGCGAGCTGGATCATGATTTCGCGCTCGCGCACGGTCAGCGTCTCGTGCGTCGTCGGTTCGCTCGCTGGACGGGAAAAAGCCGCGAGCACGCGCCGCGCAATCGGCAGCGACATCGGCGCGCCCCCGGCGAGCAACTCATCCAGACCTCCGATGATGTCCGCGGACGCCGCGCTCTTCAGGAGATAGCCGGCGGCGCCCGCCTGCAGCGCCGAGAAGAGATTATCGGCATCGTCGGACATCGTGAGCATGACGCACGGCATCATCGGACAGCGCTCACGCAGCCGCAGCACCGCCGCCGGCCCCTGCTGGCCGGGAAGATTGATATCCACCAACGCAACCTGCGCCGGCGCCTTCGGCAGTTCCCGCAACGCGTCCTCGGCCGTGCCGAACACCGCCGCGACCCGGTATCGGCCGCTGTCCGTCAGCAGCCGCTCGATGCCGGCGCGGTATTCGCAATCGTCCTCAATCAGGGCTACGGAAGTCACAATAGTTGGCGGACAGCCCAACAGACTAATTCCGCCAATGGAACGAGAAAGATGGCGGTCAAACCCCGCCGTCCCCCACTTCATTTCCCCGCCAGCACCACGCGCAAAACCACCGTCGTCCCCTGCCCCGGACTGCTTAAGATCTCGGCCCGACCGCCCAGGACCTTCGCCCGCGCCGCGATGCTCGCATGGCCGTAACCCGTGCCCTGGATCTCACCCGGATTAAATCCTCGGCCAAAATCGCGCAGCGTGACCACCATCTCGGAGTCCTTCACGGCGATGGAAAGCTCCGCCCGCAGCGCCGCCGAATACTTCACGCAATTGTGCACCGCCTCCTTTAGCGCGAGGAAGAGGTTGTGCCGCGCCTCCGAGCCGAGCGCGACCGGAGGGATGTCGGCCGCTTCCGGCAGCGCGACCTCACAGTCGATGCCTGCCGCCCGCAGCGTCTCCACGGTGTAGTGACTGAAACGCTCGATCGAGCTCGCGAGGGTGTCGTGCTGCGGGTTCACGGCCCAAACGATCGCCCGTGCGTGCTGCACGAGCTCCTGCGCCGAGGTGCGAACCCGCGCGAGCGACGCATCCAGTTTTTCCGGATCGGCCTTGGCGCGTTCGGCTTCGCCGGCGAAGAGAATCACCCGGCCCAGGCCCGAGCCCACCTCGTCGTGGAGATCGCGGGCGAGCCGCAGCCGCTCGCGCTCCACGGCCGACTCGGCTTCGAGCAACTGCACGCGTCGCTTCAGCGCGCGCGTCGCATACCAGCGGCTGACACTCGCGACTCCGGCAATCCCAGCCGCACAGGCGAGCCCGATGAACCACCACGTGCGCCACCACGGCGGCGCGATGGCAAACGCCAGCGTGCCGGTGTCGCTCTCCGTGCCCTCGGTGTCGCGCGCCTGCACATGGAATGCGAATTTCCCGTGGGGCAGGTGTGAAAACTCGCGCCAGGGCGTGAGCGACCACGAGGTCCATTCGTCCTCGAGCCCCTCGAGCCGCGTGCGAAAAACCGTGCGGATGACCCCGCGATAATCCGGCAGGAACGACGGGGCGGAAAAGGTGAAACGCAGGGAAGTCTGGGCGGGAGTGAGCGGACCACGAAGTCGAGTCACGGGGTCGCCACCGCCGCCGGACCAAAGCAGCTCACCGGCGGCGGTGCTCACGTTCCGCACCGCCGCGCGCAACGGCGGGGCTGGCTGCGTCGGGCGCCACTCGGGGTCGATCGAGATCGGCGGTCCCCGGCTGCCGATCCAGAGTGTTCGCGTCGGCGCGTCGTAGGCCATCCCGTTCGGCTGGAAATCGTGCAGAGGACCCGCCGGCAGCACCTCGGCGCGCCAGCGGTTCTCCGCCGTGCGCACCACATGGACGATCTGCGGTAGGGGCGACCGGATGAACCACCATTGGTCGTCGTTATCCCCGCGCGTGATCGAGACGCGGTCAAACGAAGGTAGTCCGTCGATCCGATCTTCCGCCACGAAGCGGCCACTCACTCGATCGTAACGCAGGAGCTTGCCACCACGGACCGCGACGATCACCCCGCCGAGGCTGGCGAAAGCACCCGGTTCGCTTCCAGCCCCGACCGACAGACCACGGGCGTCGTCGATATATTCCGCGCTCGCGCCGAGGCTCGGTCCCGCCCGGAAATCCACGCGCCACGAACCCGTTCTTGGATAGCCCGCCGCCCAGAGATTGCCGTCGGCATCTTCCGTGGTCCCCCGAATACTGCCGCGCACGCCCGGCACCAGGCCCCCGTCGCGCCAGGCCGCGCCGTCGAAATGCAGCAGGCGCAACCCGAGGACGCTTCCGGCCACAAAGGTCCCGGGCGTCTGGCGCAGCGGCATTAGGGAATTGATCTGCTGCGGCAGCGCGACGACCGACCGATCGTCGGCGGTGATCTCCCGCAGGAATTGCCCGGTGCAAAACACGCGATCACCCACGCCCACGAGCGCGCCGGGACCCGTCGGCAAGCCTGACACCGGGTGCAGATCGCCCTTCGCGTCGTCGCGCCAGACCACCCCGGTGTAGTGGGCGATGTAGAGGCGTTCCCCGCGTCGGAGGAAGGCGCGCGCAGAATCGATGACCCCGTGCGTCGCATAGCGCGACTCGATCTGCAGCCGCGCGACCCCGCTGGTCTGGGCGAGCCAGAGCCCGCCCCGATCATCCGTGGCGAGGTGATCGATCGGGCCGCGAGGAAGGCCGTGCGCTGGCGTGAGCAGCGTGGAAACAGCGCCGTCGGCGTCGATGATGAGCAATCCCCGCCTGGCCTGCGAAAATGCAAAACGTCCGTCGGGAAGGAAGGCCGCAGCCGCCGCGTTATCCTCCGCAAAGGCCGCCGAGGCCGCGGCCGACAGCGGCACCATCGGCGCGCCGGGTCCGGCCCAGCGCATCGGTCCGACGTCGGTGAGCAGCAGCGCCTCGGCCCCTCCGGTGGCGCGGCGCGCCGCAAAAAGGCGAAGCGTGTCCGCGATGGCCGGGTTCGGACTGGGGGGTGGGGCCGCCACCCCGACAAACGTGCCATTTTCCAGCCGGGAGAGTCCGACCCTGCCGTTGCTCGCGTGCAGCGCGCCGTCGAGCCAGCAGAGACCGTTAAAATTCACGCGGCCGGCCGGCCACGTCCGAGTCGAGCCGTCGTGGCCGAAAAAGATCAAGTGCGTCGGACTCGCGAGGTAGACGCCGTCGGGCGCGGCGGCACCCACATAGAGCCGGCCGAAATTCCTCGCCGCCGGCGGCAGCCGGTCCGTCACCTCCACGGGTTGCAATTCGCCGCGGGCATCGGGACGCAGCACCGCCGCGGCGTTGGCGCCACCCAGCCAGACCGCGCCGCGCGAATCGATCACCACGATCGGCACCACGCCCTCGTCACCCAGCGTCTTGAGCCGCCACGTCGCGCCGT
>Ga0163144_10011636_pt1 | contig 18588 bp, 5 predicted proteins | sample OliLak19BULKMAT1_FD_123175 | JGI IMG/M metagenome (GOLD analysis project Ga0163144, IMG submission 123175) | Freshwater microbial mat bacterial communities from Lake Vanda, McMurdo Dry Valleys, Antarctica - Oligotrophic Lake LV.19.BULKMAT1 | ecosystem: Environmental > Aquatic > Freshwater > Lake... | reverse complement strand
TCGCCCTCATCATCGCCCTCATCATCGCCCTCATCATCGCCCTCATCATCGCCTCCACCAGCAACTCCACCAGCAATCGCCGACGGCGCGGTGCCGCTGCCTAAAGTGGAGGGCGAGAAGTGACTCAGTTCCCCACGCCCGCGCCGTCCGCGGTGGTCGCCGCTCCGAATCATTATATTACGCTGCCGCGAGTTGCCGCGCTGGTTGCCTGCGCCTTGCTCGCGTGGCAGGCTTATCGTTTCTTTTACGCGAATAAACGCGATCTGCTGCTCTCGCAGATCAGCGGCTCTTTGGCGAATACAGAGAGGCTCGACAAAGCACTTATATCACAGTTTGAAGTCGCCGACCGCGCTGCGGCATTGGGAGCGTTTACATTGGGCTACAAGCTAGATGAGGTAAGCGCTCGCTTCCGGGACGGCCTGAGCCGGGTCGCGGAAACTAGCGGGCTCGTCTCGGTTCTCGTCGACCACAGCGAACCGCAAGAGGCCAAGAACCCCGTTCGCTCAGTCTCGGCCGCACCCCGTTCGCTAAAGTCTGCCCTTCAAACCAGCGGCCCAGACTTTCTCATTCTCCGTGGCAGCGTTCGCGGATCGGGAACGATTGACCAATCGCTGCGTGCGATGGCGTTATTGCAGGCGCAGCCGTGGATCCATCGGGTGGAAGGCTTTTCATTACGCCCGCTCGCACTCCGCGAAGGGCCGCAGCGGTGCGAGATCCGCATCGATGTCGCAACTATTTATGTTCCGCAAGCCAACGCCGCGCCGCCCGCGCAGCCGCTGATTGCGCTGCTGGATGAACGTGCTAATAGCGTAATTAACGCCGTCACAGCCCGAGGCACACTACGTAAGTCGATGCTTGATCCCCCGCCCGCCGAAGTCGCGGGGGTGGTCGCTCCGGCCGCTGTCCCCTCGCCTTCACCACCCCCGGCACCTTCCGCGGCGTCGCCCTGGCGGTTGACGGGGCTGGCCAGCGGCCGATTAGGCCATCGCGCCTTTTTTACCAACATAAGTACGGGAGAAACCGTAACACTAGGGCCGGGCGGTACACTACAGGAAATTACACTCATCAGTGTGGGCGGCGAGGCCGCATTAATCAAGATTGGCACAGAGTCGTACGAACTGCTCAACGGACAGATGCTCGACAGCCGGCGTGCCACCGTGCCCTCCGCCTCGCCGCCGGTTTCGTCGCGCGAGACCGATAGCCAAACTGTCAAGCCGGAATCAGCCGCACTGCTTGACCGCAAGTAGGACCGCATGGCACAGGGGTTGATCACAAATGAAGAACCGAACCATGATAACACCTATGACGCCCACACCGCCGGTCCTCGTTGCCGACATCATCGCTGCGGCGCGAGTTGATGGCCTAAGCTCGCGGCCCGGTCGGGCCATTCGCCTCCGTACGCTGGTCGCAATACTTACGTGCGCGGGATCAAGCACAGGTGTTGCGTTCTCACAAGCGCCTTCGGCGGGGAGTCAACCCGCTCAGTCCGATGCCGCTTCGCAGCCTTCGCCTGCCGCGGTACCGGTAACGCAGGCTGCTTCAACGCTGGCGACCGCGCCAGTCCCGGCAGCCGCTGTTGCCGGAGCACCTCCCGAGAATATTTCGTTTAACTTCAAAGATACCCCGATCGATCAGGCCCTGGATTTCTTTGCCCGCGAGTGCGGTGTGCCGATTATCTTTGAAGCTCCCGCGCCCGCCGGAACCATTACGTTTATCAGTCCCAGTTCGTACCCGCTGGCGGACGCTCTCTCAATACTCAACCTTAATCTGGCCCGCTACGGCGTGCACCTGCGCCGTCAGGATCAGTACATGTATCTGGCGACGCTCGCCGACTCGATGAAGAAGCCCGCGGTGATCAGCACCATCGACGGCGTGGATAAGCTCTCACCCGACCTCATCGTGACGATAAGCATTCCGCTCGATAACGCCCGCGCGGAGCTCGTCGCGGAGCAGGTCAAGCCCCTCATTAGCCCCATCGGGGGGATCATCGCTGTGCAGGCACAGAACATGATCGTGCTGGTAGAGTCCGCGGCACAGGTTCGACGGCTGCGGGACATCATCAGTGCCATCGACGCCGTTCGTCCGGTTGATTCGGCCTTCCGCCTCTTCCCACTACGGCACTCGCAGGCGGAGACGATCCTAACCGCCCTCAAGGGGCTGGTGGGCGAGAAGATAACAACAGTCATCGTCGACAAAGACGGACAGAAGCGCACCATCCAGGAACAAAATCTCGCGGGCTTGAATCTGGCCGCGGATGCCCGCACCAACTCAGTGGTGGCGGTGGGCAGCGCAACGCGACTGAAAACGGTCGAAGAACTCATCGCGCTCCTGGATACGCCTGAGTCGAGCAACATTGGTGGCGCGCCCTCTGCGGGCCCCGATCAGCAGATGCAGACATTCTCGTTATCCCAGACTTCGCCCGAAGAAGCCGCACGCCAGCTCAACGCGCTCTTTGCCAACGCCGACCCCAAGAAGAAGCCGGTTGTCATTCCGCTTGAGAGTGTTTCAAAGATTACAGTTGTGGGCCCCGGCCCGGCGATCGCACAGGCGGGCGCGCTGCTCGCTCAGATCGATCCCGATGTTAACTCCACTCAAGGTGGGCCGCCCTCACGAGCGGAGCGGCGCGGTGCGGTCATCCCGCTTACCTTCGCCTCGGCGTCCGCCATCGAGCCGCTACTCACCAAGCTACTCCCCCAGCGCCTCGTGCAGACGGTGAAGTTCGCCGCCTCACCCGACGGGCGGGCCATCGTCGTCACCGGCCCGGCCGCGGACGTCGCTCAGTTTGAGCAAGTTATCGCCGCGCTTGACGTGCAGAACTCCGCCGATCAGCAAGTGAAAGTAATCTATCTTTCCGGGCTTGAGCCCGCGGCGGCCGCCGCGACGATCGCGCGCGCCCAGGATGCTTATTCCAAGGCGGGCAAGGCGAAGGTCGCGCCCATCGCCGTGAGCATGGATCCCGCAACTCAGGCCGCCACCATCATCGCGCCCGCTGGAGCCATCAAAGACTTTGAAGCCATCGTGTCGAGCATGGCGACTATCGCCGCGGGCTCGGTACAGACTCGGACTTTCATTGTTACTAAGAGCTTGCCCTCTCAACTGACCGCCAAGCTCATTCGCCTCGCCGCTGTCATCCTTTCGACACCGCCAGAATTCCGCCCCGCGATCGAATCGATCGACGAACTGAAAACGATTGTGATGAAAGGCAGAGAGCAGGATGTTACACTGCTCGCGGGCTTGCTCGAAAGGCTCGACGGCACTGATCTACCCGCCCGCGACCTTCGCGTTATTCCTCTTCCGGCGATGTCGCCTGCGCAAGCACGGGCACTCAAGGAGCGCGCGGCTTCGCTCTACGCCCAGCAGATCCAACCCGCAAACGTAACTGATCCAGCTACAGTTACGTTTGATGAGTCCAGCAACGCCCTGGTCGTGCTCGCCCCGCGTGTTGAGCTTGACCGATTTGCAGGCATCGTCTCGGAGTTGGAAAAGCAGGTCGGACCAGTCCGCGAGATTCGCCTGTTCGAACTAAAACTCGCTAAGGCCCAGGAAGTTGCGGACTTTCTGGTTGACATGTCGGCCTCCAGTCGCACGCTCATCGCCACCAACGGTCCGCCGCCTGTATTCGAAGTGATCGAGGGCACCAACAGTATACTTGCCGCCGCACACGCCCAGCAGTTTGCAGTCATCGATACGCTGATAAAGAGCCTCGATAGCCGTCAAGCGGCCGACCGCCCACCGGTGCGGATACTAAAGCTACGCAGCACCGATGCCGCAAACCTCGCGATTGTATTACAACGCGAGTTTGATAAACGGCCAATCGAGCAACGTGGCAAGAACCCCGTCGGCATCGAGGCCGATGCGGGCACCAACACGCTCATCGTTTCCGCCGCGGGGGACGCTTTCGAGGAGATCGAAAAGCTCGTTACATCGCTGAACGAAACCGACGCGGCGGGGGGCGGCGAAGGGCGCGAACTGCGCATCTTCCCGTTGAAAGTGGCCAGGGCTGAAGAGCTGGCTCAGACTATCGACCAGATGTTCCCGCAGCTACCCGTCCCGCTTGATCCGCGCACGCGCCAGCCGCGGCCCGACCTGCAGCCCCCGCGTGAAGTGGTGGTTCGCGCTGACCGCGCCACCAACTCGCTGATCGTCGATGCACCGGCCAAGCGGCTTGCCGGCTTTGAACAACTGGTTAAGAGTCTGGATGCGACCAAGATCGCGGCGGACGTGGTCTTCAGAACTTACAAGATCGAACGAGCGGATATTGAGACGGTCGCCCGCGCCATCCGCGACCTTGCCACGGGCGGTGCGCTCGCATCAAAGGCAACCTCCGCACCAACGATCGTAAACACCGAGCCGACCACCCGAACTCTGATCGTAAGCACGCACCAGGAGGCATTCGCAATCATCGAAGAGGTCATCGCGAAGATGGATGCCTCTCCGAAGGTGGCGACGACAGATCTTAAGTTGTTTCCGCTCACCACCGCACGGGCTGATCAGCTTCAGCCCCTCATCCAGCGAATCCTCAGCGCGAAATGGCGTGAGATTCAGCTGGCCGAAGGCAAAGGCACCAGTGCAGCGACGACCATCGAGGTCAACGCCGACACCGCCTCCAACACAATCATAATCTCCGCGCCAAGTCAACTGATCGCCACCGCGGATGCTATTATTACCTCGCTGGATGTCAAGAGCGCGGCATCAGCCACCGAGTTGCGCGTCTTCCGGCTTGGCAAGGGGAGCGCCGTAAGTGCGGCCCAGAGCATTTCTGCCGCTGTAAAAGCCCAGGGCGGCCCCGGCGAAACGGAGGCCACGATCACGCCCGAGGCTACGAGCAACACTGTTACAGTGGTGGGCACCGGGGCGCAGATAGAGCGCGCCGCGACGCTCATTCAGGCCTTGGACGTAGCGGTGGATCTTGAGGGCATGGGTGTTCGGACGCTACTCCTCACCAAAGCCCGCGCCATCGCACTCGCCCCACTTCTCCAGCAGATATTGGAATCTGAGTCCTCGCTGGACAAGCTCCCCGAGTGGGCGAAGATGCAGGCCATCGCACGGGGCGCTGTGGAATCTCCCAAGGTTCGCGTCGTCGGCGATGCTCGCCGCAACGCCATCATCATAAGCGGCCCACGCGCGGTCCTGGATCTCGCCGAGCAGGTTGTAACCGAGCTGGACAAAGGCGATGTCTTCGATTCTCAGCGCCGCACAATACGCGTAATAACCATCGAAAACGCCGATGCGCAAAAGACCGCAGACAACATCGCCGCGGTCTTCGGTGATGAGCACGATGTTCAAGAGGTGCCAACGATCCGGGTTGATCCCCAGGCAAACACGCTGATTATCAAAGCCACCGATTCTCAGTTAGATGTAATTTCCCAACTTGTAAAATCTATGGATTCCGCCGCGGCGGTTTCTTCCCGCCAGTTCCGCACCATCGGCGTTGACAAAAGCAAGATGGATGCCGAGCTGTTGGCGCGAACGATCGAGCGGCTGATGAAGGGCCAGGGCACGTCCAAGGTTGAGGTGATTTCGGCCGAAGAGCTTTTAAAGCGCCAAAGTAAGCCAAAGAAGGCGACGTTCCATTATATGCCGTTGAACGAAGTCTACCTGCTTCCCGCCCGCGGCAGCCGCGCCCTTGCTCAGTTTGACCGCGAGGCCAGTTCGCCCTTTCTTCCGTCCTTAAGTCCGCTGTTAGTCGCCGCAGTTGCTGCAGCCGTACTTACTTTTATACCATCCAACGCGGCGGGCTCACTTCAGCCCGATCTGGTCGGCCCTCCGTCACCCGCTAGCGAGACTGAAACGGCAACTGATAATGTGGTGACGATCGCGGTTGATCAAGCCACCAACTCGCTCATCGTTGTTGGGTCACCGCGCGCCACCGATCGCGTCGCGCAGTTGGCCCGCCAGCTCTCAGATTCAATGCCCGCGTCGCCCGCGAACGTGCGGATCGTAACCCTCGCCGGTGGGACAGATGCGACCGCACTTGCCCAAGTAATTAATCAGACGATTGCGCAGCTGGTACAAACCTCGCCTGCTGGTGGTGGGGGGGGAGCGGGGAGGGGTGGTGGATTCACCGGTCCGGTGAATGTAACCACCGACCCCGCTGGCGGCGCGCTGATCGTGCTAGCCAATGATACCGACTTTGAAACGGTGGCCTCACTCATCGCCAACATCGCCGCGATTGATAACTCTATACCTACCACGATCAAAGTAGTGCCGCTCGCGAATGTGTCGGCCCAGCGTGCCATTCAGGCCGTCCGCGAGCTGTTCGCGGGCGGGCAGGGCGCCCAAGCCAAACGCATCCGTTCACTTGATGTAACCATAACAAATAGTAAGGGCGAGTCGATCACCGCCGATAGAATTGATCCCGCCTTAGTCAGAATCTCCAGCGATGCCAGCGGATCCAGCTTGCTTATCGCCGCTCCCACTCAGGCGATGCCGCTGATTGATGCGCTCATCGAAACCATCGACCAGAGCCCGGTGAAGGACAGGCTCGCTATCCGCCGATACTCCCTCGCCAACGCCCGCGCTTTGGACCTTGCCCCCACGTTGCAGTCGCTCTTTGACGGCCAGCGGCAGGGCGTAAACGCGGCGGAGAACCCCCAAGCCCGCTTCGTCTCGGATGAGCGCACCAACTCACTGCTGGTCACCGCCTCGGCCACGCAACACGCGGAAGTTGACCGGTTACTCGCAACCGTAGACGGCTCGGCGCAGGTCCCGGGTCTTGAGCTCGCCATCATAACATTACAACAGGCCGCTCCCGAGGCGGTGCGCAAGATGACCGAGGAGGTCATTATTGGAAAGGACCCCGCCAAACGCGAGCGGATCCGGATGTCAGCCCAGGAAGGCTCCAATATCTTAATTGTTCGTGCCCTCCCCGAGGAAGTCGCGCAGATTAGGTCCCTCGTGGCGCAGATCGATTCGGCCGAAGTCGCGGGCCTGCCGGTGCGCTCCGCGAAGCTCGAACGCGCCGATGCCGCGACCGTCGCCCAGGCACTCCAGCAGTTCTTCACGCAGCGGGCTCAGATCTCCTCACGCCCCGGCCAACGAGTCATCAATCGGGTCGCTATCGCCGGCGACAAGCGGACAGGTTCGCTGATCATCTGCGCGAGCGATGAGGATTTCAAGCAGATCCAAGAATTAATCAAAACCTTCGACAGCCCAAGCCCCGCGACGGATATGGTCTTCAAGATTGTCCCCTTGAATAATACCCGGACGACCGACATCGCCGACACGATCCGTAACATAATTGATGAGGTCCGCTGGACTTCGATGGTGGGCGGCAACGCGAACAATACGGATCAGCAGGTCTTCATCGAAACCAACGACGCCGCCAACTGCGTCGTGCTGTTGGGACAGGGCGAGCAGTTGGCGATGGTCGAGCGGCTGATAACCGCCATGGATGTGCCCGCGGAACAGCGCGCGGAGATGACCGTCCGAAGCGTGTTAATTAAAAACGCCGACCTGCAAGCGGTCAAGCTCGTGCTTGAGCGAGCGTTCATGACGCCAAACTGGCGTTCCTGGCGTGGCCCCGACCCCGCCGCGGTAACCGTGCAGGTTGACCGTCTTCGGAAAGGTCTGATCTTGGTCGGCAAAGCTGATCAGATCGAGAAGGCAGTAAGTTATATTGCGCAGTTAGACGATGCACCCGAAGGTGCCAAGCGCGGTATTGAAGCAATCGCGCTGAACCACGCCAGAGCGGAGAGGGCCGCCACCAATCTCCGCCAGTTTTTCACCGACCGCGTCCGCGCTCAGGGGCTTGAAACCGCGAGCCCGGTCAGCATCATCGGGTCGCCCGATGGTAATGTTATTATCGCGAGTGCCCAGGAAGACGATCTCAAGACGCTCCGCGACCTCATCGCTCAGATCGATCAACCCGACTCAGGGAAGGACCGCCGTGTAGAGGTCTTCATTCTGCGTAACGGTGTCGCACGCGACACCGCCGATGTCCTGCGGTCGATGTTCACCAAGGCGGATTCGCCATCAGATCGAGTGGTCGTAACGCCCCAACCCAGCACCAACGCTCTGGTCATCTCCGCGCCGGACAAGTTATTCGATGAAGTCGTGCTGCTCCTCAAGCAACTCGATGCGCCACCCAAGGCCGACGAAGCGAACATCGAAACTGTCTCCCTCACCACCGCCAAAGCCGCCGACGTCGCCACCGCGCTGCGTGCTGCGTTGCCACCTAATGTTAAAGTAACTGTAACTCCCGTTATCCGCAGCAACTCTCTGCTGCTCACGGGCAGCAAAGAGGCCATCGCGTTGGTGGTTGAGCAGATTAAGAAGATAGACACCGAACCGATGCGCAGCGGGGCGGTCTTCCGTCGCTACACGCTTGCAAACGTAGATGTCTCAACCGTTACATCGACCCTGGAGCAGGTGCTCGACGCCCGGCCCAAAGGTCCTAACGAAGTCTCCGCGAGCGTGGACTATTCCCGCGCCGACAACACAATTACAGTCTACGCCCCCGCCGACCAGATCGTGGAGCTCGAAGCGATCATCAAAGAGCTTGATGTCCCGGTGGCCGAAGAGCGCACGACCGAGTTTGTAAAGCTCGACTTCGCCAACGCTCAGCAGACCGCCGATGCGCTAAAGGTCTTCTACGGCCGTTTCGCGAGCGAGGCCGTCACCCCGGCCGCTCGTAACGTTACGATCCTTTCAGACCCGCTCAGCAACTCTCTCGTAATTCGCGCGGACAAGAAGCAGTGGGAGGGCATCCGCGCTCTGCTTACGAAACTCGATACTTCCGAGTACGATACCAAGCGCCAGCTCGCCGTCGTGCCGCTGACGTACGCAGACGCCGCGAGCATCGCGCGCGCCCTCAACGAAGGGTTCCGTGCGCCTCTTGAGGAACAGCTCCGGCAAGCCCAGACTCGTGTCGCCGCACAGAATCGCACGAACGCCGCACGCAATCAGTTCCAGCTGACCGAGCCGACCGTACTAGTAGACGCGACCGATCTGCCGAGCGTTTCCGCTGAGCCGCAGACCAACTCGCTAGTAGTATTCGCCGGTCAGAAAGATCTCTCCCGCATCATGCTCGCGGTGAAACAGCTTGATGTTTCAGGATTCGCGGGAATGCCAAGCGCCCGCATCATTCCGCTCCGGTCCGGCAAACCCAGCGTGGTCGCTTCGACGATCCGCGAGCTGTTCTTAAACAAAACCGATCGCAGCCCCCAAGCCAGCGGCCCTCGCGCGGTAATTATTATTGGCGACGACGCCTCCGGCTCGCTGATCGTGCGGGCCGACGATGAGAAGTTCGCCCAGGTAAAGGCTCTTGCCGAGACGCTGGAACAGCAGGGTCAAGTGGGACGCGTGATGCCCCACGTCATCCGTTTACGTTCCGTCGCCGCCGCCCGGCTCCGCGTCACGCTCCTCGCCACCTTCTCAGAGATCGCCAGGCAACAGGGCGAGACGCTCGCCATCGAAGTTGATCGCAACGCTAACGCCTTGGTGATCGCGGCGAGCGAACGCCTCCTCGCCGAGATCAGAAAGGTGATCGAGGAGCTCGATGCCCCGGTGATAGATCCCGACCAGGTCGGGCCCGTCATGCCCACGGCGAATCTCAATCAATCCGTGTACATTATCGACATTACGAATAATGCGCCCTCGGAGATCAAACGCCTCCTCGAAGAAATGGGCGTGACGCGACCCGCCCCCCCGGATCGCCCAGGTGTGGTCGCGGAGCCTGTAACAATTACAGTTATGTCCAGCCGCCGCGCCATCGCCGTGGTAGCGGGCGGGGGCGACGGTCGCGCCATCGAATCACTCGTGAAAGCGCTCGACGCCTCGCCGACCGATCCCCAGCAGGTCGTCGCGGTGCTCCCACTTAAGATGGCCAGCGCTAAGCCCGTGGCCGATACGCTCACCGCGATGTTCAATCCAGCGCTTCAGGTGGCCGAAACCGGCCCCGCCAAAGCCCTGGCCGAGCAGATCCGGCGATTATCGATCATCAAGAACGGAGCCGAGCAGACCGAAAAACAGCTCGACCTGGGCAAACCGATCCGCATCATCGCCGATGCGGAGGCTAACTCACTTATTATTATCTCGACCCAGGTCAACGTCGACGCCATCCGTGAAGTAATTAAACTCCTTGACACGCTCCCCATCGGCGACGCGGTTATCGTCCGAATTTTCCCGATGAGTAACGCTTCCGCTACACGCGTTCAGCAGGTCATAACACAACTCTTCAGCCAGGGTGAAGCCCTTCGCCGCCTCCCCGGAACACGCCGCCAAGGGCTCCCCCCGACCGCCACAGGCCAAGCGCTCGCGGGAGAGATCGCGGCCGCGGTCGATGAACGCACAAACACACTCATCGTGGCCGGACGAGAGGAAGCAGTAGCGCTGGTGGAGGTCTTAATTAAAGATCTCGACTCGGACCGCGCGGCCAACTGGATAGAGCCGGCGATCATCCCGCTCAAACACGCCGACGCTTCCGTGCTCGCGCGTAAGCTGCAGGATGTCCTGGTCCGCGGGCTCACCTCCACCCCCGAATCAATGGGGCTTCAACGCCAGTTCGGTCGGCTTCGCATCGCAGCGCAACTTCCCGATGCGTCAACGCTCTCCACGCCCACCCTGACCACACCACCGGGCGCACCCGCGACCGAACCGGCAACCCCCACGCCGCCCGCGATCTCTATCCTTACGCCCCCAATCCTCTCCGATCTCTTCGCCCCGGTTACCGGCTTGGTCATCACCGCTGATGAACAACTCAACTCGCTCATCGTGGTCGCAACCCCCGCCAATATTAAGATTGTCCGCGCCCTCGTAGCTCAGCTCGACGTCGAAGCCGCCAGTGCATCCAACACCGTCCGCATCTTCCCGCTCCAGCATGCCGCGAGCGAACGCGTTGCGTCGATCCTTCGCGACCTCTTCCGGCAGCGCGAGTTACTACCCGATACCCGTCCGGAAGATAAGTTAATTATAAGCAATGATTTAAGAACCAACTCGCTGATCGTGGCAACAAGCCCCAAGAGCATTGCGATCGTCGAGGGAATGCTAAAGACGCTGGACGGTGAGAAATCTAACTTCTCCGTAGGCCTGCATATTCTGACTGTCACCGGGGCAGACGCCCGAGCACTCGCGCCGCGCATTGATCGCCTGATGCGAGAGAGAATCTCCGCAGCCGCTCAGACCGGAGGCGTTCGTAACCCGCTTGATGCCTTCAGCATCGAGGCCGAGCCACTCAGCAACCTTCTTATCATCGCCAGCAGCGATGAGAATCTCGCGGTAGTAAAAGAGCTTATCACGGCCCTCACCGCCGATGCGGCCAAGCTCGCGGCGGGCGAACGCATCGACATGATCCAGCTGACCAAGGCCCGCGCCGCCGAGGCCGCGGCGTCGCTCACCGCCCTCTACGCCGACAAAGAGAACCTCCGCCGCGGGCCCAACGCCGTTTCCGTGACACCCAACGAACGGCTCAACTCGCTTATCTTCAGCGGTACCGAGCAGGACATGATCGAGCTCCGCTCCCTCGCAAAGAAGATCGATTCCGCCGAGGTGGCCGCCTTGCAGCAAATTAAGTGGATCGAGCTGAAGAGCGCTAACGCAAGCGAAGTCGTTACGCTCATCGAATCCGTGATCGCTGGCCGCCCCGTTGGCGGCGGCCGCGGCGTGGGCGCAAGACAGGCGAGCAAGCTGCAGTTTCTCCGTGAACAGTTAGACCTCGTCGTCGGCGACGGGCGCAAGCCAACCGAAGCCGAGATCGATGGTGCGATAAAGGATCAGGTCACTCTCAACGCCGACCCTAGGACCAACTCAATCTGGATCACCGCGCCCGAAACGATGGTAACCTTAATCACCGAAATGATTATGGAGATCGAACGCAGCAGCGCGGGCTCGCGCAAGATTGAGAAGTTTACACTTCTCAACGCCGATGCCCGCCAGATGGCTGAACTACTCCGAGACACCTTCAAACTCGAACAACGCGGCAACGCCATGGTGCTGCTCCCCCAAGGCACTCGCCCGGCCCGCAGCGACAACCCCGCCGACAATACGACGGACAACTCTACCGAGCCCGGCGGCATCTCCGACCTTCCTAACGTAACCGCCGTTCCCGATGAACGCCAGCAACTGGCAATCGCCGTTGATGCACGCACCAACACGCTCATCGTGTCCGGTACCGAAGAATACCTCGAACTTGTCCGCAAAGTAATTCAAGAACTCGACGGCATCGCCGCCAACGAACGCGACCGCCGCGTCTATTCCCTCCGAAACGCCAAAGCACGCGAAATCGAAACCACGCTCCGGTCCTATTTCCGCGGCGAGAACGACAGCGAACGCGTGACACTGGGCCCTCAACTCTCGGGCGCACTCATGCGTCGGCTCGAGCAGGAAGTTACGGTAGTGGGGGATGAAAAGAGCAACAAGCTGGTCATCAGCACCTCGCCCCGCTATATGCAGACCGTCTTAAGTATCGTGGACGAACTCGATACGCCCCCGCCGCAGGTAATGATCCAAGTGTTACTTGCCGAAGTAACCCTCGACACTACCGAGCAGTGGGGGATGGATATCAGCGTCGGCCCCTTCGGCGGCGAAGCCTACAACGTCGGCTCGCTCGCAGGAGGTTCAGGGGTAGCCACCGCCTTGGGCGTGCCAAACCTCTCGGTGACCTCCGCCGACTTTGGTATCCTTATCCGCTCGCTCGAAGCGCAGGGCAAACTAGAGATATTAAGTAATCCTCAGGTCACCGTGAATAATAATCAAAAGGCCGAGATTAACGTGGGCGATGAGATCGGTGTCGCCGGTTCTACAGAACGCAGCAGCATAGGCACGCTCATCTCAAGCGTTGAACGGTTGCCCGTCGGTATTATCATGAGCGTCACCCCCGCGATAAGCGACGACGGTTTTGTTCGCATGGAGATCAACCCCCAGATCTCGCAGCTCACCAACCGCACCACACAGATCAACCGCGACCAGACAGCCCCGATCATCGCCAGGCGCAGGGTCGATACAGTTGTGACAGTTAAGGATGGTCAGAGCGTCGTGATCGGCGGGCTTATCCAGACAACTCAGGAGGAACGCCGCAGTAAGGTGCCAATCCTGGGCGATATCCCCTTCCTTGGTCTCCCCTTCCGCACCAAGCTGCAAGAGGCCAGGAAGACGGAGCTACTCGTTATAGTTACGCCCCGCGTCATCCCGGGTCTGCCCGGTTCGGCCCACGGCATGGCTCAAGATGTAAGTAATCAGCAGATCGATCGGATGGAAGACCCCACCCGCGTGCTTGATTACCTTGAAAGTATCAAAGCCGATATCAAAGCGACCAGAACAAAACAAGCCGAAGAGGCGCCCACCGAGGGCGCAATTGATCCGCAGACAGGGTTACCAATCGACCCCGCGTTCAACGACCCGGCCACATCACCGCCACCAACGCCAACCTCCGACACGAACCTCACACCCGACCTCTCTCTGCCCAAACCTACGAGTTCGGTAGCCCCTGCTTCCCCCGCCGCGCACCTGCTCGTCCCCTCCACCGCTCGCACCAAACCACCACGATAATGAAATCTCGCTTTAGTCTTCCCGAACTGGCGACTGCCGCGCACAACGCTCGTGACCTTAACAGAATAAGCCCCATGCACAATACTCTTAACTCTCCGGATTGCACCGCTCGCCCGGCAAGCGCGCGCAGGCGAGTTTGTGCCTCGAAGTTTACCCACGCAACCTGCATCGGTGCATTCATCGGCTTGGGCACTCTTAGCAGCCTCTTGCTACCCGGCTGCGTGGCCGCCGATAAGCCCGCTACGAAGCTAGGCCCCCAACCCGCCGTCTCCAAACTAAGCACGATGTTCATGGCCGCGCAGACACCGCGCGACTCCAATAGCAATGGTTATCTTGATACCTGCCTCATTACTGTCTACATCTTCCCGGACAACTACCCCCGGTCCATCCAAGTTGAAGGAACATTTGAGTTAAATCTAATCGGCAAGGGCGCAAAAGTGTTACGAACCTGGTCGCTCCAGCTTCCCCACCCGCAAGTGACATCGGTCAACGCGGGCGTCGGTCCCGGTTACTTCATCAAACTAAGCGTGCTTGATGATGGAGGCTCAGACGTTATGCCCACTCAATCAGTCGATGTCGTGCTGAAGTTCATTCGCAAAAACGGAGAGACAGTAGCGGCCGAGCCCACCTCGCTCCTCTTGGGTAAGTCATCTTAAGCGATCCTCCAGAGCATCACCAACCAGCGTGCAATCTCTTGCCCGACTCTGCGAACGGGCCGCAGGGCACTTCCTCCCAGCCCTGCCCGCCCCTCCCTCTCCCTTTACGGCTTACTTTCAGGCTAGATCCCCAACTTAATCTGCTCCGTATCGACCACCACCGCGCCCCGGTACCCCGCCAGGTCAAGCGAAGCGTAATATAATGATAAGTCAAAGCCCTTCCTGGCCGGCTCACTTATCCTCGCCGATCCAATCCGACCGCTTACGCCCGCGATAGCCGCATTGAGTGCTCCGCCGCCCACCCCCGACGCCAGCGCGACATCAGGGTCTACCCCTACCAAAAGGCCCATCCGCGCGGGCCAAAAGTGATCGCAAACCCCGGCACTGTGCCGTTCGCACGCCGCGGCGAGCGAGTCAAGCACACCCGCCGCCGGGCTCGGGCCTAAGTTAACGCTTACCCCCAAGGGAGCTGGCTTTCCGCCCGCCGCCAAAGCAGTCAGGCCGACTCCCAGCCCACTTAGCTCTGCCGCAAACTCAATCGCCTCGATTACCGCCCCAACGGCGCGGTCGACGTGAACCGGGTCACCAAAGTGTGTCGGAGGAATCCAAAGATCCAGTCCGCTTACATCCAGCTGCGCACGACGTAATAGAAAGGCCACCTCTCGCCGTGCCGAACGATCCAGCAGCCGCGGTCGCATGTCGAGAATGCGGGCATCAAGCTGAACACACCGATATCCCGACGATTCCCCGCTCCAAGCGATCAGCGCACGCCCGCCCATCTCTGCGAGCGCCGGGTTGATTCGGCAGCGCGAGAGGGCGAGGCTGCGGGAAAACGTCAGGTTGGTCATAGCGAACACCGATGCCCGTCAAAGCGCTACCCGCTCGCATGGAATTTTGCCCATCTCCCCCGCAGCCCAAAGTGAGCGAGCACGCCAACGGCCTTAATCACCCTCGCCACCCACACCGCCCGCGCCACCCATCACTCCTCAAGATAAGTATAGCCCTCAAGCCCATCATCGTAATATTTGAGCAGGCTCTTCCCCTCGGCAATCGTCAACCGCTGCTGTCGGCACGCAGCCTCGACATCCAGCCGCATCGCCCGCTTCAAGTCCTCAGGGTCGTACTGAACATAAGCCAATACTTCTTCGACGGTGTCCCCCTCGATGACTTCCTCAATCTCCCAGTCGCCGTTGGCATCCACCGAGATGTGTACCGCGTGCGTGTCTCCCAGCAGGTTATGAAGGTCGCCTAGAATTTCTTGATAGGCGCCAAGCAGGAAGACGCCAAGGTAATACGGCTCAACGCCCGCCCCCTCGCCGGGAAGCTCCTTCACTTCGTGTAGTTCGAGTGTCTTCTTATCAATCCGCTTATCAACAAAGTGATCGATCTTGCCATCTGAATCACAGGTTATGTCGGCCAAAATTCCCCGCCGCGTTGGCTCCTCATTCAGGCGATGAATCGGGCAGATCGGGAACAGTTGATCAATCGCCCAGGAGTCGGGCATACTCTGAAAGAGTGAGAAGTTACAAAAGTAAATGTCCGACAAGGCCTCCGGAAGACTCTCAAAGTCCTCGGGCAGCTCGCCCTTCTTGCTGAAAACTGCTAGGATTTTGTGTCCGGTCGCCCAGAACAACTGCTCCGCCGCGGCCCGCATAGCCAAGCTCATGTAGCCTAAGCTGAAAAGGCTCATCGCCTCATCGCGTGCCTGCGTCGCGTCGTGGAAACATTCTTTAACGTTACGATCTGTAAGATTACGATAGCAATCCAGCAGGTCGTTCACAGGCTGCGGCACCTCGCCGTTGGGCTTTAGGAGCTCTGCGGCCATATTCGCTTCGATGATCCCCATGTCCGGGTTGGCCTCAAACCGGCTCGTGCCCAGAACGTCCATCACCAGCACGCTGTTATAAGCGACCATCGCCCGGCCAGATTCGCTCAGGATCATCGGGTGAGGTACGCCCGCATCATCGCACACACTTTTGATGCGATAAACAACATCCGCGGCGTACTCCGTCACGCTGTAATTGATCGAGCTGCTCCACGCCGACTGGCTCCCATCATAATCAACGCCCATACCTCCGCCAATATCCAGCATCGTAAGCCCGGCGCCCATCTTGTGCAGTTCGCAGTAAACATGCGAGAGCTCGTTGACGGCGTTTTTCAGCACGCGGATGTCAAACAGTTGGCTGCCCACGTGGCAGTGGAGCAGGTTAAGGCAATCCAACATGTCGTGCCGCTTAAGATACTCTACAGCCTGCAGCACTTCGCTTACGAAGAGTCCGAACTTGCTGCGAACCCCGGCCGAGCCTTCCCACCGCCCCGCTCCACGCGCTGAGAGCTTCACCCGCAGCCCGATTTTGGGACGAACATTATAAGCCTTGGCGTGCCTTACCAAAAGCTCAAGCTCGCTGAACTTCTCAACCACAGGTATAATATTACGACCTAGCTTGGTCGCCAGCGTAACTGTTTCGATGAACTCGCTGTCCTTAAAGCCATTGCAGATCAGCGGCATCCCGTTCACGCCCGGCCCGCCCGCCACCGCCGACAGCCCCAGCACCGCCAGCAACTCGGGCTTGCTGCCCGCCTCCAACCCAAACTTCAACTCAACCGCAAGCCCCGCGATCTGCTCGCAGATGTGCCGCTGTTGGTTCACTTTAATCGGGTAGACGCAAGAGTAAGTCCCCTTGTACCCCTGCTCCGCAATCGCATCATCAAAGGCCTTGCGAATCTCGTGAAGGCGATGCGTCAATATATCGTTAAACCGCAGCAGCACCGGCGTATGAATTCCCCGGGCCCGCAAGCCCGTGACCACCTCGTGCAGATCCACCTGCTTCGCCGGGTCTTTGCCAGGCATCACCGTGGCGTGCCCCGCCGCGTTCACCCCAACATAACCTTTGCCCCAGTCGGCGATGCCGTAGAGGTGCGCTGAATCGGTGGCCGTCCATTGGCCGTGAAGAAACGAAGAGCGAGCGGAGAGTGTTCCCATCGTGCCATTTACCAAAGATGACCAACTGCGAACGTCCAAAAAAAACTAGTAATCTCACCAGGCGGTGCTGGCCATGCGAAAGGTTCAACGTGACCACCCATCCAGCGTGCGCTCAGCGCTGCAACACCCCGTCTCAAACCAGACTTTCCTGCAGCCCCACACTGCTCGCCAATCCCCGCCCACCCGGCACGCAGAAACGCGTTCTTGCGGCCATCCACACCAGCGTCCCCACGCGTCAACCCGCGCAAAAAACCTGTGACTTAACTCACACCTTGCTGCAGCCGCGCCGCACCTCCCGGCTTCCCGTAAAACTATATCGCCATTCAACGGATCGTGACGATTCTGCGACAAGAAATCCGCAGTAAAGTCGCCCGCACCCGCAGCAAGCGTTAGCAGACGAACCAGCCGGTCCTCGCGGATGATTATCCCACCCCCTCTTAAACTTACGATTCCAGCCCGCGCACCTCAAACCCTTCAATCTGCCCCATGCTCTTCCCAGCGATTCCCTGCAAATCGCCATACATTCCCGTCGCGGCCTCCAACGCACGCTGAATCTGCTTATCTCGCTTGGCCCAGCGCGCTGTGATCGCTTTGCGCTCTCCCTCCAAATCGTCCCGCATCTCCTCATACGCCTGACGCATCGCCTCGATGCGGTTTCGGAAATCTTTCCCTGTCAAATACTCGTACACCATCTCGACCTTTGACGCCCGCCCTTCCCCCGAAGCCCTCGCCGAGCTTACCTCAATCAACGCAAGCCGGAGCGAGGTCGCCAACGGTGTCGCGCACTTGATCGAAGAAACCCACACCTGCTCCACATGACCAAAGTGTTCAACTCCCTTAGGCATCGCAGCCGTCACGATGGCGCACACATCCGCTTTCGCCGCCCGCTGATCATTCTTAAGTTTACTTAGCCACCCATCGCTCCACGTGCGCGTGCGTTTGAACTCCCAAAGAATGCGCCCAACCACCTGGCCGCTCGCCCCGACCACAAGCTGCACCGCATCGCCCCCAAACTGCCCCTTGGGCACCGGTTCGATAATGTCCCGCGGGAACGCCGCCCGCAGCGACGCCTCTAAATCCAGCTCCTGCACTTCACCCTGAAGCTGCTGCGAAGTCGTGTCAAGCTTCCGCTGCATGTCCGCGTTAATCCGGTGCAGATCGGTAATTAGTTTGTCTTTCTCCGCATCCTTCATCCGGTGCTGGTCCGCCTCATCAGACCGTGCCTTTTCGTACACCCGTTGCCGCTCCGCATCGACTGCCCTCTGCTTCTCCAGCTCCCAATCCCGCGCCTGCTCCTCAAGCTCAGCAACCTTCCTCCGGTGCAGCACTTCATTCTGTTGTGAGACCGCGAGTTTTTCCCCTTTCTCCCGATCTTTCCGCTCAAACTCCGACCGCTCCGCCTCGATATTCTCCGCCGCCTTCAACCTCGCGGCCTCCTCAATCCCCTTTCTCTCTTCCCGCACT
>Ga0163144_10011635_pt1 | contig 18589 bp, 18 predicted proteins | sample OliLak19BULKMAT1_FD_123175 | JGI IMG/M metagenome (GOLD analysis project Ga0163144, IMG submission 123175) | Freshwater microbial mat bacterial communities from Lake Vanda, McMurdo Dry Valleys, Antarctica - Oligotrophic Lake LV.19.BULKMAT1 | ecosystem: Environmental > Aquatic > Freshwater >... | reverse complement strand
CGGCCGCTGCAGCACCCCGTCGCGGTACAGGCGCGGGATATGCTCGCAGGGGATACGTGAGTGCAGCGTGCCCAGCCAGCGTACCTGGATGGTTTCGGGGTTGTGCTTGGGCCTGATGCAAATCATCTGGCCGACCCCGGCCTTCCCGACCTGCTGCACGAGCACCTTCCGGGCGTCGTCGTTGCTTTCGATGCCGCTGAGGGCGGCGCTGGCCATGCGGCTGTCGTTGATGCGGCCGACAAAGCGTGAGTTGAAGAGTGGAAACGTCTTGTAGTCGCAGTCGGCGGGGTTCTGCGTTGCGCAGGCCAACGCGACGCCGACGTGGCGTCCTTTGCGCAGGGTGCGCCTGATGGCTGTGCCAGACGCCGACTTGAAGTTCAGTCCCGGCAGCAGCGCCATCTTGCCACCTTCGCCGGCCAACTCGTCGATGAGCACGAGGACCCGAGGACGACCAGGCTGCCGGGGTTGTCCGGCCGCCCAGTCGAACACCGAGTTGAGGGCTTGGGCGACCGCCCAGCCGACATGCTCCGGTGGGACATACTGGAGGTCGATAGCAACGAAAGGCGTCTTCCCCTCCGGAGCCCGCAGCAAGTTGTCCCAGTCGAGTCGCCGACCGTGGAGCCAGCGCGCGCCGAGCGACTTGGTCAGGGAACGCAGGCCGATAGACAGACTGGCGAGGTCCTTCTCCGGCAGGCTTTCGTCGCCGGATCGGACGATGGACTCGAACTCAAGTAGACCATCAATGCCTTCGAGGTTGGCGTTGTCCTGCCAGGCAGTGATGATGGCTTGGCTGAGCAGACCACGCACGAGTTCCGCCCGGCCGCCTTCGCCGTCGCGCGGCTGCTTCAGGCCGACGCGGCCCATGAGCGTCCAGGCGGACGTTGCCGCCATCTTCTCTACCTCGTCGCGTTCCTGGGCCCACATCTCATCGAAGTCCTTGGGCCGGGCTGGCAGGGGGTTGATGGCGAGTCGCTCACCCTTGTCGGAGAGGGGGGTCAGATAGCGACTGTGGACCATCGCGCTCAAGCGCTTGGCAACCGTCTTGGCCATCGCCCAATCTTCCGGCTTGAGGTCAACCGGCGGTGGTAGGCCCAGGTCGGCATAGGCGGCGGGACCCGCGGCTGGAACGGCGATACCTGATAAATCACCCATGACATCCAGCGCCACGACTGGGATGCCTTTGGCTAGGACGCTCTCACCCATCGCTTTGATGACGGTGGATTTACCGGCGCCACTGGCGCCCACAGCCAGGGCGTGTTTGGCTACCGAACCCATGTCCAGGGTAATCGGTCGACCGCGGTTGTCGCCAGCCAGGATGCGGCCGATGAGTACCTCGTCGGGTAGAGCGCGGCGGTTGGACGTTGGACGCTCATCCGGTGGCGGCGGGACGACGAGGGTGGGATCAATGTCGTTCACGACGTCACTTACGGGGGTCGAGGGTGATGATGCCGCCGGTACGGTCGGTCCAGATCTGGGCGGAGATGCTGCGGGCGAGTTCGATGAGATCGCCCTGGTTCTGGTTGTCGGCGAGGCGGACCTTGTCGAGGTTGATGTTGAAGGCCTGCGATCGCCAGGTTGGGAAGGTCTCCTGACCAACGAGCAGGAAGTTCTGGGCGATGTCGGCAAAGGCCTCGAAGGGCAGGCCATCGCGTCCTTCAAGAACCTCGGCGAGCAGGCGGCTGTACCAGGCTACCTGGCGCGTGTAGTGGCGGTCTTCGACCTCGAAGACGAACTGTTCCAGTTCCTTGGAGGTGGTCTTGAGGTCAAGCGCCATGCGGCTGTCCACGTCGAGCCAGTCAAAGCGGGCTTGGAGCAGTAATCCTGTGCGACTGCAGACCTTGCGCACGACCACCTCGGGTTCGCCGGCCATCAGGCGCTCCTGCACGTCCGGGTTGGCGAGGAAGCCGGTGCGCATACGGCCGATATTCACGAAATCGTCGTGTTTGAAAACGGCTTTGCCGGAGGCAGCCTGCAGATTCTTCCACGCCTTACCCGCGACGGTGTTGAAGGCCATGTCCTCGGGAGCGACCACGAATTCTGTGGCGAATGCAACCGGACCCTCCAGCAGCAAGGAGTGGGTTCCACGACCGAGGAGCATCGCGGGCGTTTGGTCCTTATTGTTGCCCTGAATGTGCTGCCAGTGGTACAGGGCCGGGTGACCCTCACCAAAGGTGGCCAAGCGGTGTATGCCGACCGCAGGGGTGCCATGGTAGATGGGGGACGGTTCGTTCCGGACGATCCCCAGGGAACAGCCTGGTGCACGGTCGGCCCAGGGCAGGCGGTCGAGTGCTACCGCAGTGGCGGCCGGAGCCCCAACACCGGTGGGGGGCGCAGCCGACGCGGTGGCGAGGGGGGTGGCGGTGGCAAGGGCGGAGGTGCTCATGGTGTCCAGACTAAGCCCCAAGAATCCACCGGGCTGCCCAGGTAGACCCACTGGGTACCGGGAAACCGATATGCGTTCCAGAGTCGCTAGGCGGGCCAGGTTTGTGGTTTGGTCTATATACATGGACAAGACGGCCAGGCGAAACAGGCTAAACATCCATGAAGCGGTCGACGGTTCCACTCCTCCCGTCCTACGTGCGACTGATTGACAACGAAGCAATCGCACGCGATGTCCGTGGAGACGCGCCGATTGCCCGTGTGGTAGGCTTGGCGCTGCCGCGCTGGCGCGCCATGCGGCGTGGCGCTGCCGTCACGCCAGCCGAAATCCACACCATCGCCCGGTTCCTAGGCGAGCCAGCCCGTGAGCTGCTGCGTCTGGAATTTCCTACCACGCTGATCGCCCGACGCACCGGACTGACGCGCCGACCAACGGTTGCTCCCGCGCCACGCCAGAACCGCCTCGGCGGTCGCCTCGGCATCGCCGCGGAAGCGCACGAGTCGCTGTCACGCCTCGCCGAGGAGCATCGCCGGATCAGCGCCTATATCAGAGATCACACCGTTCAGGATCGCAAGCTCCCGAAGCTGGAGGAAACCTACGACACCCGTGCCGGCCTGCGGATCCAGATTCGGGCCTGGTTGCGCGTGTCGCTCGACGAGGCCAAGCGCGCCGAACAGCGCCTACTAGTCTGCGAGGAACGTTGTGGAGCTATACAACAGCTCGTGCGGGACTTGTCTGCGGCGTGCAGCGCAGACATCGCGCACATGCAGGATCAGCTGGTGGCGGCCAAGAGCCGCCGGGCTACATCCGTGGAGCGCGAGGCCATGGCTCTGCGCGCGAGACCTAAGCCCCACAAGCGGTAATCGGAAACCGGCCGCTCGGAAGGCCCGCAACCAACGCATCGGCGGCGGCGACGTGCTAGCGTTGACGCATGCACAATCTGGTCGTGCGCCGTCGCCGTCGTCGTCTCGCGTGCTTCCGCAGGGAAGACGGCATCGATGTACAGATCTGGAGCTTTGAGCCCGGTCCGGACGGATCGCTGCCCACGACCAGCATTCCGCCAGGTATCACCGCCCAGGAGCAGATCTGGATCGCCGCGCGAAGCCGGCGTCTGTGTGCCGCCCCCGCCCCCGCATCGGCGAGCACCCCAGGCGCGCTTCGACCCCTAACGCGGGCCCACACGCCGCGCCATGCTGCACCCGTGGCGAACACCACTATCGCCACGCCGACGTGCGCACCAACGGCAGCGCCAACATCCCGTCGCCCCACGTCCACCCGACGTCAGCGGGCGGACACGACGCCACCGTCAGCACGCTCGGTCGCATCATCACCACGATCGAGTCCGCTCCTGCACGCCGTGCTGACCGGCCCAACGCCGGACACCCATCCGGCTGGATCACAGCCTGCCCGCACCAGCTTGTCCCGCCTCGACCAAGCAGCGCTCGACCGCTGCATTGAGTTAGTGCAACTCGACCGTCGTAACGGTCTCGATCACCACGCGTCGCGCACGATTCAGGCCATGGTCCACGCACTGGTGCGACTGAGCAGCCCGGTTGCAGGTAGCGACGGACCGGCCGACACAGAGCTCGTTGTGCTCCTGCCCAGCCCCGGCGACACCAATCTTATCATCGATCTCAGGCCCGCCCTCTACGCCTGTGCCTGACCAGAAGGACGCCACATGAGTACCTGCACCAGTTCACCAACGATCCACGCCGGCGTAGCCGCCCCTGCGGCACGGCAGCACCCCGTTCCGCTGAGCCGCATGCACATCGAGCGTCATAACGCCGGATTGGGCCTGACGGCGATCGGACCGCTCGTTCGTCTGACCTACGACGCCAACGGCTGGATCACCGACCAGACCGGCCGTCGTATCGTCGCCATCGACTGCGAAGCCGGTGCACGCGACCCAGCGGTAGCAGCCCTCGTGTCGGTCACCGCCAGAGCCATGCATCGGAGTGGCAACGACCAAGCCGTGGTGCTCCATGTCGTGCCTGATCCGAACCGCCAACTCAGCGAAGAATCCATACAGATACACGGTTTGACCAGCGATCGGTTACGCTCTCTGGGAGCGGTCTCAGCCGCGCAGGCGCTCACCACCTTGGCTCAGGTGCTGCCCGTGCTGGGTGGCAATCGTCCACCGGTATTGGTCGGCCATTGCGTCGCCTACGACCGCGATGTGCTGCAGAGCTCCGCGGCGGACGGGGGCTGCATCCTGCCGGTAGCCGCCTGGATCGACACCTATCCCACGACGAAGATCTTACGTGACATGGCCGGACCTGCCGAGCAGGGCGCCAGGAACACCCTGGAAACGTTCGTCCGCCTCACTACCGGCGTCTCGGCTGTTCGTGGCGTGCACAGTGCCACCGACGATGTGGCTCTGCTGGCTTCCGGACTCCGAGCGCTGGCGGTCCTGGAGGCGCAGTTGGCAGAACCGCAATCCCGATGACCGAGCGCGGCGAACCTACCACGCCGTGTCCCGTGCACGCCGGTGGCGGGTGAAATCAGCGTGCGTATGGTGTACCCCGCGTATGTTTTGTGTACCGCGCGCACCGAATGTGCACATCAACCGCCAGCTGAGCAATCCGATGCACGTCGTCTTACCCGTTGTCCCATAAGTATATGTGTAGGGGAAACCCATGTCAGCCGACAACCAGGTACCTCCGCGTCCGAACCCAGTGGTCGGCGCTCCCGCCGCGCGGGTGGTGGGATCACGCGTGACCCTGGCCGCCACGACCGAGGAATCGGCCGGCTATGCCCGTCTGCTCGCCGAGGTCGGCGTGCTGACGTACGTGCCCCAGCGGCAGACAGCTGTGGCTGCTACCACGCACGGTGGACGACTCGCTGAGACACAGGTGGATCGCTGCAGCCGCACCCGCCGGATCGTCCCGGGCCGTGCGCAGACCAACCGTTCCGTGGGCGGACAGCTCCTCTTCGCATTGCGTCACGACGGCGTGGACATGGAAGCCTTGCGGCACATCTTCAGCCGACTCGATCGGGGTGACGTCGAGCGCACCGTCCGGGACCAACCAGCCTCGCGCTACGCTCGCCGGCTCTGGTACCTCTATGAGAGCATCACAGGCCGGACGCTCGACGTGCCCGAGACGGGTCGGCAGTCCTTCGTGCCACTGCTTGATCCCGAGGAGTACGTGACCTGCGAGCAGGGTCGCAGTGCGCGCCATGGCATCACCGTAAACTGCCTCGGCACGGCCGCGCTCTGCCCAACGATCCGCCGCACGCCGACGCTCGCTGCCCTGGCTGACCAACGACCGCTCGCACAGGTCGATCGGTTGGTCAGCGAGATCGACCCGGCCATGGCACGTCGCATCAATGGTTTTCTGCAGCTGCGGGAATCCAAAGGGTCGTTCGAGATCGAAGGCATCACCCCAGACCAAGCGTCCGATGACGTGTTCGTGGGCCTACTGGGCACAATCGCCCAACGGCCGTTCGCCCCGATCACCGCCCCGCTGCTGCACGAATTCCAGAACCACCTAGTGACTGGGGTGGATCGCGAATCCTCAGGCACTTACCGGAAGCGCCAGGTGTGGGTCGGTGAGCGCAGGGGCTACAATCCTGTGCCACATTACATAGCGCCTCAGGCCGCAGATGTTCCCGGCTATATGGACGCCTTCTGCAGCATCGCCACCACGCTGGTGAGCGGAGCCGAAGCCGGTCTCGTCGATCCAGTCATCGCTGGCGCAACCAACAGTGCACTGTTCGTCTATCTCCATCCGTTTATGGATGGAAATGGACGCATATCCCGACTGCTGCTGCAGCAGTCGATCACCCGCCCACCAGACGCGGCGGGTAAACGCCTGTTCGTCCCCGTGTCGGCAGCCATCCAGCGGCGCACAGGCGACTATTACGCCGCACTCGACGTGTGGAGTGGCCAGGTCATGCGCAACATCACCTGGGAGGCACGCGATGGCAGCGTCGTGCCCACGCATGCCACCACCGATCTGTACCGCTATCCGGATCTGACCAACTACACCGAGTTCATCTACCACGCGATCCACGAGGCTGTGACCAAGGACATTCCGGAAGAACGCACGATCCTCGCCACGTTCGATGCCGTGGAACCAACGCTCGAAGGAATGGGACTCGATGAACGACAGCGCCGCATGTTCTTCCAACTCGCCAAGCAAAACGACTGGCGACTGAGCAAGCGCAAGCGGTCCGTGTTCCCGCACATAACCGACGAGCAGATGCAGACGTTGGAAGCGCGGATGCGCAGTGTGGCCGGCGGAGGGACACCTCGCTGAGGGTGTGCAACCGGCCCTTCAGGACCAGCCCGAGCACCTTACGCCGGCGGCAGATCGTGGATCGTTGGCATGTCCGGCGTACGGGTAACCAGCTCCCGCACCACCCACCCCGCTCCCATGGCCACGGCGAGTTGATCGCACTCGAACACTTCCACGAGGGTGCCAGGAGCGGCGCGCAACAGACGGCGGACGGCGAAGGGGTCTGACTGGATGAGGCGAGCAAGTCGCTGGTCACTCAGTGAGTCCTCGGCCAGTTGATCCAGCAAGAGCGCATAGAGGGTGCCATCGCTCACCGGCGTCTCCGGCTTCCAACCCTGCTGATCGTAGAGCTCGTAGCGGTGACCAGTCGCCGTCAGGCAATCGCTGAGCAGGCCGACGTCACGGAAGGAGGTGCGGACGCCACTGATCCACATCTGGGTGGACTGCGTGAGCATGAGGGTGCGGATCCGTGTCCGGTCAATGCCGGTGAGCGCGGCCAGGTCGGTGAGCGACAGGGCGCGTTCATGGGCACGCCGGCGCAGGTGGTCGAGCACCCCAATGTCGTGAGGGGCGTAGAGGACCGTGGCCGCCACCCGCCCCCGTTTGCGATCGGGCTTCCATGCGGCGGCAACCGCTGCACCGGCCGGCCGGACGCGGCGCAGGATCAGGGAGACGCCCTGGGAGGTCATGGACGGCCGGATGAAATCGGCGCCAATCCGGGCCAGAGTCAGCTCCGGGCGGGCCGTCGTCAGATCGACAATGAACTGATTGCGCCAAGAACGGGGGACCTCGACCCAGAGGTTGTCGCGCAAGATCTGGTAGGGGCGCACGGGCATGTGTTGGGTCACAGCATTTTACACGATAACCACGGATCGGCAACTGAAACGGAGAGCCAGCACAAACGACAGCGCCCAGCAGAAGCATCTCCGCTGGGCGCGTGAGCGCGGTGTGCGCTCGGGTCTTGGCTCCAGCGAGCCTACTTCTTGGCTGGCTTCTTAGCGGCCTTCTTGGCTACGGTCTTAGCTGGCTTTTTGGAGACGGGATTCTTCTTGGCGGGCATGAGAACTCCTTGGTTGGGCGAAGCTAGCGAGAACACAGGTCCAGCGCAAGGTAACGATGGTGCATTTGGGAGTGAAGAGAGACTGTCCTGGAAGCGTTGAATTTCAAAAAAGTCACGTGCGTCATGCCGCCTGGCACGCATCAACCCCGCTGACTACCTCGCCGACGTGAACCCAACGCTGATCCGGCCCCGCCGGCGGCTCAAGGCCTGCCTGCCAACGCTAGGCCTCGCCGATCTCACGCCCAAGCGCTGGGCGGCAGCCAACAGAGAGTCCGTCCGCCAAGCTTGCTCGAGAGGGCGTGCGGGTGAGACAATGCCATGCGGGAGCGCATGGCGTCGCTACGGTCGAGCCGCGCCTACCCAGACCTGAAGGACCGGGTTTGCGGCGCGGAAGAGTCTGATCAGCGACGACGTCAACGTTAGCCCTCATCGGCCTGTTGGCGCGGGCCACGCGTGATGATCGCGGCCAGGCGGGCGCAGACATGCTGGCCTGGTTGCTCGCCCGCCAGGCGCAGGGCCGTAAGCAGGCCCGGCACAGCGGGTCCCGTGACGGCGTGCGCGTTAAACACGGGATCGAAGTGGATATTGCCCTCGGGCTGACGCTGCTGCGCCTGCAGGACGGCACGGATCTGTTCGCTGTCCGCGAGCATGAGATCCGTGAAGATGCGCAGGCCGTCGGACGTGCTGTTATGCGCATCACTGAAGCGGCAGGTCACGCCTGGTGCGACGGCGACCGTGCGGGCCACAGCAGCTTGGCGTTGGGTGTAGCCGTCGCCGAGGTCGGCATGACCCAGGTCATCGATGGCGACGCGCCTCGTGGCCGGGGCGACGACGCCCGCGGCTTGGTGGTAGGATTGAAGAATGCGGACGGTGTCTCGCATGGCAGCCTCGCTGTGCGTGGTGATGCCCTCATCGTATGTGGTGACTGGCCCAGCTAGGCCCAGGCCACGGGGTCCGGGTGGTAGGAAACCGATATCCGTCCGCAGGTGCAGCATCTAGCGCACTGGGAGGCCAGCACCACCATGGCACGCTCTCAGTATGACCGATACCGCCCCCGATCGCCAACCGACGACGCCTCCGGTTGCCGCCCCACGCGCCCGCGTCTCCGCGCAGAGCGCCCGCTGGCAGGAGCGGCCATGGTCCTCTCACGGTCAACGCTTCGACGGCGTCACGGTGCCCTTCACCACCGCCGCCGGGGCGGCCAGCACCGCACAGCACGGCACACGCTCGCACATGGCCCGTGGGACCTTCGCCAACGTCTACAGCGGCATGACCAGCGACCACCTCGGCAACCACGAGATCGTGGTTAAATACCTCAAGACGGACGAGGCCTATGCCAACCAGATCGTCGTCGACCGGTTGCTCGCGTCAGCCGCAGCTCGCAATCCACGCCTGCGCAGCCACTTCCTCTATTCCCTGGGCTGGTTCCGCTCAACGCCCGAACGGCTGGCCGGCGGTGGTTCCTTCTGCGCCCAGGGAGTGGTCCAGCAGCGCGTCGACGGCCCGTGCATGGTTCGTGGCGGTGTGTGGCTCGAACAGATCCGGTCCGCGACCGACCGCGACCGGCAGAGCGCCGCCCTCGGTGTCTGCTTGGCCACCGCCCTGATCGAACTGAATCGCAAGCAGCCGGTTGGTAACGCGTTCCTGCACACCGATATCAAGCCGGCGAACTACTCCCTCAGCGTGGACAAGGGAGCTCCGCCAACATGCGCGATGATCTACGACATGGGTGCGCTGCGTCAGGAGGGTCGGCGTATTGACGGATTTGAGGCGACGGTCCCCTACAACGACACCAACACGCTGGTCGACCCGGGATTCAGTCTCGACCTCAACTCCGGCACCGCGGCGACCAGTATTGACCGGCACCACACCCATAGTGTTGCGTGCAATGTGCTTGTTGCTGCCACTGGAATGGACGACGAGCACCTCTGCGACCACGCCGCGCGCTTGGCTGCCGTTGAGACCATCGCGAATAAGCAACTGCGTGGCATGCTTCGCGCGGCCCTGTCACCTGACCCAGAGCGACGGCCGAGCTTGGTCGAGCTGCGCCAAGTCCTATCGGACCTGGTGGAACCGGTACGCGTGACACCGCCCCGCCCCACCACTCCGACTCCGACCCAGCCGTGGCTCACCCGTGCCGCCCGGAGCCTGCGCCGGTGGTTCTGCTGAGCAGCCCGATTGCGGGCGGCGCGTCTCACGAGATGCTCCCCGCTTGACATTTCGACGCAACCCATGTCGGACCCATCATGACCACGCAGCTGCCGACGTCACAACTCCCCGCCCTCATACGGGCAACACTCGCCCTGTACGCCCAGGAGACCCTGGCCACCACGGGCGATGGAACTGAGTTGCCGGCGGATATCCTGGATCTGTCTCGGCGTGCGGCGTTCGCCCGCTCCGTGCGTAGTTGGGAGAGTGCGTTGCAGTGCCTGGGCCTGCGCCTCGAGCTACAACGGCAGCGACAGGTCGTAGCAGTAGATCTGGCCGTTCCGACAGCTGTGGCGCGCGCCGCTGGACAGAAACGCCTGTCCGACATCTACCGCAAGGCCTACGCACGCGCCCCGGCGACTCGCGACCTGGATCCCGACGGTCTGGAGCGCGCCGTGCGTAGCGCTGTCCGCGACTATGTCGCTTCCCGACGCCTGCGCCTGGGCTCAGCTGGAGCCGATGACATCGCCGCCGCGCGCTACGAGGCAGAAGGTGCGCTCGGTACCCTGGGGCGCGTGATCCGCGCCGTGGCGGTGGCCCGCCAGGTATCGGCGCTGGAGATCCAGGCCATCACTGGCGCATCGGCGACCACGGTGCGCAACATCGTCACCGCTGGCCGCACGCCAGCCTTGGCGCTTATCGCCGCTGTATTGGACTCACTCGGTTGGACGCCGGTCCTAGTGATCGGCGAAGCCCGCATCTCCTGCACCTGGGCACTCGGGGCGGTCAAACCGCTGGTGGCCAACAAGGGCGCCCATCGTCGTGCCTCCTTTCTCCTCTCTTCATCCACGAAGACACCATGAACGACACGAGCGACATCGACCAGATCTGCTACACCGTCCACTCGCCTGAGGCGGAGTGGTTGGCTGAACACCTCCCGCTCCAGGTCCACGGCATGTGGTTTGGCGCCTTTGGCATCATCCGCACCGCTGGCCGCCGAGTCGTCAGTCTGGCGCTCAACCAGACCCCGATTGCCGGATCCACCGCGGGCACGATGGGATACGACGGCATTACGGTCGACATCATCTCGCTCGACCACGGTCCGCTGGTCAAGCAGACGCTCTTCTTCCGCGACTACATCCCGCGGCCTGAGGGCATGCGCGCGCCCTGCCTGGAGCGCACCTCGCGTACCAGCCTGAACTGGCTAGGCGGTACGCCCGCGTTCAAACCGGACCTCAACCACTTGGCCACCGCGATCATGGCGCTGGTCGACGTCTTCACCACGGACGGCGGCGGTGTGCAACAAGGCTTTACCTCGGTAGTGACGCGCCACCAGCCGCCGGGCGTCAGCGCGGCGCTCACGCCCGGCCCCCAGCGGGCCATCCAGGGAGATGCGGGCACCTATCATCCGCCCCTGCCGCGGGGCCACACCGACCCGGAGCAAGAGATACTTGTGGTCGAGGACGAACCGGGATGAGCACCGCCACGCACGCAACGATCCGTGACGCCCGCGTCGCGTGCAGCGCCGCCTGCGCAGCAGACGACTATTGCCAGGCGGACGTGTGGCCGCTCCTGCGCGAACAGGCCAATGGCATCCTCACAGCGCTACACAAAGGCAAGGCGGCCGAGCAACTCGTCGCCATGCGTCGCCACCTGGGACCGCTGTTGGTCGCTTACCACCCCGGTGTCCAGGCTGACAACAAGCAGCTGGCGCAACGGGATCAGGTGTGGGCCGACGTCGCGTTCGTCCCGTGGCGCTTCATGGGATTCGGCGCCGCTCTGGTCGGCAGCGGTCGCGAGCCGTCGACCTGGAGCCGCTGGATTATGCGCGGTGACATGCCCTGGGCGACGGACACCGAACCGCAGCAGCGCGTTCCCCTGATTGGCGAGCGTCTCGATACAGGTGGGCTCCCGCTGTGCGAACTGGCTGCCATGCGCGGCCTGTCGGTGCGAGACACGGGATCACGACCGAGCTGGCATCTGGTGATGACTATCCGTCATCAGCCCTGGTTCATCATCGGTGCCGACGGGGTGATACCGTTGACGGCCCCGGTGGATCGGACCGATCCGATGGATCCGGCACCTCCAGGGATGACCCTCAGGCAGTTCACGGAGCAGGAGAAGAAACGTCGACTCACGCAGGACACCGCCTTGGCCCGGCTGGAAGACGTGAGCAATCTAGAATTAGCCGATCGCTGGCGTGGGGTCATGGAGACCATCGGTGACCAGTTCACCGCGTTTGACGCCCTGCGCGCCTCACGTGAACCGGTCTGGAAGAATGCGCGCAACCAGCGGCGCGTGGCGATCACCGCCCGCGTCGCCATGCGTCGTGATCTGGCTGCCGCTGGCGCCACCGCCGACACCGAGTCAGCACGGAAGCAGGCGCAGGATGCGATCCTGGCCCAGCTTATGGACTACCCGGAGGACCGCACCTTCAACGTCTATCGCTACGGCACGGGCACTGAGGGACAGCCACGAGCGATACGTCCGAACGATGTCGTCGCTGAGCCAGGCGTGGGCTGCCCGCCGCCGCCCGGAGACGCCACGGCTAGTCCGCGTCCACCCGCTGGCATGCCAGCCGCTGTTCAACCACGCACCGCTCCCGCTCCCAGTACAGCCACCGGCCAGTCGACGATCCAGAAGCCCCCGACGATCCCCGAGGTCGAGGCCCGGCTGAAGCGCATCGGCGAGCGTCTGGCACTGTCGCCGGCGACCTGGACCAAGCTTGAGCGCAGTCTACGCTGCTTCCTGCTCAAAGACCCGGCTGCGCCGCGAGGCATCGTCCTGCACGGCCCTCCGGGCACCGGCAAGACCACCATCGCCAAGGCGATTGCCGCCGAGGCCGGCTGCGCCTTTCACGCCCTCAGTGCGCCGGACCTCAAGCAGCAGTTTCTCGGCGCCTCCGGCCAGAAGGTGAAGGATCTCTGGGATACAGCCGGGAAGGACGGCACCGCGATCATCTTCATCGACGAATGTGACGCAATTTTCCAGAAGCGGGGCGGCCTCGATTCTGACAAGATGACTGACGAGATCGTCGCAGCGATCCTGCCGCGTATGGACGGCATGACCCCAGGCGCCGGGATCCTCGTCATCGGTGCCACCAACCGTATGGAGGCCATCGATCCGGCCATCGTGAGCCGCTTCGACCTAGCTGTGCCAGTGCCCTTGCCCGACGCTCCCGCACGCGCCAAGATTCTGGTCGGTGCGTTTACCACCTACCGCTTCGACGGCGCCCCACCGGCGCACTTGGTCAATGAGTCTGACGGGATGTCCGGCCGCGAGCTGGAGGCCATGGTTCGCACGGCACGCCAGGACGTGCTCGCTGGTGAACCAGCTGACCAGGTCTTTTCCCGTGCGGTGCTGGCATGGCGTGCGCGGTCCGGCGCCAAGGTCGACCGCAGCCTCACCTGGGACAACGTCGTCGTCAGTGATAACACCCGTACGTCGCTGCAGCGCTGCGCTGCCATGCTCGCCCGGCGCGAGGAGCTCCAGAAGTTGGGGCTCGATGTGATGCCCAAGGGTGTCCTGCTCACCGGGCCACCCGGCACCGGCAAGACCCAGCTGGCGCGGGTGCTCGCAGCCACCAGCAGCGTGGTCTAAATCACCGCGACCCCCGCAGATCTCAAGGCGGGATTCACCGGGCAATCCGGCCAGCGCGTGAAGGAGGTCTTCGCTCGCGCCCGGGCCATGTCTCCGTGCATCCTGTTCATCGACGAGATCGACATCGTCGCCCCGGTGCGCGGCAACGGTGGAGACGCCTTCACCCAGGAAGTGATCGGTCAACTGCTGCAGGAACTCGACGGGGTTGTCGCGCAGGACACCCACGTCTTCCTGATGGCCGCGACCAATGCACCCAACGCGATTGATAGCGCCATCCTTAGCCGCTTTTCTGAGCGGATAGAGGTGCCGCTGCCTACGCGCGATCAGCGCGCACAGATCATCCTCGGGCTGCTCAAGGGCCGCCCGGTGATCGGGGACGCAGCGGCGCTGGCCGAGACCGTGGCTGATCGCACGGAGGGTGCCTCCGGGCGCGATCTCAAGAACCGCATCGAAGGTGGTCTCCGCCGAGTTGCGGACCGGGCCATGCTGGCGACGGCTGGGGCGGTTGGTCTCACCGTCGTGGACCTGAGCTCGCAGTAGTTGCTCCCCAACCACCCGGACGCGCGTCACGAAAACGGAATGCGTCTGATGCAGAGCCCATACCAGCTGCCACAGCAGGAATTCCTCGACTAGCGTGCGTGCCATGGACACGCCCAACACCTGCCTGCCGCCGTCCCGTCCGGCCTGTGCCGCCCCGCCGGCCCGGGCGGCGATCGACCGTGACGCCCACGTGCGCCAAGCAGCAGTGGCCGCTGGGCTTAACGCCACCGCCACCGAGTCCCACCTGGTCTCCGTCGCCGTTCACGAGGCTCTGTCCGACTCCCATCATGACGGCGTACCACGGATCCTGGTGACGACCCACGCCATTGAGGTGGCATCGTCAGTCGGAGACAGCCAGGCGGGTTCTCGGCCCGCAAGGAAGCCGTTGCTGAGGCTGCCGTCTTCTGCGCCGTATCTCAAGGATGGACCGAGGCGAATCATGGTTAACCAGCTCGTCCTGGGTGCACGGGGCCGTGCACCGAACGCCTCGCCGGATCGACACGATGCTCGACGAAGACGAGGCGGTCAAGACGCACGATTGTAAATACATATGCACGGTGTATAATACATCAGGCAACGCACCACACAATCCCAACACCCGGAGCCACATGTCACTCAATCTCAACCACGTCACCCTCGCTGGCAATCTCACCCGTGACCCTGAACTACGACAGATCGGTGCTGACAAGGTCGTCGCGAACACCGGACTCGCCATTAACCGCCGCTGGAAAGATCCGGCAACCGGCGAAACGCGCGAGGAAGCAACCTTCGTGGATATCGAAGCCTGGGGTCGCACCGCTGAACTCATGGGCCAGTACCTCAAGAAGGGCAGCCCGGCTTACATCGAAGGCCGACTCAAGCTCGACACATGGGAGGACAAGAAGGATGGTAGTAAGCGCAGTAAGCTGCGCGTCATCGCTGATTCCGTTCAGTTCCTTGGTGGCCGCGATGCCTTTGGCGAGTCAGACGGAGCCGCCCCGGCACGGAGCGCGGCAAGCAACACCCCCATGCGCCCGTCGGCTGCGGCTCACATCAACGCCTCGCCGCTCGACAATCGGGCCGGGGTGACCCTGGCTGGTGAAACGGCGACCAACTCGGGTGACCGTGAGGATGAACCGCCGTTCTGAGACGCACCCAGCTGCGCAGGCTCGTGCAGACCGGTATCCATCGTGGGTGCCGGTCTGTGTCGTTTTCCCGCCCGCCCGTGTGCGTGCAGACATCGGAAGACTGTCCGTCAGACACGGCAGCTGCACCACCACCTCCCGCTTTCCAGGTAGCATACCTGCATGCCGCTCATCCTCATCGCTGTCGCCGTCCTAGCCCTGCCACTCATCCTGGCCGTCATCCTGCTGGCTTGCCGCCGCAGTACGTCCGACCAGCACAGTGTCGCCTATACGAACCATCTGCGGTCCGACGCGTGGCGAACTACCTCGCGCGCGACCATCGCCATCACCCAGGGACGCTGTTGTCTGCTCCCGTGGCGGAAGGCCGTCCACGCACATCACCTTCACTATGGCAATCTCCATCACGAGCGGGCGGTCCGGGATCTCGTGCCGGTATCGGATTTTGGACACCGCATCGCCCACGCTTGGATCTTCTGGCGCGGTCCTGGCAGGCTTCCCATGTCGGCCTGGATGCGATGCATGACGATCCTAGTGGCGTTCTGGGTCCGGCCATGGGTGCGCTATCCGGTCCTCATCACAGCAGGTCTATCCACTTGGTGGATCGCGAATCTCTTGAGCGGCATGCACCTCACGCCCATTGAAAGCATCACACACCAACTCGAGTCGCTGGGCCTGCGTTAGTCTAGACTGTGAGACAACGTCACGAGGCGCGCTTGGCCCAATGTGCCTCGACCTGCCCCGTGTCGCGAGTACGACCTACCGCCGGCCTGGCTTTGGGCTGCATAGGCGAAGCTGGTCAAGATGAGCATGGGAGTCCGCGTGAGTTGGATCGTGTCTGGTACTGCATGGCATATACCACTGCGTTACATACACGCAGGCGTTGTATGCAGTGCAGCGTGGCTGCGCTGGCTGCCGGCAGGCTCGGGTGCTTTAACGCATACGGTCAACGTGGCGCACCTGTGTTCGCATCGAGCAGCACTGGCGCCCGAACCGCATCAGTAGCGTCGATCTCATCGATAGGGATGAGTCGCACGGTGACGCGGTTGTACATGTGGCGGATGCCAATCCGGTGTCCATAGGACTCGTCAACCATGTGCAGGTCGCGCAACCGTTCGGCGAAGTGCCGTGCGGCCTGCAGGTCTGGTTCACCGGTACTGGTCCAGAAGAGGAACGGCTCGGTGACGCACAGGACAGAGTTAATGTGTTGGTCATTTCGCGCCTTGCCACAGGCGCGCAGGAACGCGACGAGACGCCGTCCGGCACAGGCGTTGCTCAGGGGGTTCGCCGCTAGGTGCTGCGCTGCGCTGGTGGGATCGTTGACCCGCAGCTGGTTGATATGGTCGGTGGTCGTCATGCCCGCCCGATGTCGGTTGCCAGTCGCTGTCAAGAACTCAGGCGGCTGGATCGATCCGATCGGCGCCGCCGGGCTCCCCATCGTTTTCAAACAGTTCATCCATCGGGTTCACGCGCGGCTGCTCCCCGGGATCGGCGAAGCCGGCAGCAACGGGTCGGAGCGACACATGGATACGGCGGGCGGCGATGCGGTAGGCCGTGTCGACGATGGTCGCGGGATTGTCGACGACCTGGTCGGTCACGATGGTCCCCATCCATGTACCATCGCTGGCTACATGCGTCACCACAGCTGCCGTTGGCGGCATGATGCGTGCCGCTGCGGTGATCACAGCGCTGGCGACGGCCTGCGAGTCAGAGAATGTGCACTGCGCCTGTGCCCAAGCGGAGGAACGATACGATACGGTGACGTGCGGTTCGCCGTCGGCAGAACCGGCGCCGATGACAGCCAGCAGGATGTCCGTGCCGCCGGTCGCCTTCGCTTCGTACCAATGGTAGCAGCGGTAGGGTTCCGGGATGAATCCGGCGTCCTTGAGCTGTGCGAACTCATCCCAGCTGAACTGATCGTATTTCCGAGAGAACCGCAGGTGCAGCTCGCGCAGGATGTCAAGAACCGTGGGACCACGCTCGCCGTCGCTACCACGGATCACCAAGAGTACCTCGTCGAGACCCGATCCGGGACCGCAGCGGTCAAAGATAAGATAGGCGTTTGCCGACCATTCGAGAAAGCGGCCGGTCGTCGAGCAGGTCTGTCCGGCGCCCTGGGGGATACATTGCGTCAGTAACGGCTGCCACCCTTTGGTGGCGAGTAGGCGGCCAGCTGCGGGTGCGGTCATGGCCCAATCGAGGCCGAGAATCTGAGCGGGTGCGGATGTAGGGGTCATGGGGGCAGCGTAGGCGGCCTGGATGCGCTGGTTGGGTTTGGTACCACCATACATGAGCATGATCCCGGTTTCCGTCCGACATGCAACGCCAGTCGGTGGGACACCCTCCCGCGGAAGCCTCTAGCATGGCCGCATCACCACGACCGAGGCTCCCATGACAACCGTCACCACCGAGACCACCAGCCCCTTCTCTTCCTCACGCATCATCGAGACGCAGCGGCATGAGCGTGAACCGGGGTCCGGTGTCCACAGCATCCTCGTGTCGCTGCAGAACGCGGCCCGCGAGGTGCTGCGCACGCGTGGCACCAACTGGACCAGCTGGATCTCGACCTGCGGCACTGACTTGGTGACTGGGCGCTTTCTCCGCGTGGCCTCGCCGGGCGTGATCTATATGCTCGCTGAAGAGTTGCTGCGGCGGCGCCAAGCATCTGCCGACCAGCAGACCACACTCGATCTCCTCCACGAGGAACTGGCCACGCTGCAGCGCCGCTATGACGTCGCCATCACAACGCTGGCCGCGACCCGTGGTGGCGAACTGGTCCGTCGTGCCGCCTGAGCGTAGAGATCCAGAGTGGCAAATTGGCCACAACCGTGTCAATTGGAGCCATGCGGAGCATCCCCGATCTCTACCATGACATGGGTTGCCCGGGGAGTCTCGCCCTAGCCGTCAGCGAGGTAGCGCTGATGGCGCAACACCTGGGGGGTAGCCTGCGGTCGCCTGCGGTGTTCGTCCAGAAGGCCCGTGGCCGTGCCTCAGCGGCGGTGTTGGCAGACTTCATGAGCGGTCTCCCACCGGCCAAGCGCACTGTCATCATCCGGGCCGCGCGCCGGCGGATCCCAGCCGATGGACGGCGCTATACCCACGCTGACATCGCAGCTCTGCATGGGGTATCGATCACCTGGGTGACAAAGACCTTGTCAGATCAGGGCGTACAGACTCGTCGTGCAGCCAAGCGTGTGGCGGATCGCAGCGCGCAGCGCCGGAGCATCCATGCGTGGGCAGGCCTTGTGCTGCCCCAGGCTGGGCCCGCAATCACGCCACGCGACCCCGCCCGACCCACGCGACGCGGCAACAATACCATCGCTAGAAATCCCCCAGCCGCTCTGTGAGTCCGGCTGTCCGACTAACGCAGCTCGCGCGACGAAGGACTGGGATCGACCGGCATATCCTGTACTGACACTGGGTTGCGCCCGACCGGCCACGGTGGCTGGAAGGTCAGCCAGTAGCGCTGGTCACCAAGCCACACCAGCACGCCTTCGGCCTG
>Ga0163144_10011634_pt1 | contig 18591 bp, 17 predicted proteins | sample OliLak19BULKMAT1_FD_123175 | JGI IMG/M metagenome (GOLD analysis project Ga0163144, IMG submission 123175) | Freshwater microbial mat bacterial communities from Lake Vanda, McMurdo Dry Valleys, Antarctica - Oligotrophic Lake LV.19.BULKMAT1 | ecosystem: Environmental > Aquatic > Freshwater >... | reverse complement strand
GAAGACATCGACGATATGGGCAGCTGCATCCTGCCCATCGATCAGGCACTTACGCACATCGCAAACAACAGCATCTTCTGGACCTGGACCTGACCTGATAAACGTACAAAGTCGAGCTCAGAGGTTGGCTCGGCCGCCACGGAAATCGGCAACACCCCTGCCGGGTCCGCATCCTTGTCTGGCCCCGCAGGCGCGCAGCAGGCCCCCAACACGAAAAGGGCCACCGCAGCAGCCTGGATCACGTTCGGCTTGGCACCGCCAGTTCGCTGCAACTCCGGCTCCTCAAACAGTCACCCGGTCGCACCTCAGATCACATCATGCTGCGGCGCAACATCCGGCGAGCTTATTCAATGAATGAAGCCCTGGATGGTTGCATATTGAGCTGATGCGGACCGCAAGGTGCGTGCGAGCGTCCCGTCTGCGAAGGATGCGGCGAATTTGTGGCGCAGGCCCCGTGGTCCCGCTCGCCCTGACATGCGGATGCCTGCAGGCCCGCGAATCGAAGCGGGCAGCGGGCGCTGACAGCCCGCCGCCCTTGGATGTGTTTCGAACGGGATCGTCTAGCCACCGGGGCCGCGCGGTAGCGCGAACCCGGATGAAATCAATTGCCCTCAGTTCACCTGCACGAACGGTCCGCGCAGGGTGTAGATGTCGGGGCCGAGGGCGACATCGAGGTTCAGGAAACCGGCAACCGGGCCCCTTGTCCCAGTCTGGATCCGATGACCGCCGCCACGGGCAACCAGGTCGCCGCTCTGGTTACTAAGTGACCAACCGACCGGCGTCATGTGCTCGCTGGAAAGTGACGTATGGAGGACCGTGGATTCGGTAAGCTGCATCGGCAACGGCTGGTCAAGATGTCCAGCGATCCGTGCAAACACCTGCACGATGTAAAGACGGCCACCCGCGACAAACGATCCTGTGCCGGCATGGCTGAATCCGCGCTGCAGGTTTTCGGCATTGGCAGCGTTGGACTGGATGGCATCATGGATCCTCGCTGGCGAGGCGCCCTCTTCAAGCACCGCAATGCTGCTCGCAAACGAGCTTATCAGCGCAATCCGGTCGGCCAAGCGGACCTGATCCAGAAGCGAGAAGCCGGCCTCGTCGGCATATCCGACGTAACCCTTCATCGCCATGTCGCGTGCGTGGGCTTTGGCGACAGCCGCGAGGCCAGGGTGCGCTTCAAGCGCCGCAAGTCCGGATTCGGCCCGCGAGGCGTTGGCCAGTACGTGAAGGTCCGCTTCCGGATGATACGCGGAGGTTGCCCCTTGCGCCGTCACTCGAAACTCGGTGTAGGAAACCGGTTCAACTGCTGTCTGGGCGAATGCCATGCCGGGTCCCGCAAGCGCCACAGCCACAAATGACAAGAAAATGGATGTACGATGTAGCATTGGTGTCACAATGCTCTTGTGACTTTTTTGTGTCAAGTAACTACATTATATTGGATTTTTTATGTGATCTCTGCCGCGCGCAGGAAAGGCGGTTGCGAGGTTACGGATAAGTGTCATCCCGGCGTCATGTCCTCGTCGTAACCGTCACCTTGCTGAGGAGACGCGAGCATGACCCTGGAGACCGGCGAAGACCTGATGACCTTCACCTGGGTTCGCCTCAGGGCCGGTGTCGAGCCACATGACGTGCGCCGCGAACTCAAGCTCAAGGGCCTGAGCGACCCGCAGGTCGAGGATCTCATGCAGGAGGCCTATGAAGGCCGCCGCCCGGTGGAAGATGTGTCCTACTCAGGGCTTGCCAATGTTGCGATCACGCGCCGCGCCCTGCACCATCCGGACATCCAGAAAGTTCCAGTTCCGAAAGCGCAGGTCTATGTCTGGAAGAACTTCCTCATGCCGGAAGTCTGCGACGCAGTAGTCGCACTGATCGATCAGAGACTGCGGGACTCGACGACTGCAGATGCCTTTGCAGATCCGAAGATCCGCACGTCCAGAACCTCGGACATCGGAATGCTTGGCCACGATCTGATCATGCAGCTGGATGAGTTGATGGCAGAAGGGATCGGCATTCACTGGTCCTATACCGACGTGACGCAGGGCCAGAGGTACGATCTCGATCAGGAATACAAGGCGCACTATGACTACTTCATTCCGGGCACCCGCGAGCACCAAGTTTTCTGCCAGTTCTGCGGCCAGCGAACCTGGACGTTCATGATCTATCTCAACGATGTGGAGGAAGGCGGCGGCACGAGATTCCGGCGCCTTGAGAAAACGATCATGCCGGAAAAGGGCAAGGCGGTGATCTGGAACAATCTCAATCCCGATGGCACGGTTAATCCGTATACGATCCATCATGGAATGAAGGTGCGCAAGGGATCGAAATACGTGATCACGAAATGGTTCCGCGAACGCGGCTGGGGGGAGATGTTTCCGCCCGAGCACTACACAAACCTGTAATTGTTGCTGAACCGACACGATCTCGCCTCCAAATCCCGCCGTCACGCAACTGTCATCTAAACTTCGGGCAATTGTTGCAAACCCTTCTTAAGGGTTACTCCTGCGGGTAGGCGGGTATCATCGTCTAGTGAGCGCGGCGGATGCCTCCGCCGGTGCACCCGCACAGGGATCACGACGGAGACAGATATGCTTAAAACGAACACCTTCCGCTCGGCGCTGCTTGGATGCGCTGCTGTAGCGATCCTCGGCGCCTGCAGTGGCGCAGATGGCGTCGCCTCGCCCGGCGTTGGCGCTTTTGTGCCCGCCCCAACCACACCGCCGCCAACTCCGCCGCCCCCGCCGCCAACCGGCCCTGCCCCGGGCACCGCTGCCGCTGATTGCCCGGCCGGCTTTGCAAACGTCGGCACAATCTCCAACCGGCGCATCTGCCAGCTTCCTTCGACCATTACCGGCAACCTCGTTGTCCCGCAGCGCGCCGGCACAGTTTATTCGGTCTCCGGCAGAACGCAGGTCGGCACTGACCTCGGTTCAAACCCCAACGCGCCCCTCGCAGGCGGCGTGCAGGGTATTCTCACCATCGAGCCCGGCGTGACGATTTTCGGCAACTCGGGTCTGGACTATCTCCTCGTGAACCGCGGGTCGCAGCTTTTTGCAGAAGGCACCGCAAGCTCACCGATCATCATGACGAGCCGTCAGAACGTCGAAGGAACCGCCACCGACAACTCGATCGGCCAGTGGGGCGGTCTTGTCGTCAACGGCCGCGCGCCGACAACAGATGGCTGCCCTGTCGGTGTGACGCCTCCGAACATCGCTTGCGAAGCCCAGGTTGAAGGCTCGAACGCTTTCTATGGCGGTTTCTCGCCTGCAGATAACAGCGGACGTATCCGCTATCTTCGCCTTTCCTACTCGGGCTTCACGATTTCCCCGAACAACGAGTTGAACGGCATCACTTTCGCCGGTGTCGGCTCTGGCACGACGGTGGAGTTTGTTCAGGTCCACAACAGCTCTGATGATGGTATCGAAATCTTCGGCGGTAACGTGAACCTCAAGAACATCGTGCTTTCAGGCAACGATGACGACTCGTTTGACACCGACTCCGGCTGGCGCGGCGCTGCACAGTTCGGCATCGTCTACCAACGCACCGGCGGCGGCGATTTCGGCTTCGAAACCAGCTCACGCGGCACCAATACGGCGACCTACTTCACCCGCCCGACCTATTCCAACTGGACGATCGTGATGCGTTCGACCGTTGGCCGGGATGCGATCATCCACAACACCGGTCACACGGCCCGCGTCTACAACTCGGTGCTTCGTAACGAGATTGCGACCCAGCAGTGCCTCAACCTCGCCACGGCCATCACGCTGACGAACCCGAACGGCGCCGGCGTTGCAACTGCACCGAACGGACCGCTCTACAACTCGGTGTTCTTCTCCTGCGCGGGCGGGAACACGGAAGGTTCGAGCGGTAACACTACAGCGCAAGTTGATGCGCAGGTTGCCCTGGGTGCAAACAACGTCCTGTCCGGCGTCTCGACACTCACTGGCAGCTTCATCAACGGTGCAAACGAGACCGCTGTGACCGCAACCGCGTTCCCGGCCGCCTTGAACGCAACCGATGCAGCGCTCCCGGGCAACACTGCCATCACGGGCTTCCTGACACCCGTGACTTACGTTGGCGCGGTCCGGAACGCCGCAGATACCTGGTATGCTGGCTGGACATGCGGCATTCCTGGCCAACCGGCCTGCTAAGGCATCTTGAAATGGCGGAGGCCCTTCATCCGGGCCTCCGCTTTTCTGCTTTTCCCGAAGACTCCACTCAGGATCTCTGACCCATGAAATTCAACTCGCTGTCTCTCCGGGCCTTGTTGATCGCTTCGACAGCGATCCTTGTGCCCAGCATCGCCTTCGCTCAGACCGAAACTGAAGCGGAACCAGAAACCGAAACTGAGGCAGTGCCGGTCGCAACCGAAACCGCTCCAGAGGAAGAAGACTTCCGGCTCCAGGAAGTCGTTGTTCTCGGACGCTTCATTCCTGAGATACTCCGCAGCACGTCGGAAGTTGCCGCCTTCCTGGCGCCGGAAGACCTGGCCCGCCAGGGCGATTCCGACGCCGCAAACGCCCTTGCTAGGGTCACCGGTCTCAGCATCGCGGAAGGCCGTTTTGTGTACGTCCGCGGACTGGGCGAGCGTTATTCCGCTGCCCGCCTCAACGGCTCGCCATTGCCGAGCCCGGAACCATTGCAACGCGTGGTCCCGCTTGACCTGTTCCCGACAAAGATCCTGGAGAATGTCCTCGTCCAGAAGACCTATTCTGCAGAGTTTCCAGCCGAATTCGGCGGCGGCATCATTGACCTGCGCACGCTGAACGTGCCGGCAGAGCCCTTCTTCGAAGTCAGTGTCAGCGGCAGCTACAACTCGGAAACGTCGGGCAAGGACGGCATTACGTATTTTGGCTCTGACACTGACGTGATCGGTTTTGACGATGGCACGCGGAAGATTCCCGTGGCGGTTCGCCGCGCGCTGTCCTCCGGCCGTCGCATCCAGTCGAGTAACTTTTCCCCTACGCAACTTCAGGCCATTGGCCAGTCGTTCACCAATGCCGCAGTCAATCTGATCCAGACGAATGACAGCATTCCGCTCAATGGCAGTTATGAAGTCACCGGCGGAACCTCGTTTGACTTTGGAGGCATAGAGCTTGGGGTGGTCGGTGTGCTGGGCTACACCAATGGCTGGCGCACTAAGAACGGCCGTCAGGAGGTTGGTGAGATCAACGGCGGACTGCTTCAGGCGACCTCGACCTTTGACTATCTGAGCACCGACCAGAATATCGGCTGGAACGCCCTGCTGGGTCTCGGCCTCGATGCCGGCGATGACCAGATTGACTGGACCAATCTCTATATCCGCAAGACCACTAAGCAGGCGTTCATCCGCGAGGGCTTTGACGACCTCGCCCTGCGTGACGTGCGCGACGATCGCACGGCATGGTACGAGCGCGAACTCTACAGCACCCAGCTGAATGGCAAACACTTCCGCGGAAACTGGACATTCGACTGGCGGACAGCGCTGTCGCAAACCAAGCGAGACGCGCCTTACGAACGTGACGTGCGCTACATCTTCGATCCGGTAGTCAACAATTTTGTCTACAATCCCGCGGGCTCGGGCTCGAACAACAACATCTCGTTCTCCTACATTGACGACAAGGTTGTCAGCGGCGCGGTCGACGTGAAGTATACCCAACCGCTCTCGTCCGCGCGGGACATTGAGTATTCCGTGGGTATGGAGGGCTACGAGAATAACCGCAGCGCGCAAACGCGGTCCTTCGGCTTCATCGCTGCAAACCCGCCGCTCAATTTCCTTGTGACCCAGGAACGGGTCGACTTCCTGTTCTCGAACTTCAACATCAACCCGAACGTGTTCGAGATCCGGGAAACAACAGGGTCTTCGGGCGCTGCTGCTTTCGATGCGGACCTGAAGGTCTTCGGGGCCTACGCAAAGGTTGATGCGGAAGTGATCCCGCTGGTACGCGCCGCAGTCGGCGTGCGTTACGAGAACGCGGCCCAGTCCGTGACCCCTCTTTCTTTGATCGCCGCTGAGGCGGACCCGGCATCGGCTCCCGGCGTCAAGAACAACTATATCCTGCCCGCCGGGACTCTCACCTGGAACTTCGCGGAAGACCAACAGTTCCGCGTCGGCGCCTCACAAAGCATCGGGCGACCGCAGTTCCGCGAACTTGCGCCGCAGCAGTACTTTGATCCTGACAGCAGCAGGACGTTTATCGGCAACCCGTTTCTGACCGATACGGAAATCCTCAATCTGGACGCGCGATACGAACTCTACTTCGACCGCGGTCAAACGGTGTCGGCCGGGGTCTTTTACAAGAACCTGGAAAAGCCGGTCGAATCCGTCGTGGTCACGCAGAGTGCGTCAGTCTTCCAGACATACCTGAACGCTCCGAGCGCAATCCTCTACGGGGCCGAGCTCGAGTTCAAACGCGTATTCAACAGTCCGTTTTCCGGCGCCATGCTGGAGAACAAGGAGTTCCTTGTTCAGGCGAACTATACCTACTCCAAGTCGGAAGTTCAGGCGGGCGCCGGCGACGAAGTGTTCCCGCTTCAGGCCAATGGCCAGCCGCGCCCGGCGACCGACTTCGTGGTGGACGGTTCGCGCCTGCAAGGGCAATCCGAGCATCTCGCGAACTTCCAGCTCGGATGGCAAGATGACGCTGCAAGATCACAGGCAACGCTGCTCGCGACCTATGCAAGCGAGCGCACATCAGCCCGCGCTCCGGCCGGCCAACCTGACTTTGTTCAGGACCCGGGCATCAACCTCGACCTGGTCTTCAAAAAGGGATTTGATCTGCGCGGACGCGAATTCACATTCGATTTCAAGGCTCAGAACCTTCTTGGCGAAGACTTCGACGAATTCCAGTCAGGCAATAATGGCTTCGTGCAGGTCAACCAATATGACCTGGGCACGACGGTTTCACTCGGCCTGAGCACGGAATTTTAGTTTCAAATGCCCGAGGCCGTTGCGTAACTGCAACGGCCTCGATACTTAAGCATTAATGGAGCCGTCTCGTCGCGGAACTGTCGCACAAGTGTGATTAGCGTGAAGGTGCGGATCGAAGGGGTTTCCGATGGCAGCGCTTTTCAGAACGGAAAGAGGATTACCTTTAGTGCGCATTGAAGGCGTCGGCCGGATGGCGGTGGAATCCTTGCTGATGGTCACGGTTGGCGTCCTGCTGGGCCGTCTCGCCTGGATCGCTCTTGCGCCTTCGGATGCCGATGCATCGCTGCAGGCTTCGTCTGCGCTGTCCTCCGAGACGGGTCAGGCAGCCAGCGGACAGGCCCCAACCATCCTCCTGACACAAATGAATCCGTTCAAGGGCGCCTCGGCAAGTCCGGCCGCCGATAGTCATGCTGCCAGCGAAACCACGCTCGACATAAAGCTTGCGGGCGTGCGCTCGGTCTCGGGCAATGCTTCCGCCAGCAGCGCCGTCATCTCGTTCCCGGACGGGGCGCAAAAGCGGTTCGTTCCGGGCGATGAAGTCATGCCGGGCATCTTGCTCGTCAATGTCACGCCTGAAGCGATCCATCTCAGCCGGAACGGATCGATCGAATCCCTCAGCCTTTATCCTTACCGGACGGCGCCATTCGTTCAGGACGCAAATACGTCTGTTCCAGTTGAAGAGCGCGTTTTTGTCTCGGCCGAAATACCGGCTAACGGCGATGTAACGCCGGAGGCCCTTGCTGCCGACACCACCATGACGCCCGAGTTCCGCAGCGGTAAGGTGTCGGGATACCGGCTAGAGCCGCGCGGCGCGGGCGCCTTTGAAGCTGCAGGTCTCCAGTCCGGAGACCTCATCCTGAGGATCAACGGCCAGGCCATCGAGGGCATGCGCCCTGACCAGATCAATCAGTCTGTTTCCAGCAGCCCTGACGTCGCCCTGGACGTTGTTCGGCAAGGCGCGATTGTTCGCCTGCGTGTTGCTCCCGGCGCCAATCTTTCCCAATGACCAGAAACATACTCCTTGCCGCGGCCGCAGCCCTCTCGGCTGCGCAGATCGCAACCGCTCAAGCCCCCGCCCCCGTTGAAGACAAGCACATCCTGAAGCTCGACGATGTCGAGCTCAACACGCTGATCGCCGATGTCTCGATGCTCACCGGCTATACATTCATCACCCATCCGGACGTCCGCAAGGTCCGTGTCTCGGTCGTCTCGCAGACCCCGATGAGTACTGCCGACGTGTTCCAGGTCTTCCTGACAACGCTTCGCATCCAGGGTTTCGCTGCGATCCCTGCAGGACGCGACACCTACCGGATCGTACCGGAAGCTGTGGCGGCTACTGAAGCGCCTATTTCGGGCCAGGGCGCTAACGCATTCGTGACAGAGATCATCAAACTCGACCACGTCAATGCAATGGATGTTGCCCAGCAGCTCAAACCGGTGCTCGACAGCCAGGGCCAGGTCGCCGCCAACGCCAACACCAACACGCTCGTCGTCGTCGATTACGCCTCAAACCTGCAGCGCGTGCGCCGGATGATCGAGGTAATCGACAAGGATCCGTCGATCACCGAAACTGTTACGCTCCGAAATGTGCCTGCACTCGAGATGGAAGCGGTGCTGAACCGCCTGCAGGGCGATGCCGCATCCGGCTCCCAGAGCCAGGGCGCCGGCGCGAAACGCTTTGTTGCCGTGGCCTCAGAAACCAGCAATGCGGTGCTTCTGCGCGGGGATACTGCCTCGGTAAACAGGGCGCGCCTGGTTGCCCTTGAGCTCGACACGACAGAACCACAGCGTGACAACATCCGTGTCATTCCGCTCAACTACACGGATGCCGGCGAAATCGTACCGATCCTCGAGCGTGTCGGACAAAGCATAGCGGCCCAGCGCGCGCCGTCCGATACATCCGTACCCGCACAAACTATCTCACACCACCCGGCAACCAACTCCCTCATCATCAGCGGCAATGCCGAAATGCTGGTTGCGATGGAGAAGGTCATCTCCGCACTCGACGTGCGCCGGCCGCAGGTCATGGTAGAGGCGATAATCGTTGAGATGTCGGACGATACGGCAAAGGAACTCGGCCTGCAGTTCCTGCTTTCGGGAACGGGCCGCAGCGATGTGCCATTTGCTTCGACCAATTTCTCGCGCTCCGCCCCGAACCTGCTCGCTCTCACGGGAGCTCTGCTCACGGACGGCTTTGAAGACCTGACCAAGGCCAATCCGTTCCGCGACGCAGCCATCAGCTCCTTGACCGGCAGCGTCGGCCTGACGCTTGGTTTCGGCGGGCAGTCCGGCGAGAATCTCTTCGGCGTCATCCTCAACGCGGTCGAGAACGACACGAACTCGCGCATCCTCTCGACGCCGTTCGGCATGACACTGAACAATGCCACCTCGGCACTGATCGTTGGCCAGGAAATACCGGTTACGACCGGCCAGGTTCTTGGTGACGCGAACTCCAATCCCTTCCGCACGGTCGAGCGTCAGGATGTCGGCATCCAACTTGAAGTCACGCCCCGCATCGGGGAAAACGATACGGTCCGCCTCGACATCCGCCAGGAAGTTTCAAGCGTGTTCGGAAGCGTCGGTACGGTGACGCCAGACCTTATCCTCGACAAGCGCGAAATCACGGCCAGCGTCCTTGCGGACGACGGCGAGATCATCGTGCTCGGCGGTCTGATCGAACAGACCGACACCGTTCGACAGACCAAGGTGCCCATTCTTGGCGACGTGCCGGTTGTCGGGCGCCTGTTCCGCTCGGACGCCAAAGCCACGACGCGCACAAACCTGATGGTGTTCATTCGCCCGACGATCGTGCGCAGCAAGGAAGACGCGAAAAAGGCGACGGAGCAGAAATACCTTTATCTGCGCGGTGAAGAGTTGATGCGCGGTATCGCTCCGGAAAACTCCATTGGTCGCTACGCGAGGGAAGTTCTGGGCGGCAGCGGGCCGATGGGGTCGGCAGCCGATCCGGCGAGGTGACCCCTCATGCGGCCGCAAGTTCACTATGCCTTCGCCAAGGACAAGGGGTTCGCCGTCATCCCCGGCCGTCTTCCTTTGACCGTTGCCGTTCGGGAAGGCGCAGACGTTCTGGCCCTGCCGGAAGTCCGCCGCGTGCTCGGAGCATCCTTCCAGCTCGAAGCGCATTCCGCGCTCGCGTTTGAAAGGCTGTTGTCGGATGGTTTCGGCGGCGGCGCGCTGGATGGAACAGCCGCTGCGGCGGCCGAAAAGCAAGAGAATCTCGAAACTCTCTTTGACGGTATTCCGCAGACTGAGGATCTCCTCGCCGGTGACGGTGACGCGCCCATCGTCCGCCTGATCAACGGCCTGCTGCAGGATGCCATAAAGCGCCGCGCCTCGGACATCCACATCGACCCCTTCGAGGAAAAGCTCTCCATCCGCTACCGGATTGACGGAGAATTGCAGGAAGTCCTTGTCGCCTCGCGCCGCATTGCCGCGCCACTCGTCTCCCGCATCAAGGTGATGAGCCGGCTGGACATTTCCGAAAAGCGCATGCCTCAGGACGGGCGCGTATCGCTATCGCTCGGCGGCCGCGCGCTGGATGTACGCGTTGCTACACTGCCGACGCGCTATGGCGAACGCGTCGCCCTCCGCATTCTCGACACGCGCCAGGCGCTTGTCGGACTGGACGGCCTTGGAATGGACCCAAGCACATTGGATCGCTTCCGCGCCGTTATTGCCGAACCCAATGGCGTGATCCTCGTCACCGGCCCAACGGGTTCCGGCAAGACAACCACGCTCTACTCCGCCCTCGCAATGCTGAACACGGGCCGCGTCAACATCATGACGCTGGAAGATCCCGTCGAGTACGGCCTTGACGGGATCAGTCAGACGCCAATGGACCACAAGGTCGGCCTCACATTTGCAGCCACGCTCCGTTCCATCCTGCGCAACGACCCGAACATCGTCATGGTCGGCGAAATCCGCGACGCGGAGACTGCAGAAGTGGCGCTCGAATTCGCCCTGACGGGCCGTCTGGCGCTCTCCACCGTCCACACCAACAGTTCGGCCGGAGCGATCACGCGCCTGCGCGACATGGGCATCGAAAGCTTCCTGCTCGCGTCGACGCTGCGCGCCGTGCTTGCGCAGCGCCTCCTGCGGCGGCTCTGCCCGCACTGCAAGACGCCGTTCCAGCCGGACCCGGCCTATGTCACACGGCTTGGTCTGCCTACGGATTTTTCCGGAACGCTCTACCAGTCCGGCAGCTGCGACGCCTGCGGGCGGACGGGCTATTCCGGACGCCTTGGCGCGTATGAACTCCTCGTCGTCAACCCGGTCATCAAGCGCCTGATACATGACCAGGCGAGCGAAGAGCAAATCGAACGCGCGGCCTTCGCGAACGCCGACATGTTGTTCAGCAACGGCATGCGCCACGTGCTCAGCGGCGAGACGAGCCCGGACGAACTCCTCCATGTCTGCCGCAGGGAGGTCTGGTCCCATGGCGGCATATGATTACAAGGCGCTGACAGCAGACGGACGCCGTACCAGCGGGGTCATCTCCGCCGACAATCCGCGCTCCGCCCGCCGCGAGTTGCGCGCACGCCAGCTCACGCCGGTCGAAATCGAAGAGTCCGGGCAGTCCAAGAGCCGCGGCGCGCGCCTGCGCGGGCGCCTGTCCCACAAGCAACGCACACTCTTCACGCGCCAGATGGCCGTCCTGCTCCAATCTGGAATGACGGTCGAGCAAGCGCTTACGGCTGCCGCGGCTGATGGCAGTGCAGCGTCGGTGAAAGCTCTGATCCTCGGCGTGCGTTCGCAGGTCATGGAAGGCATTTCCCTCGCCGATTCACTGCGCTCGGCGCCCGCCGCATTCCCCCCGCTTTACCGCTCCGTTGTGTCCGCCGGCGAGTCTGCGGGCAAGCTTCCGGCGGTGCTCGACCAGCTCGCGGCCAATCTTGAGCGCACCTACAAGATGGCTTCGACTGCGCGTGCTGCGCTTGTCTATCCCGCAGTACTCGGCGTCATGGCCTTGCTGATGGTGACCGCGCTCATGGTCTTCGTTGTGCCGAAGCTTGTCGAACAGTTCGCGATGCTCGGCACGACAGAGCTTCCACTTCTGACGCAGATCGTGATCGGCGCATCGGACTTCGCGCGCAGCTGGGGATGGCTCCTCGCCCTCTGCATTGCCGCTGCCGTCCTGGTCTTCTCGCAAGCCATGAAAAGTCCGCCCTTCCGGAAATCGCTCGACGCATTCCTGCTTGGCCTTCCTCTCGTCGGCCCCTTGATCCAGGCCCTTTCCGCCGCCCGGTTCGCGCGGGTTCACGCAACACTCGCGGGCTCTGGCGCAACCGTGATCGAGGCGTTGACGGCCGCGCGCGGCGCCATGAGCAATGCCATCTTTCGCGACGCCGCAACCGCAATCATCGAACAGGTCCAGCAGGGCGGTACGCTGTCCTCCGCGATGCGCGCCACAAAGGCTTTCCCGCCCCTTCTCACCCATATGGTGCAGAGCGGTGAAGCCGCGCGCGATGTGCCCGCCATGATGAACCGCGCAGCAGACTTCCTCGAAAGCGAATTCGAGGCGACCACGCGCACAATGCTAAGCCTGCTTGAGCCGGCGATAATCGTGCTCCTCGGCGGGATCGTCGGCACGATCGTGCTGTCGATCATGCTTCCCATCATGCAACTCAACACCCTTGCCCTCGGTTGACGGAGGAAATCATGTCCCATCTCAAACGCCTCGACACTGTCAAGCGCCGGTCACGCGAGGCCGGTTTCTCGCTGGTCGAACTGATGGTGGTCGTCTTCATCATGGGCCTGCTGGCGACGCTGATCATCGTCAATGTCGCGCCCGTTGGCGACCGGTCGCGCATATCGAAAGCCCGCTCGGATATCGCCAGCCTCGAAAGCGCTCTCGAACAGTACAGCCTTGACCTCTATGCCTACCCGAGTGCCGCCGACGGCCTCGCTGCCCTGTCCACCCCGCCGCCGGGCGCAGATGTCGCGCTCTATCGCCAGGGCGGATATGTACGCCGCATACAGATGGACCCCTGGGGAAATCCCTACCAGTACCAGATGCCCGCCACCCGCTCCGGCGGACGGTATGACCTGTTCTCCTTCGGCGCCGACGGTCAACCGGGCGGTGAAGGTCCCGGAGCCGACATCGGCAACTGGGATTAGGCCTCGCAATGCCCCCCTGCCGCCCACCATCAACGAACAGGCAGGCAACGCTTCCGGCCCGGCGCCGGACGGGCGAAGCCGGTCTGTCGCTGGTGGAGGTCCTGGTCACGCTCTCTATCTCGGCATTCGCGGCGGTACTGATCATCGGGACCGCGCGTCCTGCTGATCCCTTGCGCAGCGACGGCGAAAAGCTGTCCCGCATTCTCGCGCAGCTCGATAGCCGTGCGCGCGTTTCCGGACATCCGTCCGGTCTGGTGTTCGATGAAACAGGCTATACCGGCATGGTCTGGGCGGAGGGAACATGGTCATCCCTGCCCCGCAGCCGCCGCGCACTCAGCAGGGGTGTCGAAGTCCTCTCCCCGGTCCGGAGCGATACGCCCGCCAAAGCCCCGGCGCCCCAGATCATATTCGACCCGCTGGGCCACTCGACCATCGAGCCGATTGTCCTGCGCGCGCAGGATCGTGAATGGTCCGTCGCGCCTCCGGCCGGCGCAGCAGCGGCGCCCCCTTGAACGCCCGCGGGTTCTCTCTTCTCGAAACGATGGTGGCGCTCTCCGTCTTCTCGATCGCGGCGATGGGCCTCCTGTCGCTGAACACGCAATCGGTGCGCATCAGCGGTGAACTGGACTTGCGCCTCCTTGCGCGCATTGTCGCCGAAAACGTGGCGGTCGATACCGTCACGGGAACGCTCGCCTCACCCGGCATCGTGGCCAAAGGCGAAGACACTCAGCGCGGCCGGAGCTTCGTATGGAAGCGAACCATAGAGCCGACGCCGCGTCAGGGCCTTTACAATGTCCGTATCGAAGTGACTGAAATCGGAAGCCCCGCCGTGCTTGCCCGTCTGTCGCTGCTGACCACTGATGGCGCGCAACCATGACGCCGCGAATTCCACCTCTCCGTTCGCAAGCCGGCGTCACGCTCATCGAAACGCTGGTCGCCCTCTTCGTCATCGCCTTGGTGGCGACGGCCGGCGCCGTGATGACCAGCCAGTCGCTGCGCGGGACGCGCGCCGTCGAAACGCGCGGCGCCGAAGCCTCGGAACTGTCGGTCGCGCTGGGCATCATCTCGGCAGACCTTGCCGCCTATACCGGCCGGGCCAGCGAGGATGCGTCACTCACAGAAGGCGCCTTCGCTTTTGCAGGCCACGCCCCCCGTTTCGATGGCCGGATCATGGTTTTTGTACGAAATGGCTGGGGCAATCCCCTGGGCCACACCCGAAGCGACCTGCAGCGCATCGAATACCTGTTCGCGGATGGGGCGCTGATCCGCAGGTCATGGTCGTCGCCAGATCCCGTTCCCGCAACTCGCATGGTGGAGGAAATCCTCCTCTCCGGCCTCCAGAACATCGAGGCCCGGTTCGGCCGCGCCGGGACCTGGCAGAGTGATTGGCTCGTGACGGGCTCCGGCGAGGAGCCCACGCCCCAGAAGGTCGAACTGATCGTGACTTTCGCTCAGGACGATACACTTACAGCCAGATACCTCATCGGAGCCGGCCGATGATCCCTGTAGGCAAGCAGGCCGGCGCAGCGCTTCTCTCGATCCTCCTGATTGTCGCCACGCTGTCGGTCGCAGCGCTGATGGCAACCGAAGCCATCGCCCGGCAAACCGAACTCCAGAAGCTCAGCGCGCGCCGCACTGCAGCGATCTGGGCGGCGCGGTCCGCTGAGTCCGCGGCGCTGGCTGCAGCGGCCGATCTCGTCAGCGCCAGCCGCCTGCCGGCAGGTTCCGCCGACAATAGCCGCGAGCAAAGCCTCTTCCTGCCGATCGACGGTGGCCAGATCATCCTGACGCTGAGGGAGCTGCCACCCTGCTTCAATCTGAACACTCTCGCAGTCTCCGATGAAACTCAGCGGCTGCAGCAAGCCGCCGCCTTCCAGGTTCTGCTCCAGGATATCGGCGTACCGCCCGGCGATGCGTCCGCGCTTGGCGCGACGCTCGGGGACTGGATTGACGAGGATCAGGTGGCGCAGGCGGGCGGCGGCGAAGACAGCGCCTACCTTGCAGATCCCGCCGGCTTGCGGACGGCAGGCCAACTGCTCCGGAGCCCGGCGGAGCTGGCCCCCTTGCTCGGCTTCACGCCTGAGCTTCGCGAAGCAATTTCGGCGATGACCTGCGTGCTTCCGGACACCGGCGCACCGGACCTCAACGTCAATGCGCTGAGCCTTGAAACCGCGCCCCTCCTGCGCTCTGCGGTACGCGGCGCCCTTTCCCCCGCCGAGGCGCGCCGTTTCATTGAATCGCGCCCGGCCACCGGTTGGAACAGTGTGCAGGAGGTCAGGGAGTTCGCAGAAGGCCGCGCAGGATACGCGCAGGCCTTTGCCGGCGTGCCACTCGCCGTGCGGGGCGAGTATTTTACCGGCGCAGGCAAGGCCGAACTCGACTCAGGCAGCTGGTCTTTCCGCTTCATCCTCTATGCTGGATCGGAAGGCCCGCCTAAGGTTGTCTGGCGTTCTTTCGGAGGCGGCAGATGAAAGCGAACCTCTATATCGAACTTCCCGCAGACCCGGGCGGCACGTTGCGCCTTGCGCGTTGGCGCGAAGGCGAGATCGAGACGGTTCAGCCCACGCGCGCGGGAGCATATTCCCGCACCAGGGCTGTCGCGTTTGCTCCCGCCCTCGGCGTCGCGAAGTTCCGGGTGTCCCTCGCAGCAAAATCGGAATCCGAAGCCCGGAAGATCGCCCTTTATGCGATAGAGGATGATCTCGCCCAGCCCGTGGAGGACGTCCACCTCACCCTCGGTCCAAAAGTTCGGAATGAAGGGGCGCGCGATGTCTACGTCGTCGACAAAGTCCTCATGCGCGCCTGGACCGAGGCTCTTTCAGCGCTCAATCTCAGCCATGCCACGATCATCCCGGAGAGCAGCCTCAACCTGGCTGACGCCACCATCTACGATTTCGGTGACCGTCTGTTGCTCAGCCGTGATGGCACGACCGTTGTTGCGGATACAGCATGGCCGGAGGAAGCCATCCATGAGCTGATCAGCGCTTGCGGGCTCGGCGGCGCCCGCCGGACGGCCGCCACCGCGCTCGCAACCCTGGCCACGCTGCATTCCACATCGCCTGGCATCCCCCTCAACGGCGCGGAAGTCGATGCCTCCCGCCGAGCGGCCGGCAAAGGTTTCGGCCGCTGGCTGTTTGCCGGGGTCCTCGCCCTCGCCGCTGCAGGTCTCTGGCTGGCAAGCGTCTGGTTCGAGACAAGGTCGCTGCAGCATGCCACCGCCCGCAACGAGATCACCGCCCGCGCCGCCTACCTCTTCCAGTTCCCGGGCGCGCCGGAACCTGCGGACCTATCGGCCGAGGTTCGCCGCTTGTCCGCCGGACTCGCCGGCGCGCCTCCCACGAGCTTTCGCACACTCTCTGCTGCGCTCTACGGGGCCCTGACGGACAGCCCGTCCATCCGTCTCGTCAGCCTTACCTACGCGGACAACGAAGCCGCCCTCCGCGCCCGGATGCAGTTTGCAAACCGCGCCGAAGAAGCTGCTTTCAGGTCCCGTCTGGAGGCAAAGGGTTTGCTCGTGGAAACGGAGTTGCTCGGTGAAACGCCCCTGGCCATCGACGTGAACTTCATCGTGAGGGCGGCACCATGAAAACCTGGTGGGACCAGCGCGCACCGCGGGAGCAGCTGCTGCTCCTCGCAGCCGCCGTCCTCCTTGCTCTTGCCGTGATCGTGCAAGCGGTGCTGGTGCCTTCGTTGAACCACCGCAACCTTGCCGCCGGGTCCCTCGCTGAATCGGAGCGGACCCTTGTTCGCATCGACCGGCTACGCGAACGCGGCGTGACGCTGATCAGCCCGCCTGCGCCCGCAAACCCGCAAGAAGTTTCCACGCAAGCTGCCGAATGGGCGGCCCAATCGGGATTGATCGCGGATCCGCAGCTGACCTCCGCAAACGAGCTGCGCTTCGCCTTCACGCGCGCTGCGCCGGGCGCGGTTTTCCAGTGGATCGAGCAGGTGGAGACGGGCCTTGGTGTCCCGGTCCAGTCGGCGCAGCTCACCGCAGCCCAGCAAGGCCAGGTCGATGCAACGGTGTCCTTTTCAGGAGTGCTCGCTCCATGAGCCGGATTTTCCTGCTCGCGCTGCTTGCACTGGGCTTCTTGATTGGCCTTGCCGCGTTCGCCCCCTTGGGCGCCGCGTTGCAACTCTCCGGCGTTGCCGGGCACGGCCTCAGCTGGTCACGCGCGCAGGGCACCGTTCTTGACGGACAGCTGACCGGGCTTGAAGCCGGCGGCGAGCAGTACGGTGACGCGCTCCTCGAACTCAAGCCCGCCGCACTTCTTGCAGGCCGCCTTCAATATGCGGTCGATTGGAAAGGCGAGCATGGCAGCGGCACCGGAGAGGTCTCGGTTGGTGCGGATGGCCGAGCTTCAGCAAGGGATTTCAGTATCGATCTTGATCTCGGCCGCTTCGAACAAGCTGCCCTCTGGATCCGGCAATCCGGCGGCCGCATTCAGGTTCAGGGCGAGGCCGTCCGTTTCGGCGCCTCCGGTTGTCTCGCTGCCGAGGGCACCGCCCGGACGGACGTGCTCGAACGCAACCGGGAAATCCTGGGCGCCGGCTGGTCCCCCATGCGCGGCGAGCTGAGATGCGAGGGCAGCGATCTCGTGATCCCTCTCGAATCCGAAAACACGTCCGGCACCCGCTTCAGCGCCGCACTCCGCCTTTCGCCGCAGCGGCCCGAACGGTTTGACGCCCGCGTCTCGGGCCTCATCCCCCGCGAGCTCGCCTTTGCGCTACGCATCGCCGGATTTGTTCCGGACGGGCGCGATTACGTCTACACCTTCTCGACCTCAGACCGGAGTGGTCCACCATGAAGAAGTCCCTGTTCCTTACCGCGGCCATCTGCACGATTGCCGCTTGCGCCAGTTCGCTGGAGCAGGGGACCGTCAGGGCTACCGAGGCGGCGGCCGCAATCGGTGCAGTCCCGGCCGAAGGCCTGCCGCCCCAGCGCCTCGAAGCGGGCCAGTGCGGCCTCTTTCTCTGGGGCATGTCGGCGCCGCGAAGGTTCGTGTTTTTCACCGAGGGCTCATCCGGCGATGCGCTGGTGCTGCTCGGCGAGACGCCAACCTCCATCCCGATGACCTCTGCGGGCGGTGATGTCTTCGGCCAGTTCCTGACCAGGATGAACTTTGAAGACCCCGTCTCGAAGGCCAAGGTCACGGTTTCGATCAAGCCCGGCGAACCGCTCGAGGGCGGCCAGCGGGTGGACAGCGGCAACATTCTGTTCCGGGATGCCGCAGGCTGGGAAACCGTCCTGCCCGTCACCGGCGTCCGCGCCTGCATACCGGGCTGAAACCCCGCCGGCCACAGCCTGACCGCCTGACAAACTGCAATCACCCTGAGGCAATGCGACCGAAGAACCGCGGCGGCAACCCGGCCAGCCGCAAAGCCCTAAGGACCTGCAGTTTCATTAAAAAACAGGGTTTTGGTGGCGGAGAGGAAGGGATTCGAACCCTCGATACCCGTAAAGGTATACGCCCTTAGCAGGGGCGCGCCTTCGACCACTCGGCCACCTCTCCAACGCGAAACAGGGGTCTATTGAAAGCCCCCCG
>Ga0163144_10011633_pt1 | contig 18592 bp, 12 predicted proteins | sample OliLak19BULKMAT1_FD_123175 | JGI IMG/M metagenome (GOLD analysis project Ga0163144, IMG submission 123175) | Freshwater microbial mat bacterial communities from Lake Vanda, McMurdo Dry Valleys, Antarctica - Oligotrophic Lake LV.19.BULKMAT1 | ecosystem: Environmental > Aquatic > Freshwater >... | reverse complement strand
GATTTTAATGCAATATTTGCGCCTGTTATCAGTTAAGGTGATTGCCCGTGTATACCCATGAAATTTGTTTCTAAAATACTTTTGATATTTGCCAACGGGCGGCTGTTCCTTGCCTACTGCCTACTGCCTATTGTCTATTTGATGTTTACAGGCTGTTCTCAGAAGAAAAACACATTCACCAGTCGCACATTCCATAATCTTTCTGCACATTATAACGGGCTTTATTGGGCCAATGTGAGTCTGGATGAGGGAATCTTTAATCTGGATAAAGCACAAAAGGACGACTATAGCAAGCTGTTACCAGTATTTCGGTATGCGGATGATAAAGCGGCAAAAGCAAACTACCCGCAGTTTGACAGGGCCATAGAGAAAACCAACAAGGTTATCCAGTTCCATTCCATGTTCATCAAAGGCAAAGAATACAATCGCTGGATTGATGAGAATTATATGACTATGGGAAGGGCACATTTTTACAAGCGCGATTATTATGCAGCAGTGGTTGTATTTGAATATGTGGTAAAAGTGTTCGCGGATAAACCTGCCCGATACGAAGCATTTTTATGGCTCGTACGTTCTTACAACCAGATGAACAGCGTGATAAAAACTGGGCCCATCCTGGATCTTCTCAAGCATGATAAAAATATGCCCAGGCGTTTGATCCCGCATTACCAAGTAGTATTGTCAGATTATTACCTGCGCACCGAGCAATACAAAAAAGCTGAAGAAGCGTTGCTGCGTGCGATCATTGTAACTAAAAAGAAAACCGTTTGCGGAAGGTATTTATACATCCTCGCTCAATTGTATGAGGAATCAGGAGATCTGAAAAAAGCAACGCTGTATTACTCCAGATCCGCAAAGCTGCACCCTTCTTACGAAATGGAATTTAATGCGCGGCTGGCCAAAGCGCGTACATTCCAGGTAAATGCGGGTACGGATACCAAAGTGTTGAAAAAGGAATTAAGCAAAATGCTGAAAGACGAGAAAAACAGCGAGTTCCGGGACCAGATCTATTTTGCGCTGGGAAATATTTCGTTCAGAGAGAATGATGTGCATACTGCCCTTGTGTATTATAAATTATCTGCGCAGACAAGTGTTAGTAATACCCGCCAGAAGGCAGTTAGCTACCTAAGCACCGCGGATATTTATTTTGATCAAAAGGAATATAAACCTGCACAGGCCTATTACGACAGCACCATGGCCTTTCTTCCTAAAGATTATAAGGATTACGACCGCATAAAGAACAAAAAAGAAAGCCTTACTGCAATGATCAAAGCCATGACCATCATTTCCAGGGAAGACAGCCTGGTGAAAGTTTCAAAAATGGATACGGCCAAGATCAATAAGCTTATCGATGGAATTATTGCAAAACTTATAGAGGACGAAGAGAAAAAGAAGCTGGAAGATGAGGTCAAAGCAAAGAATCCGATAAGCAGCAATACATTGGGCGAGAACAACCAATGGGAAAATCAAGGCACCAGCGGCTTATGGTATTTTTATAATTCTGCTTCTATGTTCGGAGGTGTAACAGAATTTTATAAGAAATGGGGAAGTCGCCCACCTGAAGACAATTGGCGAAGAAGCAGTAAAGAAGTTGTACTAGCAGAGCAAACAGTGGATACAGCCAAAGCGGATACATCGGCAAAAGGGGCTATAGCAGCCAACAAAACGCGTGCGTACTATAAGAAAGATCTTCCCTATACAGACGATCAAAAATTAAAATCAACCTTAAGGATCGTGGATGCTTACTATAACCTGGGAAGCGTTTATAAAGAGGACCTGCAGAATAATGAGAAGGCGATAGAAACGTACGAGGAATTGCTTAGCCGGTTTCCTATAAATAAATATGTGCTCAATTTATATTACCAGCTGTACCGCCTTTATATCGGGATGAACAACACAGGCCGTGCCAATTACTACAAAGAAAAAATAATGACCCAGTTTGCAAATTCGGAATATGCCAAGATCATTATGAATCCGGATTACCAGAACCTTCTTAAAGCATCTAAAAATCAGATCGAGAAATTTTACGGAGAAGCATATTCCGCCTATCGATCGGGAAAATTTGGAGAAGTGATTGCCATGGCGAGTAAAGCCGATTCGTTTTACAGCGGAACGGAACTGATGCCAAAATTTGCTTTGCTACGAGCCTATTCCATTGGTAAAACGCAAAGTATGAACGATTATGAGCGCGCCTTGCAATCGGTAGTGGCAAAGTATCCCAAGGACGATGCTAAAGCAAAGGCACAGGAGCAGTTGGATTATTTGAAAAAGATGAGGGAAGCTCCCGTAGATACTTCTGCTTCTAAAGACACTGTTGTATATAGATCGCCTTTTACTTTTAAAGACAGTGTGGAACATCAGTGCATTATTATTATCAATGCCAAAAATCTTAACATCAATGATTTTAAGCAGCGCGTTTCCAATTTCAACCAGGAATATTTCAGCCTGGCCGACCTTAAAGTAAGCAATGTCCTGCTGGATGCCGACAGGCATATCGTGATCATTAAGAGTTTTCCAAATGCTACTAAATCAAAAGATTATTTTGATCTGATAAACCAGGATGGCAAGGTGTTCAAAGACATTCAAACCAGGGATTATCAGATATTCCCGATCTCCACGGATAACTTCACCATTTTTTACCAGCTGAAGAAAATGAACGAGTACAATCAATTCTTTACAGAGCATTATCTGAAAAAGCTGGATAAATAGGAGAGTGCGAATAGCGAATAGTTACGAATATGCGAATCACCAGCCAAATCCGCTAATCCGGTTTATTGTCGCTTGAGTTTTGGGTCTATATTTCCAGCGATCTCATAATATTTATCAGCGTTTGCTTTATCGCCCATGTTCTGGTAGGTGATGGCTATGTAATAGTATGCCCTGGCATTATCGGGAGCATATTTCACAGCGTTCTGAAAGCTTGCTATGGCATTGTTGTAATCTTTCAGTGTACCATACACGCTGCCCAGGTTCATGTGTGCGTCAATGAAGCGCGGATCAACTTGCAGGGCGTTGCTGAAATTTTGAGAAGCTTCGGTATATTTTCCCCATTCAAAATATACGGAGCCTATATTATTAAGAGTAATTGCATCCGCAGGCTTTAATGTAGCCGCCTTGTTATAATTTTCGATCGCCTTTTCAAAATTTTTCAGGCGATAATAGGCAACGCCCATTTGTACGTACGCGCTTGCAAAAGACGGAAAAATTTCCACGGCCCGTTCCAACTCGCGTATGCCTTCTGCATATATTTTTTTCTTTTTATCCGGATCAGATTCCGCATCCGCGACTGTTTTCACCAGTTCCAGTCCCAAATAATAATGTGCTTTAACGCTGTTGGGTACTATTTTGACATCGTGCGAGTAAAGTGTGTAGTTGTCTTTCCAATCCGCATTGCGTGAATATGTTTTGAAAGAGAAAAGAAGAACCGCAATACTTAGTATGATGCCCCGGCCATTCAAGAAAGTGTTAATTCCAAGGCTCCCTTTAGGGATGGGGCAAAGTAGCACTGCAACACAAACACAAAATCCCAGCGAAGGAAAATACATCAGTCTATCTCCCATGGAGGTTCCGATGGTGAGTACCAAATTTGAAAAAAGAAATATAGTAATGAGAAAAAATAAAATTCCAAAGGCAAGTATTGGCTGTATCTCCCCCTTGAAAAGGGGCTGAGGGGGATTTATTTTAAATGACTTATAAAGTATAAATGCTGCATACCCTCCCATGGCAACATAAACAACCAAGGACAGTATCGAAAAAATATTCCCCATCGAAACAACCGGGATGTGGTTAAATGAATAATCATACGACATGGGATGCGGGAAGAAGAGCATTTTCAGGTATAAGCCAAGGATATAAAATGCGGTGCCCAGGCGTTCACTGCCGGTTGTGGCTCCTACAATTAAATTATCTGCAATGGACACCGCATCATCTGCCATTGCACCTTCCAGCACTGTGTTTCGTATCAGCAGGTAAATGGCTGCCGTGCCTGCAAAAAATGCAGTTATGGAAATGTTTTTCTTTATTGTAGTGGATGAAAAAAAATGCAAGGCAAGCGGTAGCACGGCTAAAAATGTAATGGAGGTTTCTTTAGAAAGAAGAGAAAGAAAGTATGCTGCTATCCCAAACCCTACGTATTTTTTATTGCCGCTTTCCAGGTATTTGAATACGAATAAAAAGCTGCAGATCACAAAGAGAAAACACAATATCTCATCCCTGCTTTTTATGTTTGCTACCACTTCAACGTGTAAAGGATGAGCGATGAACAAAAGAGCAGCGACAAAGGCAAACACTTCTTGTCTTCGCCCTTCTGTTGTTGGCTGTAGATTCCCCCTTTGAAGGGGGCTAGGGGGATGTTGGGCTGATGGACTGAATTTACAGAGCATTAAAAAAAGTAAAAACCCTGTAATTCCATACAAGAGCACATTCACAAAATGACTTACTCCGGGCTGGTCAGGAAAACAATCCCATTCGATCGCATAGGTGGCAAGAGAAAGGGGCCTGTATAAGCCATCCTTAATGGATAGATATCCTTGCCGGTAGGAGGTCCGGAAGATCTCCGGAATGGCACTTACACCTTGCCTTATAATATTATTTTCCTTGACTGCGGAAAAATCATCCAACACATAGCCGTGCGAAAAGGTATTTGAATAAAGCAGAAAGCCAACTATTCCAACGATGAATGCAAGAGTTAATCTGGTTTTTACATCTTGCAAGAGCTGTTTCCCCTTTGCAAGGGGGGGCAAGGGAGATTTCTGTTTTGTTTTATTTTTTGGTGCTTTCATGAACAAGTTCCAAACCGAAAGTACGAAATTCGTATATTCGTTCCTGTAACATAATACAATGCCAAATTCAAAAACGCTCATACTCAATGCACGGCAGATCGGGCAACGCATCGACCGGATCGCCTATCAGATCTATGAGAATTATTACCAGGAAAAGGAGATAATAATTGCTGGTATTGCCAAAAACGGATACGTGCTGGCTGAGCGGTTGTCAAAGAAGCTGGAGGAGATATCTCCGATAAAAGTAACGCTTGGCGACATACAGCTGAATAAAAAGGCTCCACTCACTGAAAAAGTAAAGGTCAGCCTTACAGAGAAGGAACTGAAAGGCAAAGTGGTTATCGTGGTGGATGATGTACTGGAATCCGGCAGGACCATGATGTATGGCATTGATCCATTTCTAAAATATTCCGTGAAGCGACTGGCTACCATTGTGTTGGTGGACCGCGACCATCACTCCTTTCCGATCAAAGCGGATTTTGTAGGCATATCACTTGCCACTACCATGCAGGAACATATTTTGGTGGAATTGGAAGGCGGCAAAAATGATGCAGTCTACCTCATGTAATGGATTCCCATTCACACAATCATTCTGAAGAAACTCAAATTACACTGAACGTAGAGGGCATGACCTGTGCACATTGTGCAATGACGGTAACGAAGGTCCTTGAAAATAATGGTGCCCAGCATCCCGGAGTGAATTTTGCAACGGGAGAAGTCCGTTTTCTTCTGCCGGATAATACAGAATTGAAAAAGATTGTTGAGAACATCAATAAAGCAGGATACAAAGTAATAAGCCAGAAAGAAAAAGAAGAGCATTCCAAAGGACTTTCCTCGGTAGAAAAAAAATTTCTTTTCACTCTCCCTTTCACCGTTGTACTTTTTTTCTCTCACATGCTGTTTTCGCATTCTTTTGTTTTTAATGATCCTTTTGTCCAGTTGGGAATGTGCATTCCGGTTTTTGTCATTGGATGCATGTATTTTGGAAAGAGTGCCTGGAGTTCGCTCAAAGTAGGCACGCCTAATATGGATGTTCTTATAATGATCGGTTCCGGGGCAGCATTTGTTTACAGCCTGGCGGGAACATTTTTTTACTACGGCTCGCACGAAATGCATAATTATATTTTTTACGAGACTACGGCTACCATTATTACACTCGTTCTGTTGGGCAATGTGATCGAACATCGTTCGGTGAAACAAACTACAAGCGCCATTGCTGAGCTTACCAAATTGCAAACCACTGCTGCTAAAAAAATTGTAATTGAGAATGGGAAAGAAACGATCGTGGATGTTTCATCAAAAGATATTCTGGTAGGAGACATTCTTCTGGTGAATACAGGAGATAAGATACCTGTGGATGGTTCGGTGCTTTCAGGCAATATTTCAGCGGACGAATCCATGATCACCGGGGAAAGTGTGCCGGTGGACAGGGCGCAGTATGACAAAGTGATCGGTGGAACCCTCGTGGTGAACGGTACATTGAGAATGCTGGCGGAGAAAGTGGGAAAAGAAACAGTTCTGTCAAAGATCATTGAAATGGTAAAGAATGCACAGCAATCAAAGCCTGAGATCCAGAAGCTGGGAGATAAGGTCAGCGCCATTTTTGTGCCGGTTGTTTTGGGTATCTCCGTGCTTACTTTTTTTATCTGTCATTTTGCATTTGATATTTCTGCACAAAAAGCATTGATGAACAGCATTGCAGTGCTTGTAATATCTTGCCCCTGTGCCATGGGGCTGGCAACTCCTACCGCGGTGATGGTAGGGATCGGACGTGCTGCTAAAAAAGGCATTCTTATTAAAGGTGGGAATTCTCTGGAAGAATTTGCGCGGACAAAAAATTTTCTTTTTGATAAGACAGGAACACTTACTACGGGAAAGTTCAAGATTAAGCACCTCATCCCTGTCCCTTCTCCCCAGGGAGAAGGGAATGCGTACGATGAACAACAGCTTCAAAGCATTTTATTCCATCTCGAGCAGCATTCTTCTCATCCGATCGCAAGATCTATTGTAAAGGAATTAAAAAACAGAACTCATTTGCCATTTTCTTTTTCTGACATCAAAGAAAGTAAAGGCATGGGAATAGAAGCGAAAAATGCGGATGGAGATATTTTTAAGATAGGCTCTTACCGCATGGCTTCTGAACTTACGAAGGATAATTCCCATTCTCTTTATGTATTAAGGAATAATGCGTTGATTGGTTTTGTGGACATCGAGGATGAAATTAAAACCAAGGCGAAAGAAACGATCTCTTTTTTTAAGGCTCAGGGAATAACTCCCGTCATGATCAGCGGTGATAAGGCAGAACGCTGCAATCTGATTGCAGGTAAGCTGGGAATATCTGAAGTTTACAGCGAACAGCTCCCGGAACAGAAGTTAAAGCTGGTGGAATCTTTTTCTGCAAAAGGCCATACCGCCATGCTGGGGGATGGCATCAACGATGCTCCCGCTCTGGCAAAAGTATCGGTAGGAATTTCTATTGGGAATGCTTCGCAGGTAGCGATCCATTCTTCACAGATCGTGTTACTAAACGAAAAGAACCTGGCTCAATTACAAACCGCGTATTTGATCAGTAAGCATACATTGAGAACTATTAAACAAAATTTATTTTGGGCATTTTTCTATAATGTAGTTGCAATTCCAATAGCAGCAGCCGGTTTTCTCAGCCCGATGATAGGGGCTCTTACCATGGCTTTTTCAGATGTGATCGTTATCGGTAATTCCATTCGGCTGCGTTATAAAAAGCTTAGCTGATTGCCAATACTTGACATTTAATTTCGTTCCTGAATAGCCTTAGACCGATTATTTATAACATTGAGCAAAAAACTTAAAATACTTTTTATCCCCAGATGGTATCCTAACCGGGTGGATCCATTGAATGGCGTATTTATTAAGCGTCATGCCTTATCTGTTGCTTTGAAACATGAAGTGGCAGTGCTTTATGTAAACGCGGATCCCGGATTGAAAGAAAAATTATATGATTTAGATTGTGAGGTCGAAGAAGGAATCTTCACAGTTCGGGTTTATTATAATAACTCCGGAGTCTCGGCTTTCGTAAAATTTTACCGGTACCTGAAAGCATCTAAGTTGGGAGTAAATAGGGTGAAGGAGAAATTCGGCATTCCCAATGTCTCTCACATCCATGTATTGGCAAGGACTTTTCTCCCGGCATATTATTACAAGTATTTTTACAGCACTCCTTTTATTGTTTCCGAGCATTGGTCGGGTTATTTGCCGGAAGATGGTATGTATAAAGGTTTTTTAAAAAAGTTGCTCACGAAAATAGCTATCCGCAAGGCAGCAGCTGTAACCACCGTGAGTGAAAGCTTAAAAAGAGCCATGCTTTTCCATGGATTGAATAATGCGTATTCAGTGGTTCCCAACGTGGTTGACACTAATTTATTTGTCCCCGATAATAATCCGATTAAAAAAGATAAATTTATTTTCCTGCATGTTTCTAATCTGGATGACCGGGCTAAAAATGTTTCCGGTATGATACGTGTAATGAAAAAACTATCTGAGATCAGAAATGATTTCGAGTTCCACTTGGTAGGAGATGGCTCGGGACGTTCTGAGTTGGAAAGTTTAGCGAGACAATTAGATCTCTTAAATCAATGTGTTTTCTTTCTCGGTACAAAAACATCTTCTGAGGTAGCTGATCTGATGAAAAACGCTGATCTTTTTTTATTGTTCAGCAATTATGACAATATGCCTTGTGTCATGGTGGAGTCGCTGGCCAGTGGGTTGCCGGTAATTGGTTCAGCGATACACGGTATCAATGAGCATATCAGTGTAGGTAGAGGTTTGCTGGTGCCTCCCGGTGATGAAAATGCATTGTGTGATGCGCTCATTCAGGCAATGAATATTATCGGATCATTTGATAAAAATAAATTACATACCTATGCAAAGTGTAATTTTAGTTATGAATCTGTTTCAGCTCAATTTGACGATATCTACCAAAAGGTAATCAAGAAATAGTTTAGTATGTGCGGTATAACAGGAGTCGTGAATTTGAAGGCACAAGTGCAGGATATTGCTGTCCATGTAAAAAGCATGACGGATGCCATTCGTCACAGAGGCCCTGATGGAGAAGGCTTTTTATTTTTCAATAATTCGGAAGTTATTTCTGCGTATGGTTTCGATACTCCTGCCAGTGTTAAGTTCTCCGGTTTAAATTATTCACCGAATACAGATGTTCAAAATGTTCCCTCTGAAAATATACAGTTTGCACTGGGGCACCGGAGGTTGTCTATTATTGATGTTTCTCCTGCCGGGCATCAACCTATGTGCGATGCGGGAAAAAAAATATGGATAATTTATAACGGGGAAATCTACAATCACATTGAATTGAGAGAGGAGCTTTCCCAAAAAGGACTTTCTTTCCGGACAAATACTGATACCGAAGTGATCTTGCAGTCGTACCTGCATTGGGGAGAAAAATGTGTAGATCATTTTAACGGGATGTGGTCTTTTGTAATTTTTGATTCCGATAAAAAGTGTTTGTTCGGTTCCCGCGACAGAGTAGGAGTGAAGCCATTTTATTATTACAAAGATGAGAACGTGTTTGCTTTTGCTTCTGAACAGAAAGCGCTGTTAAAGCTGCCGTTTGTAAAATCGGGTATCAATTTTAAAGCCGCATCGGAATTCCTCGCAGGAGACATTCAATATATTGAAAGAGGCGAAGAAAATATGTTCAGAAATATTTTTGAGCTGATGCCTGCACATAATTTCAGGATCGATCTTAAAACCAATGAATTTAAAAAGTGGAATTATTATTCCCTTAAAGCAAATACATCCTTTTCGGCTTTTAACAGTAGAGCATTTGAGCAATACCGGAATGAAACCGAAAAGCTTTTGGTGGATTCCGTTAAGCTCCGTTTACGTTCCGATGTGCCGGTGGGATCCTGCCTAAGCGGAGGGATCGACAGCTCTGCGATTGTAGGTATCATGGGAGATCTGGTTAGCGGGGGTTACAAAGTAAACCTAGGTGGTAAGTTAAAGGTGTTCACGCTCACTTTTGATGATCCTGTCATTGATGAAAGTAAATGGGCTAAATATGTGGTGGATCAAACACAGGCGGAATGGCACAAGGTAAGTCCATCGGCATCTGATCTTCTGAGGGATCTGGCAGACATGAATTATGCCCAGGATATTCCGGTGTGCTCTACCGGCACCTACGGACAGTTTCAGCTGATGCGCAAGGCAAAGGAAACGGGGATCAAAGTTATTTTAGACGGTCAAGGAGGGGATGAACTTTTCGGAGGATACACACCACATTCGATCGTTTTCTGGAAAGAGCTTTTAAGAAAAGGCCGGATCGGAGATTTATTTTCTGAGCTCTCAGCAGGTGGTAAATTATTTTTGAACCTGCAAGAAATGGCAAGAGAACTTTCAAGAAGGGAGTTTTCTGCATTGGTGCCGAAATCGTTGCAACAATCATTTTATAAATCTTACTTCAAGCAAAATGAATTTTTAAACGGAGAGGTTGTAAATAATTTTATAAATTCCGGAGGGCTGGACGCAGAATTGGATGTAAGCAATTCTTCTTCTCTCAACGAAGCATTGCTGAAGGATTTTACGGATACGCGCCTGAAAATGTATCTCAAATATGAAGACCGCTCATCCATGTGGCATTCCATTGAAGCGCGCACGCCTTTTGCGGATGATCACCGGTTGGTTGAATATGTTTTTAATGTGCCAGGAGCTTTTAAAATTCAACACGGGGTAAAGAAACATTTGCTGCGTGAAGCAGCACGTAAATTTTTACCGAAACAAATAAAAGAGCGAAAGGATAAGCTGGGATTTGTAACCCCTATCGATCAATGGATGAAGCAGATACAGGATCAGTGTTTGGAGTATTTCGATGATTCCGTAAATGATTTTATCGATGTCAAAAGAATAAAGAATGATCCTGCTAAATTCTTTAATATTACAAGTCATGCAGATGGCGTCCGGGTTTTCAGAATGATCAGCTTTGTGATTTGGAAAAAATTATTTAATCTTTGAGAAGCAATTCCAATATACTAATGGCATACGAATAATACCAATATGCAGATATCACTAATTACAGCCAATGTTTATGCGTATCATTCGTATCATTGGTATTCATTTGTATATTAGTATTTGAACCTCGGCTCAATAGAATCGATATATAAATTAGAATGAAAGTCTCCATCATCACCGTTTGCTACAACAGCGAAGCCACCCTAGAGGCAACGATACGCTCTGTGATAGATCAGGACCATCCGGATATCGAATACATTGTGGTAGATGGAAACTCAACAGACGGCTCCGCTGCTATTATTGAAAAACATAGAAGCACAATAGCAAAGCTTATTTCTGAAAAAGATGAAGGAATGTATTTTGCGGTTAATAAAGGAATTGCGCAGGCCACAGGAGAGATTGTCGGTATGCTTAACTCCGATGATTTTTATGCGAACAATCAGGTTATTTCGAATGTGGTCGGAGAATTTCAATCCAAAAAAACAGACACTGTGTATGGTGATCTGGAATACGTTTCAAGGGATAATACCGAGAAAATCATCAGGCACTGGAGATCAACCCCGTTCGATCCGAAACTTTTTTTGAAAGGATGGATGCCTCCCCATCCTACTTTTTTTGTAAAAAGAAAATGCTATGAGCAGTTTGGGAATTTCAATACTTCATTCTCTATTTCAGCAGACTATGAGCTCATGCTTCGTTTCCTCTATAAGCACAGGATATCTGCATCCTACATTCCCCAGGTGCTGGTAAAAATGAGAACAGGGGGCATCAGTAATGTTTCGTTGAGCAGTCGCATAAAAGCCAACCGGGAAGATCGCAGGGCCTGGAAAATAAATGGATTGAAAGCAGGAAACCTAACCTTGCTGCTAAAACCTCTTTCGAAGCTCAGACAGTATTTCAAAAAAAATTAATCCAGAGCAATTAATACCATTACTGATTATATATTAGTCCATAACATTTGGTATAATGCCGATCAAGTACAAATTATAATTGGACTAAAAGATATGAGGCATCGGTATAATGCAGGTGGTAAAGCCTTCATTAATTGCGTCTGCCCTTGGGCAAAATTTGCAACTCAATTGCAAATTTTGGGATAAAAAGAAAATCGAATTTAGAACTTGGCGCGGATCGTACGGCCTTTGAACTTCTTTCCGAAGAAAGAGTTGTACTTGGAATGCGCGAACTTACTGGTTCCTTTGATCACATAACTTACGTTGAAGCCAGTGCTCAGGTAAGAATCATTGTGTTTGGGATCACCACGTTTTGTTCCGGGATCATAACTCTTGGGACTTGGCAAATTGGATCCTTCTACGTAGGTCAGCTCATCATTTCTGTTTGCAAGGGCCACAGCCGTTTCATTAGGAAGGTTTGCGGGATCAGTGTAAACAGTACTTGCATCATCCAGGTAATCCGTGAAGGTTGTTCTCCAGTTGAACTCCCAACCCACACGTAATTTTTTTCCTATCGTGAAGAAAATTCCCGCTCCGGCAGGAAGAACCATGGTGATTTTTGAATAAGGTTCCGGAGCATTTGGATCTACTCCTTGTCCTTCGGTGTGCAGCGGCTGCAGGGCAACCCATTCTCCGTTGTATTTTGCATGCGGACTATGATAAAGGGTTCCTATACCGGTAAAAACATAAGCCTTCATATCATTTTGATACCTGTAGGATCTTCCCAGATCGGCAATATTATAAAATACATATTGACCTGTAATGGTTGCTTCGAATAGATCGTTGCGGAAGCTTAAATTCCTTCCGGCACGCCCTGGATTTGTGGAAAGGCTATCAGCACCCGACACTCGGTACCAACCCACATTTGCTCTTAAATAAATATCCGGATTTAATTTATAACGGGCAAATCCGCCAAGTGCAGTGCGGGTTTGAGAAAGTTTCATGTCCAAAATAAAGCCCCTGCGTGTTTTTTCCTTTCCGCCAATCTCTCCTAAATAATTTGCTGCTCCAATATGAGCCCCAAAGTCCCATTTGTATTGGGAAAAGCCCAAAGAGGCAACAAATAAAAAGGCGGTTAGAAGAAGTACTTTTTTCATTTTCTCATCGTCTTGGCGCTAAAATTATACGAAAGTCATATGGTTATAGTTTCAACCGACTTTGTATATTGCGTAAGATTCCTTACAAAGATAAAATTATTTTAGTATGAACGAAATCAAACAAATCTTCAAAATTCAGCACCCTATTGTACAGGCGGGTATGATCTGGACCAGTGGCTGGAGGCTGGCTTCGGCAGCGTCAAATGCGGGTTGTTTGGGTCTGATAGGTTCTGCTTCTATGTACCCGGATGTGTTGCGGGAACACATACAAAAGTGTAAACTTGCCCTGGCCGCAGCGCCTGGGAAAGCCACAGAAAAGCCCTTTGGAGTGAATGTGGCATTGATCTATCCGGACATTGAAAAGGTCATGAATATCATTGTGGAAGAAGGAGTTAAGGTGGTTTTTACCTCAGCCGGGGACCCTAAAAAATGGACAGGCTGGCTCAAGGAAAAGGGCATAACCGTAGTGCATGTAGTGGGGAGCGTGAAGTTTGCTCAGAAAAGCGAGGATGCCGGATGCGATGCAGTAGTGGCAGAAGGATTTGAAGCAGGGGGACATAACGGGCGGGAAGAAACCACCACGATGGTTTTAATTCCCATGGTAAGGCAAAAAATAAGGATCCCATTAATTGCTGCAGGCGGAATTGCTACCGGCAGACAAATGCTGGCTGCTCTTGCATTAGGTGCGAATGGAGTTCAGATAGGTTCACGCTTTGCCGCCTCCGAAGAATCCTCGTTGCATGCAAATTTTAAAAGGAAGATTACGGAACTGAACGAAGGAGATACGCAACTCTCTCTCAAAAAATTAGTGCCGGTGCGTTTGGTGAAGAATAAATTTTTTATGGATGTTCAGGCAGCAGAAGATAAAGGTGCTTCACCTGAAGAACTGAAAAACATTTTAGGGCGGGCGCGTGCAAAGCTCGGTATGTTCGAGGGCGACCTGGAAGAAGGAGAACTTGAAATTGGGCAAGTAAGTGCCTTGCTGAAAGAAATCAAACCCGTAAAACAAATTGTGGAGGAGATCGTGCGGGAGTATGAAAGTGCGAAAAGGGAGATAGCCTCTCTTTAAGGAAAATATTTATAAATATCCTTTCTGTTCAAAAGCCGGGTACAAATTACGGTATGATTTTCAAAGAAAAATCCAAGGCGAAAATTTCCTATCCTTAAGCGGTAGGCGGATTTATGCCCTTTCATCTTTTTAAGATTGTGAAGAGAGGTTAACTGCTCTGCTTTTTCTATTTCAGAAATAATGCCCTCAACCTGATGTTTCAGGTGTTTATCATTAATTGCTTCAAAAACCTTTTCTCGAAACGAACATTCATTTGCGAAGAGCTTTCAAAACGGTTTCTTTATCTACATATTCGCCTTTTCTTCCTTGCATCATTGCTTTTAGCAAGCCGTAGTCTTCTTTATCTTCATCAGAAAATATAGCTGTTTTAAGATGAAGGCGTTTTGCAAGTTCAGAAAACAACGTTTTGTCTTTTTCTGATTTTAAGTTAATTACAAGTGTTTCCATAATTTAATGTGTCGTTATACCGATGCCTCGTATCTTTTAGTCCAATTATAATTTGTACTTGATCGGCATTATACCAAATGTTATGGACTATATATAATCAGTAATGGTATTACTTGTAAAGATAAAAAAGAAAAGTCAAAAGTGGATATGCGAGGAGGAGAATTTTTGAAACAGCCCGGGCTTCATGAAATCTAATTAATCCCCATCGTTGGCTTCAGGCCGCTCAGAACGGATTTCCAGGTGTAATAAAATATGAAACGGTTAGGGTTTCGTTGGTAGTAAATACGGCCTTTAACGGGCGCATCATTCTTGCGCGGATTACTGCTTTTTAAAACAAACGTATTTATAGAAAAAGACAGAAGCTTCTCTTTCAAATTATTTTTATTGGTCCTTTCGTTCAGTGTTTCAATTTTCAGGTCGTGATAAAGAAAAGTTAATTCTCCTGTTGAATATTTTTCATTTGCTTGGAAAGCAAATTCAAGCCTGTCTGCAACACCATCCTTAATTAAAAGGTTTATATTGTATTTCAGCATTTTATTTAAAGACGGTAACGGAAATTTCTCGAGCACTCCGCTGCATTGAAATTGTGTTTCAGTAGTATTAAGCGGGAATACATACTTTGCGGATATTTTTCCGGAATTCATTAGCAAAGCGCTGGCATTAATTTCAAGTACCTTATTTCCGGCAGAAAGAAGGCTGTCATTTGTAAATCCGGTAGCAATCGCATTCAATTGGTTGAAGGTGATTTCACCCGACTTATTGGCTCCTTCTGCCAGTTCTTCATAAGCAATAGCGGCAGAATTTATTTTTATAGAATCAATATTTACGTAAAACGGAATTTTGCGAATAAGATTCTGTGGTGAATCGGCCGGTGTTTCATCTCTGCGGGAATTTTTATCGCGAAAGGCAGTGAATTTTATATCATTCATTTCGCATAAGCGGGCTCTGCAATTGCCGGTCTCCAGAAAATCTTTCACATAGGTGTGATATAATGTTATATCCCCTGCATGGATGTTAAACCGGTCCGTTTGAGAACCCGATTCTTTTGAAAATTGCTTTTTTGAATAAAGAGGGATCAAGGCAACATCGCTGAACGAAATCACCGAATCGAAGTACGAAGCGGAAAAATCCTCTGCCGTGATGCTATACAACCCCGATTCAGAAGGGTAATTAAATTTTTTAATATTTATTTTAAATTTTCGCGCAGTAAAAGGCATTCCTGCTTCACCCGAAAATTCGTCAATTACAAAATTTTCGAATTCGATCTTATTGTCTTCTGACGTAAAAGAAGGTATCGTATCGGTGAATGAACTGAACAAATTGATCTTCACATTGAGTAAAGTGAAATTATTCAGAATTATTTTGCTGGCCAGCGGATGTATGCTTTTTGGAAAAGCGGATGCGCGAACACTGTCCTTAGCGGGACTTAGGGAATTTCTGTAAATAGATATGGAGGGGCTGATAATTGCAGCATTAGCAACGCTGAGCTTCCGGTGAAAAATGTAATCATAAATATTTATGTTCTTAAATGCTATCTCATCAAATGTTGCCAAGTAGGTAACGGCCGATGAGGTTTTCATCAGATCAGGGCGAATAGTTACCGAAGTGAATTTGATGGAAGGCGGGAATAAGCTCATGCGGAATTTTTCTATTTCACACGTATATTGCGAGCGGGATTGTGCGGACACCTCGTTTTGAATTCCCTCCCTTATGTAATTGGAGTAATAGAACAATAAGAACATTTGAGCTGATACTAACAGGAGCAGCAACAGCAGTGCGGTATAAATAATTGCTTTAAAGAACGTTTTTAACATAGTGCAACCCCTTTTTCTCAAATGTAGGTCAAATTGGGATGCGGATCAGGAACGCACCCTATAGAATGGTATGTTTTTGATGCCATTTAGTTTAACCTAAATTTTTCAGTTGAAAAATTTGCGCTATGCGAAGACGATCCAGGCGCTTGCTCCGAGGGAGTCCTTCGGACCGCTTGGATGTCTTGGTTACCCCGGACCAAATCATCCATGCAGTAATCGCCTGGAGAATTTGCGTCCGCCCTTTGGGCAAAATTTGCAGGTTTGCTGCAAGTTTTGGGTTAAAATTCTTCATTTCAAAAACATCTTCAAAAAGCCGGATAATACCATTACTGACTATATATTAGTCCATAACATTTGGTATAATGCCGATCAAGTACAAATTATAATTGGACTAAAAGATACGAGGCATCGGTATAAGCTCCGTGAATTTATGGATGTCGTTGGGATTTAGTTTTTCGATTTTAATATCCATTGTGTTTCATCTTTCTCGCCAGAGCCCGTATGTTGTGACTCTGACGTGGACCAAAAATTCTTTTCAATGGAGGGCTATTTCAATAAAACTCTTTCCTTCCCTTCTGCCAATATTTGATCAGGAAAAACCCAAACAACATTCCACCCAGGTGAGCATAGTGGGCAATGTTATCGGTATTTGAAGGATTAAATGCTGCGAATAATTCAATTGCACCGTAAAAAATAACGAAATACTTCGCTTTGATAGGGATAAGAAAATATACGTACAACAAGGTGTTTGGAAACATCATGCCGAAGGCAAGAAGCAAGCCAAATACAGAGCCCGATGCACCTACAACCACAGGTGCGTTCAGGAATTCCTTTTTGTACTCAATTACAAAATCAACAGAAATTTGTAAAGCGCGTTCTGCATTGCCGGAACTAAGCTGCTGTCGTAATTCGGTATAGATGGGTTCCAGCCGTTGCACCATTTGTGGAGTGGAGAACTGAATAGTTTTCGAATCGATCAGGAAATTTAATTGTTCGGAAGAAGGATTGAGGATGTAATCATTTAGAGCATTCAGTGTTGGCTGAATTTCGAAATAGTGTACAGTATAGTGAAGGATCACGGCCCCAATTCCGCAAACTACATAATAAATTAAAAACCTTTTTGGTCCCCATACATTTTCCAGCACATTGCCAAACATCCACAGTGCAAACATGTTGAAGAAAATGTGGCCGATCCCACCGTGCATGAACATGTACGTGACGATCTGGTACGGACGGAAGTCTTCCGAGAAAAAATAGTGTAGCCCTAAAATGTTAGCAAGGTCGATTCCTTTTTGCTCAAATATAAAAGTTGCCAGGAAGAAAATGCCATTGATAATAAGCAGGTTCTTTATAACCGGAGGCAGCACGTTGAAGCCGGAAGGACTGTGTTGTTGAAATGACATGTTTTAATCTTTTGCCCCCAACCCCTAAAGGGGAGGTATAAAGTCCCTTTAGGGATTTAGGGCTTGTTTCTTTTACTTCTTTAATTTTTTATCCAGTTCGTCCAATGATATCGTGATTAATGTTGGTTTTCCTGTTGGCGAAGAATACGGCATTTTGCAGGCAAACAATTCATCCACCATGTGGCTCATTTCTTCTTTGGTGAGCGGCACACCCGATCGAATGGAAAGATTTTTAGCCATCGCTTTTGCTACAATTTCTTTTTTAGCTGCCCTCAGTTCCGCTTTTCCTCCCTGCGTGGATTTATAATCTTCGATCAGTTTTTCTAAAAGTTCAAAAACATTCTGATCGCCCATATCAGCCGGAATGCCGTGTACGATAAATGTATTTTTTCCAAATTCGTTGATGTCAAATCCCAAACCTTGCAGCTCTTCGTTAAGCTCTTTCAGGATTACTGTATCGCCTGTTGAAAATTCCAGCGTTTGTGGAAAAAGCTGCTGCTGCGATACTCCTTTGTGCTTTTCTACCATCTCTAGGTAATTTTCAAACAGGATCCGTTCATGTGCAGCCTGCTGATCTATCACGATCATTCCTGTTTTAATATGAGCCAGAATGTATTTGTTGTGCAATTGATAGGCAGCAGTCTTGTTGGTTTTTTCCCCTTCAATATTAAATTGCTGCTGTGTTTTTTCGGGAGGAATCCATTCGGACTGTTCTTGTTTTACTTCGATCTCCGGTTGGATTTCGGCCTGACGCGAATACTCCCAAATTTTTTCTCCCTTCCCAATGGGAAGGGCAGGGGATGAGCCCCTCTTCCTTTCTTCCTTCTTCTCCTCTTCCCTAAACGGATTATACTTCGGATCAATTTTTATTTTGGGAGGATTTGCCAGGATCTCCTCTTTGGATTTGTTCTGGGGAATTGCAATGCTTGTTTCCTGCTCAAAATCGAGTGATGGAGCTATGTTGTATTTTCCCAGCGACTGTTTCACCGCAGAACGTATTATAGTATATACAAAGCGTTCATCTTCAAATT
>Ga0163144_10011632_pt1 | contig 18595 bp, 14 predicted proteins | sample OliLak19BULKMAT1_FD_123175 | JGI IMG/M metagenome (GOLD analysis project Ga0163144, IMG submission 123175) | Freshwater microbial mat bacterial communities from Lake Vanda, McMurdo Dry Valleys, Antarctica - Oligotrophic Lake LV.19.BULKMAT1 | ecosystem: Environmental > Aquatic > Freshwater >... | reverse complement strand
TCACACAGGATCGCCTTCCTCGCCTTGGCGGCGCTGATCACGGCCTGGGCGTGCTGGCCGGTGGGGAGCGAGATGTAGACGGCGTCGACGTCCGGGTCTGAGTAAAGTTCGGCCGCGTCGCCGCACGCGCGCACGCCTTGCACGCCCCGCTCGGTTGCCAGACCGATCGCCAGCGCGCGCCTTGCTTCGAGTGGGTCGGCGATCGCCACCAGTTTTGCGCCTTTGGCGTGCAGCAGCCCGGGCAGTGATTTATCGACGGCGATCTGCCCGCAGCCGACGACGCCCCAACGAATTTCGTTTTAGTATTTTGACCTAAGTGTGTGTGAAAAAAATGTCGAAGGTATTCGGTTTTGCGCCTGCCATGGCGTGCTACGGTTGCGATTCGATCGCGTCAAGGTCGACACGATCGCCTCGCCATGTACGCTAATTACTTATATTACTCGTTGACCAACTCAGTTAGAAAGAAACCAATGATGCTACATTATGATAATTATCTTATATCACCTTACGTATCAGAATCGCACGTAAATTCGTGTTTTCCGGCATGAACCGTGTGCTCCGTTCCGTCTGGCAGTGAAACCATACCCGTCATATTCGCCGGCAAATGGACGACCAGGTTGAAGGTTGAATCATGGAGCTGCCATGAAGTTACAATCCGCCCGCGCAGTGTCTGCAGACTAGCCGACGCGCGATTGATGCCTTTGCCAGGAATGGGACGAACAAGTACGCGGCGATACGCCGGGTCGGCGGGGTCAAAATCGATCCCGCCGATCGACGCGTGAATCCATTTGCCGACCGCGCCGTAGGCGTAGTGGTTGAGCGAATTCATGCTGATATCAACGAAACCGGTCTTGGGGTGCCAACTGTTCCAGCGTTCCCACATCGTCGTCGCCCCGAGCGTGACTGGGTAAAGCCAGCTCGGGTAGGTTTCCTGCAATACGAGTCGGTACGCGACGTCGGCCCGGCCGAAACGAGCAAGGACCGAGCAGAGCAAAGGCGTACCGAGGAAGCCGGTGGTGAGGTGCCAGTCGCGCTCCTGAATTAATTGTACGAGTTGGTCAACCACGGCGGGCCGTTTGGATTCGGGCAGCAGATCGAACGCGAGCGCGAGCAGGTGACCGGTCTGCGACGGCGCGGTGAGCTTGCCATCGGGCGTGACGAACGCGCGATTAAAAGCGGCCACGACGGTTTCTCGCTGGTCGGCATACGTCTTAGCGTCGGACGTGTGACCGAGTGCGGTGGCGACGTTCGCGATGATGCGTAGCGCTTCGGCGTAGTGCGCGGTGGCGATGAAGGTTTTGGGCGTCGCGGTGCGGGCCGGGTCGGACCCGCCGGGGCCGTCGAGCGCGAGCCAATCGCCGAAGCCTTGGTGTCCTTTATGCTCGGCATGGACGCGGATGCCTTCACGCGCGGTGTCGGTCAGGTAAGAAATCCAGCGCTTCATCGCCGGGTAACTTTCGGTCAGCACGCGCAGGTCGCCGTACGCCTGATACGTCGCCCACGGGACGACGACCGTCGCGTCAGACCAGCCGGCCTCGCCTTCCCAGTCCCACACTTTGGCGTGCTTGGGAATAACTGCCGGCACGGCGCCGTTGTCGCACTGCGCGTCGGCGAGGTCGCGCATCCACTTCGTGTAAAACCCCGCGACCTCCGCATTAACGGCAGCGGTCGACGCGAAGACTTGCGTGTCACCCGTCCAACCGAGACGCTCATCACGCTGTGGGCAGTCGGTGGGTACTTCGATAAAGTTCCCGCGCATGCCCCAGCGAATGTTGGAATACAACTGGTTGAGCAGCGCATGGTCGCAATCAAACGAACCTGTGTCCGGCGTGTCGGTGGCGAGTACGACGGCGGTGGCCGAGTCACGGTCGAGCACGAGCTTTGGTTCGGCGGTGGAAGACCACATGCCGCCGAAGGAAATCTGCGCATAACGGAAGCCGTGGAAAGTAAAGTGTGGCGTGTAAGTTTCCCCATCGGGGTCGCCGCGGAGCGTGTAATGGTCGATCACACGGGCGGAGCGCAGGTTGCTCGTGTCGAGCGTGCCGTCAGGCTTAAGAACCTCAGCGTGACGGATGACCAGCGTACAGCCAGCCGCGCCACGCACGCGCAGACGCAGCACGCCGGTGAGGTTTTGACCGAAGTCGTAGACATACGCTTCACGCATCGAGCCGTCGCCGATCTTGCGCGGGTCGGTGACGGGTTTGATCTCGCTCAGCGCCCGCACGGGCGGCGCGGGAGACGGTTCAAGAATGACTGCGGGAATCGGTTGAACGACGACTGCGTGCCAGTCACGGTCGTCGCACGCGGCGGTGTCCCAACCGGCGACCTGCAGGCGCGCGTCATACTCTTCGCCGTGGATCAAATCACTGTTTAAGACCGGCCCGTTGTGCCACCGCCAACTGTCGTCGGTGACGACACGCACGACCGAACCGTCGACCATTGTGATTTCGAGCTGCGCCAGAAACGACGGACGTTTACCCCAGCACGCCGCGCGGTCTAGCGCGCCGATCCGGCCGCAGTACCAGCCGTCGCCGAGCATCGCGCCGATGACGTTTCGCCCCTGATTCACGTGCGCGGTGACGTCATACGTTTGGTAGTTCAAGCGTTTGTCATAGTCGGTCCAACCCGGCCGAAACACGTCGCTCCCGACGCGCCGGCCGTTGATCGAGGCTTCGTAAAGCCCGAGTGCCGTGACATACAACCGAGCCGACGCGACCGGGCTTTTCAGCTCGAACGCTTTGCGCAACAACGGCGATGGCGCGCCAACCTGGCCGGTGCCTTCGAGCGGCGAGCCGACGAACTGCCCCTGCCAATCGGCGCGGTCGAGCAGACCCATTTCAAAGCTCGACGGTTCACTCACCGGCCCAGCAACGCCGGCAGCGTCCCACAGTTGCACGTCCCACCACACACGCTGTCGGCTGACGAGCGGCTTCCCCGCGAACTCGATTTGCGCCTGCGCGTCCGATTCAACACGGCCGGAGCCCCACACGTCCGGCGACTGCAACTGCTCCACCGACGCCGCCGCCCGCACGCGATACGCACTCTGCCGCGCGCCCGGTCGGGCGTCGTCGATCAACCAGAAGAATCGAGGCGGGGCACCCAGCCCCAGGGGCTGGACTTGGTACTCTGTTCGCAAATGAATTGCACGCGTGAGGGATGGGGACATTACGTTCGCCTTTATTGTGAAACTTGCCGAGCAATGAGCCGGCTTGGCCGTGAAGAATTAATTTGGACTTTTAACGTCGCTCAGGAGGTCACGAATCTGTTCGAGATATGCGGTTTTGTTTACCATGTCAGGAAGCAGATAACTTCCTTCTGTCCACTCAATCCATGCATTAATAGTGATCATGGGGAACGCATTGGTGGCAGTTTTAACGAATCGTTTAGCGGCGTCAAGCGCTTCACCGAATGCCTCTGGTGTGTTACCAACGAGTACGGAAGTGAACGGATAGCCGACGTTCTCATACTTATCCGATTGCACCGTACGAGGGGATGGGTCCCACCCCCATGGTGACGTTCGGCGCATAAGGAATCGGCAGCGTTTCTGCCTGTTTTTCCCAAACCTTCAGGTTAGATTCGAACGATTTGCGGTAGGAGCCGACGGGGAACCCGTGTTCATTCGGGCACGGGCTCGGCCGCTGTGCCGTCGAAAGCATTGCCATCGGCGGTGGTGAGACGAATCTCAACGTTCGCGGTCGTGCCTGTTGCCGTGGAACAGAATACGCTGGCTGGCGAACCGACTACGGCACCAGATCCGCCGTTGTCAAAGACTTGATACCCGCGATTGCCGCGAAAGTGAATACCATAACCGGCAACATTAATGGTAGGATTCTGCGTCGTGGTGTCGAAGTTGATCGACATCCACGAATTTGCATTGGCGGTACCACCTTGAACTGGATTGATGTCCAGCTTGATGTATTGATACCCCCCAACGCCGGCACCTTGGTTGAAGTCTTGATTGATAGAGACGCGTCCGTCACCCACATTATTGCCCGCCGCCAGAAGCAGTAAGCCACTGGGGTTGCCGACCTGCGTCCAAGCGGAATTACCGAATCGGTGTTAGTCCGCGTAGAAAGGGAACCACCCTGTCTACCAGTAAAGCTGACATCAAAACTCGGATCATTGCTATTTGCGCTTACCGTGTAGGTATCCGAGAACAAAACCGCCGCCTGGGCTGATAAGGCGAATTGACTCGCACAAAGTCCAGCACACAAAACTAAACTATTACTTAAACGCATACAGACCTCCTAAAAGACATTCCACCACACGCGGCGGACACGGTTAACTCCGGGATCCGCCAAACTCTGATCTGCGTTCCCGCACACGCGGGAATCGCTTCTTCGCGACGTCGTCCCGACACCGGGCGACGCCTTAAATCCAAATCTGACTCACAGGGGCACCGTCGCCGTTTCGCCGGGCTGGAAGATCGTTTTGATGGCCCGGGCCGGCACGGATTGCCCTGGCTCGGCGATCTTCTCCAGCAGCGACTCGACCACTGCACTTGCGACTTCTTTTCCTGAAATATGCATTCTCGACACTTCGAGCCCGAAGCCTTCCACCACGTCCAGGCCGTAGCTAGAGGTCATCAGCGATAAATCGCGCGGGACGTCCAGGCCCATGCGGGCTGCGGCGCAACCGACACCGATCGCGTCCACGTCTTGGTAGGCCAGTACGGCGGTCGGCCGATCCTCACGGCGCAGCCAGCTAAAACGCTCCGCCACAAACTCCCTCGGCGACCTCGACCCGGAACCCCGGGTTCGCTTACGCATTAACTGCCGACAAAACAACGCCAATGTTTGTGAACAACGGTGGAAATGTGTCATTGGTGTTCGGCGAAGTTGCCTTCGATTGGGGCAAGCCTTTCCTTGATGTCGTCACCGAGACGCGAGCCGGCGAGACCAAAGTGCTCAAGCACGGCGAAGCATTACCGCACGTCGGGGGCTCGGTGCTTCCGCTATACGTCGGTTACAAGCCCACCGGTGCGACGCCCGAAGTAACCGCATCACCAAAAGTGAACGCCGTCGGCGTGAGCAGTTCTGAAATTAATCTTAGCTGGGATTACACGCAGGCGGAATTTGATAATGTTGGCGCGTTCGTCATTTACCGAGACGGGAAACTGCTTGGCAGCATCGCCAGTCGCAGCTTTACTGACGCAGGACTTGCCGAAGCCTCCAAGCACACCTACTCAGTGTCGGCAGTTAGTCGTGCTGGAGTGGAATCGGCAAAGACCGATGTCGGCGAAGTGGCAACCTTGGCGGATGTAATCGCGCCGCGTCTGATCACTGCATCCAGCTTGAACTACCCGCCGCATGTCATTGCGACCTTCAGCGAGAAGCTCGACCCGACCACCACAAACAACGTCGCCAACTACACCATTCTGGGTCACTCGATCACCGCTGCCAAACTTAGGCCAGATGAGAAGTCGGTGGAATTGCTAACAGCAGCATTGGTTCCCGGCGACGCAGTGCTGAAAGTCAGCGGGATCACCGATTGCGCCGTGACGCCCAATGTCATCAAGCCGGCCGAATCAGCCATCGCAGCGGCCCCACATGACGAGACTATTTACGAACAAAACTTCGACGCCGCCGAAGTCGGTTCGGTTCCCCCAAATTTTGGTGACAACAGCGAATGGAAAGGCACGACGGTGCAAATGAGCGTTATTAAAGACGGGGCCAATGGCAAAGCGGAATTAAAAAACGATCGATTCGGCCAGGTAATTCTATTTCGGGCACCGGGCTTCATTGAAAAAAGCGCGACGTATGTCGTATCAGCCGACATTACCAGTTCCACACCCAATCCCGAAGAAGCCGCCGGGCCAGCGAGCAAAACTCACGCCCGACCGCCGATGGCTGCCGGGATCGCATGCGCCGATCGTCGACCGCTAGACCTTCATGCGGGTGCAGTCCCTGCTCGGCGACCGCATCTACAAGGCCAACGACCTCATGTACGCCGGGGGTTGATCCGTTGCGGTCACGCAGCTGCGTGAGCGTATCGCCACATTGAACGAGCAACTCGACGCGACGGATCGTGGCCGAGAAGAGCAAGCCGACTTGGCGATCAAGACTTTTGAACTTTCGCAATCGTCGACCAGAATTTGGCTTACGTCAGATATGGCCAAAAAAGCGTTGTCTGCTCGAATTCGTTGTATTGAACTTTTCGCTCGACGACGTAACTCTTGTGCCCACAATCAGAAAGCCCTTCGACATGCTCGTCGAAGGGCTGAAAGTCTCATCAAGTCGGGGCGACAAGATTTGAACTTGCGGCCTCCTGGTCCCAAACCAGGCGCTCTACCAAACTGAGCTACACCCCGTGGTGATGGCCTATCTTACTCGATCTTTGCATTGCCGAAAGACCCTCGATCGAGGATTTGTAGGGACCGGCAATTTGACAGGCTTGGAATCCGTGATATGAATACTGGCGTGACTCACTCGATCGGCCACAACGCCTTTTGGTTTAGCGGTTATCCCTTTCCGCACCAATTCTGCGCGTCCTGAGCCGACCTGGTGATTTTTGAATTTTTCCGAGCCTCAGGACGCGGTCCTGGGGCTTTTTTCGTTTGGTGACCGTGCAGAAACGCCCGCGTCGCCTGCAGCAAAGTGAGGCCCCGATGATCGTCGTCATGAAGCCCGGCTCGAACCCGAAACAGGTCGAGCATGTCGTCAAACTGGTGAACGAAATGGGACTGAAGGAACAGGTGATCGTCGGCACGGAACGAACGGTCGTGGCGGTGCTCGGCAACGATCGGTTCAAAGACAAGCAGCGGCTGGAACTGGCCGACGGGGTCGACAAGGTTGTGCCGATTCTCGCGTCATACAAGATGGCCTCGTCGGAAGTGAAGAATGATCGAACGACGATCCCTCTTGGTGGGACGCTCGGTGGGACCGTGGGCGGTGTGAAGATCCCCGTGATCGCTGGCCCGTGCAGTGTCGAATCCAAACAGCAGATCCTGGAAATTGCGCACGCCGTGAAGGAAGCGGGCGCCGTTGCGTTGCGCGGTGGGGCGTTCAAGCCGCGCACAAGCCCGTACGCGTTCCAAGGGTTGGCCGAGGAGGGGCTCAAGTACCTCGCCGAGGCGCGTGAGCAGACGGGGCTGGCCATCGTGACGGAGGTGATGAGCATCGACCAGATCCCGGCCGTTGTCGAATACGCCGACGTGTTGCAGCTCGGTGCGCGCAACATGCAGAACTACAACCTGCTGGCCAAGATCGGTCAGACTCGTAAACCGGTCCTGTTGAAGCGCGGGTTGAGCGCGACGCTGGAGGAATTCCTGCTGGCCGCCGAGTACATCCTGGCCGGTGGGAACACGCAGGTCATGCTCTGCGAGCGTGGCATTCGCACGTTCGAGACGGACTACGTGCGAAATACCTTGCCGCTGGCAATCGTGCCTGAACTGCACAAGCGGTCGCACTTGCCGGTGGTGGTTGACCCGAGTCATGGCACGGGCAAGAGCCATCTGGTCCCCGACATGTGCCGCGCCAGCATCGCCGCCGGCGCTGATGCGTTGATTCTGGAAGTACACGGTGATCCGGAACACGCACTGACCGATGGCGCCCAGTCGCTGAACCTGAAACAATTCTCGGAAGTAATGAAGAGCATCAAGCGCGTGGCGGCTGCGGTGGACCGGGAGGTTTGAGTTACTTGCGTACGTGGTAGAGCGGCAAATACACCAGACTGTAAATCTGGCGCCTTCGGGCTTCGCAGGTTCGAGTCCTGCCGTGCGCATTTCAGTCGCGTCGAAACAGATAACGGGCGGTGCCATCGCCGACGCTCCGCTGTAGAATATTGGCATGCCCGCGCACATTCTTGCCCATCAGAAGTGGTTTATCGATCCGTCTCACTACCCGATCCAACCCGATCAGGTCTTTCGACCGCACGCGATGGCGTTCATCGGCGTCGTGCTGGTCGTCACCGCGATCGCAGCTTTTGTCTGGTGGAAGCGGAAGCGCAAGGAGATCCTCCCGGGACCACTGCGCCTCGGGGCGAGCCCGGAACGCATGTGCGGGTTCTACGGGTTGGTGCCGGCCATCTTGGCGATCCACCTTGCGGTACCGTTGCTGGTGAACGGGATCCAGCGGAATCTGTTCTCGGTGAACAACGAACTGCACGGCGCACCGGGTTACTTCATGGGCCTGGCGATGGTGGGGTGCGCGCTATCGTTCTTTTACGGCGGAGCGACGCGACTGGCCGCGGTCGCGCTCGGCCTACTCTGGGTGGTCGGGCTGTTCGTCAGCGGCGTCGAGCCGATGCTCGACAACATCCACATGCTCGGCTTCGCTGCGTTCTTCTTCTGCGCCGGGCGCGGGCCGATCGCGATCGACCGGCTCATCTTCCCGCGGCTTGAACCGTCGCCGCGGTTGATGGCAATGGCGATCCCGTTCATGCGCATCGGACTGGGCCTCAGCCTGATCGCCGTCGCCTTCACCGAGAAGCTGGCGAACACGCCGATGGCGCTGTCGTTCCTGCAACAGTTCCCGGTCAACTTCACGCCCAAGTTCGGTGTGCCGATGTCAGATGAGTATTTCGTCCTCTGCGCCGGTTCGGTCGAACTGCTCGTTGGCCTCTTTTTGACGTTCGGCATCTTCCAGCGCGAGATCGTGCTGATTGCGTGGGTGCCGATCAACATGAGCCTGTCCTACTTCAACTGGAACGCGACGGAACTCGTCGGCCACCTGCCGATCTACGGCGCGATGGCGGTGTTGCTGATCTGGGCCCCGTCGGGCGAGCACGTTCCGCTGTGGCTTCGTGGTCTTCGCGAGGGACCCTTAGGCATCGAGAAACCATTGTCCGATGCTGCCTGACAACGTTAGAGAGGCCGCCGAGGCGCCGCCTTCGCACATTGTCTCTTTGCCGAATGTCCTGCTCGCCCGTACAACGGCCGCAGATGAAAGCCTATCTGCATCCGATCATCCATTGGCTCACCAGTCACCAAGGCGGCCTGCTCGTCGGGATTTTGTTGATCATCGCGCTCGGGTGGGGCTTCGCGGAGATCGCCGGGGAAGTGCTGGAGGGCGACACGCAGACGTTTGACGAATGGGCAGTCCACAGCTTGCGTCGGGCGGACGACCTCGCGGTGCCGATCGGACCAACGTGGCTTCACGAGATCGGGCGCGACATGACGGCGCTCGGTGGCATCGCGGTGCTGTCGTTGATGACGGCGGGTGTCGCGGGGTATCTCGCCATCAGCCGCAAGTACAACGCGATGTGGCTCGTGCTGGCTTCGACGACGGGGGCGGTGGTCCTCAGTCTTGCGCTCAAGCAACTGTTCGACCGACCGCGGCCGAGCATCGTGCCGCATCTGTCGATCGTGCACACGTCCAGCTTTCCCAGTGGACATTCCATGCTGTCGGCCGCCGTGTACTTAACGCTCGGCACGCTGCTGACGAGGCTCGTCCCGCAGCGTGCACTGAAACTTTACTTCCTCGGCATCGCGTTCGTGCTGACGTTCCTCGTCGGCATCAGCCGGGTGTACATGGGCGTCCACTATCCCACCGACGTCCTCGCCGGTTGGACGGCCGGGATGGCATGGGCGCTACTCTGTTGGACGGCCGCACGCATGCTGCAGCAGCGCGGTAAGGTCGAGCAAGACTTCGAACAGCTCGATGCAGACCTGCAAACTTCGCGATGAACGCGCGACGCAATGACGCCGTTAGCGTCTTCTAATGGAAGAATTGGCGAACGGTGAACTCCAACAGCCGAGTGCCCGCACGCCATGTCATCCCGTGGGGAGCGGTAGCGACCCGAGGGATCTCGAACGGCCGAGCGTTTGTGCCAAGTCGAGATCATTTACTTTGCTACGCTCGGTTCGAGATAGCGACGTTTTTTGACGGGGTTCGCCAGCATTTGTACCGCGACCAAGTCAGGTTACGATGTCAGACCAAATCCATCTCTGGAGGACAACCGCATGGCTTCTTCGATCGAATCGACACAGAACGAGACGCGCCTGTTCCCACCACCGGCCGACTTCGCAGCCAAAGCGCACATCAAGAGCAGAGCCGAGTACGACACGCTGTATCGCGAGTCGATTAATTCGCCCGACACCTTCTGGGGCCGCATCGCGAGTGAACTGAAGTGGTTCACACCCTGGACTCAGGTGCTCGACTGGCAATCGCCCAACGCCAAGTGGTTCGTCGGTGGGAAGACCAACCTCGCGTACAACTGCCTCGATCGTCACGTCGAGGCCGGCCGGGGGGATAAGACCGCCATCCTCTGGGAAGGGGAACCAATCGACACTTCGGGCAAGCCCGAGGTCAGGAAGATCTCGTACAAGCAGTTAAAGGACGACGTCTGCCGTTTGAGCAACGCGCTCAAGGGCCTCGGCGTGAAGAAGGGGGACCGCGTTACCGTCTACATGCCGATGACGCCCGAAGCGTTTGTCGCCATCCTCGCGTGCGCACGCATCGGCGCGGTTCACTCGGTCATCTTCGGTGGGTTCAGCGCCCAGGCGATTGCGGACCGCGTTGAGGACGCCAAGAGCGACATCATCATCACCACCGACGGAGGCTGGCGTCGCGGCGCGATTGTTCCGCTCAAAAAGAATGTCGACGAAGCGCTCAAGAAGACCAACCGCGTGAAAAACGTCATCGTCTTCAAGCGCGCCGGCACCGCCGAGATGGTGACCGGTCGCGACGTCTATGCCGACGACCTGCTGAAGGGTCAGTCGACCGATTGCCCCGCCGAGCCGATGGACTCTGAGGATCCTCTGTTCGTCCTCTACACCTCCGGCAGCACCGGCAAGCCCAAGGGCATCCTGCACACGACCGGCGGGTACATGGTCGGCACGTACATCACCAGCAAGTACGTCTTCGATCTGAAGGACGACGACATCTACTTCTGCACCGCCGATGTCGGTTGGATCACAGGTCACAGCTATTGCGTCTACGGCCCGCTCAGCAACGGCGCGACGGTGCTCGCGTACGAGGGCGCGCCCAATTTCCCCGACTTTTCCCGCTTCTGGGACATCATTCAGCGGCACAAGGTCACGGTCTTCTACACCGCGCCCACCGCCATCCGCGCGTTCATGCGGGCCGGTCGCGAGTTCATCGACAAGCACGACCTGTCGTCGCTGCGCTTGCTCGGCACGGTCGGTGAGCCGATTAACCCGGAAGTCTGGATGTGGTATCACGAAGTCATCGGTGGGAAGCGCTGCCCGATCGCCGACACGTGGTGGCAGACCGAGACGGGCATGCACATGATCACGCCGATCCCCGGCGCGATCACCGCCAAGCCCGGCACCGCCACACTGCCGTTCTTCGGGGTCGACGCCGCGATCGTCGACCGCGAGGGCAAGGAACTCGGCCCCAACGAAGGCGGCCTGCTCGTCATCCGCAAACCCTGGCCCGCCATGCTGCGCGGCATCTTCAACGATCCCGATCGCTACCAGAAGCAATACTGGTCCGACGTCCCCGGCATGTACTTCACGGGTGATGGCGCCCGGCGAGACACCGACGGTTACTTCTGGATCATGGGCCGCATCGACGACGTCATCAACGTCAGTGGCCACCGTCTCGGCACCGCCGAGGTCGAGAGCGCCTTAGTCGGCCACCCCAGCGTCGCCGAGGCCGCCTGCGTCGGCATGCCGCACGAACTAAAGGGTCAGGGCCTCGCCGCCTTCATCACCCTGCGCTCGGGCATCACCGCCAGCGATGACTTGAAAAAAGAACTGATCAACATCGTCGCCAAATCCATCGGCTCTTTCGCCAAACCCGACCAGATCCGCTTCACCGAATCCCTCCCCAAGACGCGCTCAGGAAAGATCATGCGGCGGTTATTGAAGGACATCGCCAGCGGCGTCGAGATCAAAGGCGACACCACAACGCTCGAAGATTTCTCGGTGCTCGCGAAGTTGAAGGAGACCGACGAAGGGTAAAGGTTCCGCGTCGGTCGGTTGCCGGGTGCCACGGGCGGTACGCCGCCCGTATTCTTCCCGTGTCGACCGCCAGCACGGGCCGAGTACGGCCCGTGGCACCCAAATTATTGACCGTCATCCTGAGCGCAGCGAAGGACCTCTTCATTCCCACCGGAAGCAGAGGTCCTTCGCTGCGCTCAGGATGACGGGGCGGCACCTGTACGAGCCGGAAGCGTTAGCGACGGGGTTTATTGACAGGTCGAGAACCCGGTCGCTAATGCTTCCGGCTCGTTGTGTGCTCGCCATCTCCAGGCCGACCGAAGTCGACGACACGTTTACGCCGCCAAAACCTGGGGCAGGAACACCAGACCACCACCCGCGATAAACGTCTGCATCGGTGACGACACCGGCCCGGCACCGTGGACGTTGTACCACCGGGCACACAGCCACACCGCAGTGCCCGGCGGCAGGTCGACCGGGAACGTGACCTCGAATTTGGGCCGACCGACGTTTCCGTTGCCGGTCCAGTTCCGCAGGTCCGCCGGCGGCTGTTCGCCCACGAACGTAAAGATCGTCGCGCCGTCGGACGTGGCGGGGCGGGCACGCGAGCCGCTCGTGTCGCGGTTGTGCAAACGGTAGGTCACGCGCGTCCCGTCCCTGCTCAGAACCGAAACGCCCGGCGCCGATTCCGGCACGTGCCGCTTCGCCCGCTTCTTTCGCAGCGAAAGACCCAGCGTCATCCGCTGTTGATCGTCCACGAGCGGGTTGGTATTGATCGACGCCACGACGTACCGCGCCAGTTCCAGAAAAAATTCCGCAGCCGCCTTGGAACCAGATAGAGGGACATCACTCAATACTTTAGAGTGATGTCCCGAATGCCATTCACTTAAGCGATTTGCAGACCCCGGAAACCGCATCCTGACTCGATGATCACAGTTGAGCACGCCATTTTTGGGGCTTAAGTGAATGGCATTCGTGATGTCCCCCTATCCTGCCCCGTCCTATTTCTGTCGGTAAATAACATTAGCAGCGCCATTAGACCCCACCCATAATCCATGCTGCATGTCGGAGGAAAAGGTGACGGTTACATATTCGACATTTTGGTCTCCCTGAACAACTTCGTTTTCACCGATAACTTTCCAGATTCTTTTTGAGTCCCATCCCACGGCCTGAACGGTGCGGCCAGTCGGCGCATAGGTAATTATTGTTCCGTTTTTGTCCAATTGCCATTGAGTACCGCACAACGATTTTTCGACCCCGTCATTTTGATGCCCCCGCTCCATCGCCGCCTTGATCGCGTTCGCCTCGTCCAGGTTCCCGGACTTTGTAGCCGTGCCCATTGCCACCTTCAGGTCGGTGACTAGCTGCTTCAGCGCCATCAGCTTTGCGGCCCGGTAGGCGTCCTCGGCCTTCTTGATCGCCGCGTCGGACTTGGCGATGGCTTGGACTGCGGCTGGTGACTTGACGGGCGGTGCATCCGCCCCGAACGACACCGCGGCGAATAATAGGACGATGAGGAGTGAGGATCGCATCCCCCCAAGCATGCGCCCCGCCGCGCCGGTCGTCAATTCTAAAGGTGCGGGTTGTTTGGAGGGGTAGGCAGGCGGGGAAACGAAGCAGCGGCAGCACGGATAGACGTGCCCGGAGAACGTGGGCCAGGTAACGAAGTTCGGTCAGCGGGTCACAGGACAAAGCGCAGCAAGGGTTGCCTGAGTAATCGATGTGCGTCACCTTTTCCTATCCGTCGCTTCCTGATTCTGTCTCCGGGCTTCTGACGACTGGCTTCTTCCCCCGATCTTTCATTTCCAGCGAAAACGACGGATGTGGGAGTGGGGGTGGCTTTTGTCGGTGTGTGGGGTTCGGGTACGATCGCAGCTATGCGGTACAAGACCATTCTCATCTTCGGAGCGCCCGGCAGTGGTAAGGGGACGCAGGGAAAAATCCTCGGCGAGATTCCCGGGTTCTATCATAGCGCCACGGGGGACATCTTTCGCTCGCTGGACCTGCAGAGCGAGATGGGCCGGCTGTTCTGGGAGTACGCGGGCAAGGGCAAGCTCGTGCCGGATGAGTTTACGATCAAGCTGTGGAAGCAGTACATCCAGGGGATGGAGATGGTGAACCAGTTTCACCCGGAGAGCCAGATTCTGGTGCTGGACGGTCTGCCGCGCAACCTGACGCAGGCGAAGCTGCTGGAGGAGACGATCGACGTGCAGAAGATCATCTACCTGCGGACGGCGAACCTGCAGAAGATGGTTGAGCGGTTACGCCGCCGGGCGTTGAAAGAGAACCGGTTCGACGACGCGAACGACTCGGTGATCCAGCATCGGCTGGAGGTGTACGAGAACGAGACCCGGCCGGTGCTGGACCACTATTCACCAGACAAAGTGGTGCGCATCGACGCGACGATGAGCCAGATCCGCGTACTGTCAGAGATTTTGACGGTGCTCGTGCCACTGAAAGAAGTGCACGATGGCCGGAACGAAACGGACGCGGCGAGGCTGTGAAATCCGAATGACGAATGAAAGCAGAAACCAGAATGACGAGTGAAGCCGGAAACCCGAACGACGAATCGACTTTCATTCGTCATTGAGACTTCGTCATTCATTCGTCATTCTGATTTCGTCATTCTACACTGATCGATCTGGACTGAAAAAGAAGGAGACGGACTAACAGTCCGTCTCCTTCGTCGTTTAGCTCAACACACCAGCGGTTACGCGCGGCTTTGATAGTCCTTCGATTCGGTGTTGATGCGGACGACCTCGCCGACTTCGATGAAAGGCGGGACGCGGGTGTTCAGGCCGGTTTCGAGCGTCGCGTCTTTCTGTTGGTTGGTCGCGGTGGCGCCCTTAATGGCGGGGGCGGTGTCGGTGACTTTCAGGTCGACGGTCTTGGGCAGTTCGTAGCTGACGATCTTGCCCTCGTGGAACATCGCGGTGAGGGCGGTGTTGGGCTTGAGGAAGAGGATGTCGTCGCCGAAGACTTCCTTGGGGATGGTGTCCTGGTCGTAGGTTTCCAGATCCATCAGCACATGACCATCGGGCTCGGAGTAGAGGTACTCGACCTGCCTGCGGTCGAGCGTGGCGGTCTCGATGTCGTCGGTGGCGCCGACGCGTTTGTCCTGAATGGTCCCCTTGCCGACGTCGCGCATTTTCAGCTGAACCTTGGCCCGCAGGTTGCCGGGCGTGTTGTGATCGGCCCCGACGACGACGTACAGTTTGCCGTCAATGATGACCGCTTGACCCTTCTTGATATCGCTCGCTCGCATGATGAAAGTCCTCTGAAAAATCGAGCCAAGCAGGGTAATCGCAGGAGCGGTTGGCGTCAAACGGAAGGGGGGAGCCACGAAGGGACGAAGGGGACACTAAGAAAGATCAATATTGGGGCTCGTCATGCTGAGGTAATTCAAAGGCTCTCTTCGCCTTTCGACTGGCGGAGAGAAGAGATTCTTCGGAGTCGTTTAGGATGAAAATGCAAATGTCTCGGAATTTCTTCGTGCATCCTTTGTCCCTTCGCGCCTTCGTGGCTCCCCCGCATTTTTATTCCGTGAACCGCCGAACGATCAGCGTGTCGTTTTGGCCGCCGAAGCCGAAGCTGTTGCTCATGGCAACGTCAACGGTGGCCTTACGGGCGGCGTTGGGGACGTAGTCGAGGTCGCACTCGGGGTCGGGGTTGGTCAGGTTCATCGTGGGGGGCAGGATGTTGTCGCGGATCGCCAGCACGCAGGTGATCAGCTCGACCGCGCCGGCAGCGGCGATCAGGTGGCCCATCATGCTCTTGATGCTGCTGATGGGGACTTTTTTAGCGATGTCACCGAAGACGGTCTTGATCGCGCCCGTCTCGTTGCCGTCGTTTTCACCGGTGCCGGTGCCGTGGGCGTTGATGTAGTCGATGTCGGCGGTCGTCAGCTTCGCGACCGAGAGCGCTGCCCGCATCGCGATGACCGCGCCGGCGCCACCGGGGGCCTGGTCGGTGATGCGATAGGCGTCAGCGGTCGAACCGTACCCGACGACCTCCGCGAGAATCGTCGCACCACGCGCCTTGGCGTGGTCGAGCGTTTCCAGGATGACGACACCCGCCCCTTCACCGAGGACGAACCCCTTGCGGTTGCCGTCGAACGGCCGGCTGGCCCGGGGGGGGTCTTCGTTGGCATCGGAGAGGGCGGTTAGGCGGTTGAAGCCGGTGACGCCGAACGGGTGGATCATCGAGTGGGCACCCCCGCCGATCATCACGTCTGCATCCCCGCGACGCAGAATTTCGGTGGCCTCACCGATGGCCTGCGTCGAGGCGGCACAGGCGGTCAGACAATTGAAGGCCGGGCCTTGCGCGCCGGTCAGCAACGCCAGGTGCGACAGCGGCATGTTGGGCTCCTGCTCGAGCTCGCGGGTGACGTCCATCGTCGCCAACGCGAGTTTGGCCCATTTGACCGAGTCCATCGTGTCTTTATCAGGTTGCCACGCAGCGAGATTCGCGTGTGTGAAGGCGTCAAAGTCGAGCGAGCCTTCACCGCTACCGAGGTAAATGCCGACGCGGTCGAGATCGAGCTTGGATTTATCCAAACCGGCACTTTTCCACGCCTGTGCGCAAGCGCCCAGGGCAAACTGGGTGTTGCGGCCAGCACCGTTGTGAATGGCAGCGACGGCGTCACCGATGTCGGTCGCGGGGTCGTAGTCTTTCACTTCGGCGCTGATCTGCGTCGGAAAGGTCGACGCATCGAACAGCGTCGTCCGAGCGATGCCTGAATCGCCAGCCAGCAGGCGCTTCCAGACGGTCTCGATGGAATGACCCATCGGGGTGACCCAGCCAATGCCTGTGATGACGACTCGGTTCATGGTTGTAACTCGTAGGGTGGGCACTGCCCACCGGCTGCTGTCGGAAAGAAAATGGTGGGCAGTGCCCACCCTACATTACACCTTCTTCAACACCATCGCTGCGTTCTGACCACCGAGGCTGTAGACGCTGCTGATGGCGACGTTGATGGTGGCGTCGCGGGTTTCGGCAGCGATGTTGAGCTTGACGCCGTCGATTCCCTTGGCCGTGTTCTTTGCCGGGGGGATTTTGCCGTGATGCATCGCAAGCACCGCGGCGGCGGCGTCGACACCACTGCCGGCGTGGAGATTGCCCGTCTGGGCCTTGGGTGTCGAGATTGCGACACGGTCCAGGCCGTTGCCGAAGACGGTTTTCAGGCCGGCCAGTTCGGCTCGGTCGTGGGTCGGGATGCCCAAAGCGCACGGCACGAGCAAATCGACCGCTGCGGGGGGCAGGTTCGCTTCTGCCAGCGCCTTGCTGATCGCCTTACCGTAACTGTGGCCCGACGGGTCGGGTGTGGTCACGCTGTACGTGTCCTGACTTGCGCCGAAGCCGACGATCTCGGCGTAAATCTTCGCGTTGCGCGCGACGGCGTGTTCGTAGGATTCGAGGATGAACAGGCCGCCACCTTCACCCACCACCGTCCCATCGGCCGCTTCGTCGAACGGCCGGACTGCGGTGTTGGGCGAGTCATTGTGCGTTGTCGTCAGCCGCTTTAACAGCGTTTGGCGCACCATGCCCATGGGGACGACCTTGGTCTCGGCGCCACCGCAGATCGCTAGGTCGGCATCGCCACGTTGGATGGTGCGGTAGGCTTCACCAATTGCCAGGTGGCTCGACGCGTCGGCACAGGTGATCGTGTTCGATGGGCCTTTGAGCTCGTGAATAATCGTCACGTGGCACGCGAGCATGTTGGGCAGGTACTTCAGCAGCCACAACGGTGTCAACTGGGTCATGCCTTCCTTGCCCCAGACTTTCAGGTCGAGCGTGTCACCATTGCGAGCGGTGTTGAGGGCGCTGGTCAGTTCGTTCAGATCGGTGCTGAGCAGCCCCGCGCCGATGTTGCAGCCGAAGCGGTCACCGTTGATCTCGGGCTTGTCGGTATACGCCTTGGATTTCAGGCCCGCGTCCTTGAACGCATCGTCCGCCGCGATGACAGCGAGTTCTATGTCGCGGGCCATGACTTTGGTGGCCTTGCGATAGCTTTTGGGGACGTAGTCACCGATCTTGTACGCCGGCACTTCACCCGCAATCTGGCAAGGGAAGCCCGCGGGGTCATAGGACGCGACACGGTTGATGCCGCTCTTCCCGGCGATCAGGTTCTCCCAGAACGCCGCAGCGCCGATCCCGATGGGGGAGACCACGCCAACACCGGTGATAACGACTCGACGGTTACTCATTGGAACCAACTTAGGACGACGGTCGCGTCCGGATCAAACCTGGCCAGCATGTTACAGGGGGATGCTCGCCGCGTCGCGGTATGTCTTGAGCAGGGACGTGAACTGCTCGGTGAAGACGAAGTTGTGCTCAGGGAACTTCATCCCCTTCATGTTCTGGTCGACATGGCTGAACATCAATTCGATGTCCGCTACGAGTTCGTTGGAGCCAGCGGTTACGGTTCCCTTGATCGACGCGCCCTGCTCGTTCAGTTGTTCGATGACCGCTGCGAAAGTGATGGTCTCGCCCGGTCGGACCAACCGATGAAACGTCGCGCGGGTGATTTTGGCCAGCACGACCTTCTCTTCGAAGTTGCGGGCCTCGCCGACCAAAATGCCCGACGTCTGGGCCATGCCTTCGATGATCAGGCTGTTGGGGACGATCGGGAACGCCGGGTAGAGGTCGTGCAGGTGCTCTTCGGCGAGCGAGACGTTCTTCACCGCCGTCGCACTCGTGCGCGGCGTGAACTCGGTGAACTTGTCGATCCAGATCCATCGCATGGGAGTA
>Ga0163144_10011630_pt1 | contig 18597 bp, 15 predicted proteins | sample OliLak19BULKMAT1_FD_123175 | JGI IMG/M metagenome (GOLD analysis project Ga0163144, IMG submission 123175) | Freshwater microbial mat bacterial communities from Lake Vanda, McMurdo Dry Valleys, Antarctica - Oligotrophic Lake LV.19.BULKMAT1 | ecosystem: Environmental > Aquatic > Freshwater >... | reverse complement strand
GGCGCTCTCGCGTCGCGCAGCGTGCGCCCCGCCCAGATCGCGGCGAAGAGGCCGGCGGCGCCGGCGCCGACGATCGCGAGGTCAAACTGTTCAGCGGAATGAGGCGAGCCGGTCACGAGCCGAGTTTATGGTGGGCCCGGTGCGGGGAGCGGCGGCGGCACGAATGCATCTGGTCGAGCCGCGCGTCTATCTCGTGTTGATGATGGCAGCCACGAGTGCGACGCTGCTCAGAATGCCCAAGAGCAGCGCGAGCGTGCCAGTGAGGATGCCGACCCACGCGTGTGTGCGCCCGTGGATGGCGGGGTTGGCGTTGTAGCGCTTGAGGGCTTTGATGCCAAAGACGATGGCGACGGTGCCGCCGATCAGGCCGAGCGGGCCGGTGAGGCAACTGATGAGCCCGACATAGTAGGAGATGAGTGAGGCCGGGTTGCTGGTTGGGATGATGCGTCCGAGGCCGGTGTTGTCGATGGCGGGCTGGTCCGTCGGCGGGCGGTGAACGTTGGTCGTGGCCCGCACCAGGTGGTTGGCCAGTTCAGCGTGGACGGAGGCGTCGGAGATGCCGCCATCGGGCCCGACGAGTTTGGCGCCCATGGGCAATCGCCCATCACGCGCCCATGCTGCGATCTGGGCGATCGACGCGGGGCCGAACTCCTGACCATCGGGCAGGCGAACGGTGTAGGCGGTGACGGGCGAGATTGATGGAGAGGACATGGGGGAAGTGGCAGAGTGGCGAAGCGGCGAAGTGGGGGAGCGCTGCGATTGCGATTGGTGTCAGGGCGTGGGGAGCTTTTGGAGGCTGGCGAACCAGCGGTCGGCGAGGTGGCCAATCAGCGGCAGAGGCACCGCCTTGTCGGTCGCGGCGTTGATGATGCCCATGATCATGAAGATCAGGTAAACGACCACCGCCAGGAGCAACGCCGGGGGAGTCAAGCAAACGACAATTGGAATGAACGAAATCACCGCGGCCCCGATCGACATCGCCGCAAGCAGGAGCACAGCCACCATCACCTGCTTGGCATGGTACAGCGAGAAACTGTTGTTGCGGATGATGACGACGACGATGGCCACGATGGGCAGGACGTAGGACAGGATCGCCAGCAACTTGCCGTCGGCGACTTCGCCGGGGCTCATCTGAGGCATAGATCCTGGCGCGGCGGCGAAAGGGTCGGGCGTTGCGGCGGGTGAACTGGAGGGGCCAGGGATCGGAGGGGGGATGTCGGACATCGGCTTTCACTCCAGAGTGGACGCGCGGATCGGAGCTGAGAGCGCAGCAGTGTCGCGTGAAACCTAGACGGCTAGGGAGCGAGTTAACTGGCAGCACCGGCGGCAGCAACAGTCGCGGAGAAAACTTTGTTGATAAAAAAGGGGACAGTGACCTTCACAGCCGACCCGACGAGCGTGATGATTACGGACTGCGGAAGCGGCACGTCGCGCGTCTTGTGAATCGTGAAAGTGGCAACGAGGAACGTAAGGACTATCCATAGTACGATCGACAGGATCCCGTCGAAGCGGATAAGGTCAGATACGAACCAGAGAACCATGTTGATGGTACTTATGTACAAACCGGTATGGAAGGCGGAAGGCCAGTCTAGCGGCTTCTTCGCGATCGCTGGAATCAAAAACTTCAGAAGCGTGCCCCACACCAAGGTCTCGAAGATGATGACAACAAGGATGACAAGAGGATCGCCAAAGATGTTGCCTGAGAGCGAGCCCGTCTCGGCAACGGGGCTTTGGGTCGCCGTCGTCTGAACAGCGACTGCGATTGGACCATTGAAAATGCCGAGCACGCCAGTCATTCCAGGCAGCCTATCAGAAGCCGCGTTGAGTCGCAACCGCATCGGAAACCGCAGTGGAAACCGTCCCCCTGCAGCCCTCAAAGTTCCGCAAGTCTCCGCTGCGTTTCCTGTTCTTGCAAATCGGCGAGCAGCCGATCCCAATCGCCCGCTTGCAGATCGCGCAAGGGGTATTCACCGGCGAGTCGTTCGTCGGCGACGATTCCTTCTTTGAAGCGATAGGTGCGGATTTTCTCGCTGCGGTCGCCAGAGCCGATCTGGGCGCTGCGGGCGGCGCCGCGCTGCGCGGCTTTCTGCTGGCGATCAATCTCGTACAGGCGGGCCATGAGCAGACGACGTGCGCGGTCGCGGTTTTGCTGCTGGCTCTTGGCTTCCATCATTTTAATGGTGATGCCGCTGGGCTTGTGATGGATCTGCCAAGCGGTTTCGACTTTGTTGACGTTCTGCCCGCCCGGGCCCTGGGCGCGGGTGGCCTGCTCTTCGACATCGCGTGCCCAGTCGATCTTGACTTCGACTTCTTCGGGCTCAGGCAGCACTGCGACAGTCGCGGTGGACGTGTGGATGCGACCCGCGGCCTCGGTCGCGGGGACGCGCTTGACGCTGTGGACACCGGCCTCGAAGTTCATGGCGGACCAGACGCCGGGGCCGCGGATATTCAGGACGCAGGAGCGGATGCCGCCGGCGCTGGACTCAGTGACGAGATCGAGCGTCTCGACGGACCACGCCCGGCGGGTGGCGACGCGCTGGTACATCTCCAGCAGGTCACGGGCCCACAGCGCGGCCTCGTCTCCCCCCGTGCCGGCGCGGACTTCGACAATGACCGATGCGACGCGCTGGTCGTCTGACTGAACCAAGGCGGCGCGCAGGCGGCGCGCGACGACTTCGATCTGGCGCTCGGCGAGGGGGAGTTCTTCTCGTGCCAGAGCCGCGAGGTCTCGGTCGGGCGAGGCGAGGGCGGCGGTGTATTCGTCGGCGTCGGCGTTGAGGCGGCGAAGCAGGGCGAGATCAGAAACCACGGGTTCGAGCGCGGCTTTCTTGAGCGAGAGATCGCGGACGATTTTGTGATCTGGCGCGCCGGCGGGGTCGTTGAGCTGGCGGTCAATCTCGGCATGGCGCGTGGAGAGGGCCTCGAGCTTGCTCATCACGCGGGGCGGCAGGATTGTGGAAGCCACGGAGCTCGGCACGGGTGAGTTTAGGTGCTCATCGGTGCGCCGCGGCGCTGGGCAGTCCGCCAGGGGTAGGCGGGGAGGTCGGCCCGCGAGAAGGGCTCGAAGTCGTCCCAGGCGCGGCGCTCGCCCTGCCAGGGGTTTTCGAACGCGACGAGGCGGCGCGCCGGGCCGGCGGGGTCAAAGAGTTCGAGCGTGACGCTGTAGTTGGTGATGGCGTGGGCAAGGGCGGTTTGAATCGCGGGCATCCAGTGGTCGTCGATCACGATCAGGCCAGCGGGGCGGACGAGGCGAAGGGCGTAGAAGAGATCGAGGCTGACGTAGTCGTACCAGTGGCCGCCGTCGATGAGGGCGACATCGAACGGACGCCCGCCTTCGGAGAGCAGTCGCGGGAGGGCGAGGTGTGAGGGTTCGACTAGCAGACGCGTGAGCCGACCGGCCCCGCTCCGGTCAAGAGCCTGGACCGCGGCGAAGTCACACCACTGCGGGTCCGGGTCAATCGTCACGTGCTCGGCATCGGGTGAGGCGACCGTGAGCAGGCCCTCGACCATGGCGAGGCTTGAAAGCGCGAGGCCCAGGCCGATCTCGAGCGTGCGCAAGGCGCGATGACGGATGACTAGGTCGCGGAGCGCATCGGCCGCGGGCTGGTCCATCCCGGCGGGCCAGAGCTTGGTGGCGCGTCCGGAATCAGAGACAAGCTCGCCAGCGGCGTAGGTCTGGCGCCGGAAATCGGCGACCTGGGCGCGAAGTGCGGCGGCTTCGGGCGTCGAGAGAGGGCTGGTCATGGCAGGAGATATCGGCTGTTGCCGGTGGCGTGCTGCGGCATTTGGCGTGAGGCCGGGCTATGTTTGCATGCGTTGCGCAGGGTGATTTCGCTCGGACGGTCGGGCGATTGGGGTCAGATTGGCGGGTTGCGCGGCGTTGGAGCGTGTGAATGAGCGACGCTGCGGTCGTGATGAAGGGCGTGCGGAAGACATTTGGCGACAAGGTCGCGGTGGATGACTTGAACCTGGTGGTGCCGCGGGGCGTCGTGTGCGGGTTCATCGGACCCAACGGCGCGGGGAAGACGACGACGATCCGGATGATCATGTCGATCCTGTTCCCGGATCAGGGCGAGATCGGGGTGCTGGGCAAGCGCAGCGCGATGGAGAGCCGCGACCTGATCGGGTATCTGCCCGAGGAGCGCGGGCTGTACCGCAAGATGAAGGTCGCGGTGTTCCTCGGCTACATCGCGCGATTGAAGGGCTTGGACGGCGGCCCGGCGGACGCGAAGGTCAAGCAGTGGCTGGAGCGCGTGTCGCTGGGAGACTCGGCCCGCAAGAAGTGTGAAGAGCTGAGCAAGGGCATGCAACAGAAGGTGCAGTTCATCGCCAGCGTGATCCACGAACCGGAGCTGATCATTCTTGACGAGGTGTTCAGCGGGCTGGACCCGGTGAACCGGCGGCTGATGCGGGAGCTGATCGAAGAGCAGCACGGCGCGGGGCGGACGATCATCTTCAGCACGCACGCGATGTTTGAGGCCGAGCAGTTGTGCGAGCAGGTGTTCATGATCCACAACGGGCGCAAGATGCTCGATGGCTCGCTGCGCGAGATCACGGCACAGTTTAATCCGCGCTCGCTGATCGTCGAAACGATGAACCCGGACGACGCCCCGCAACTTTCGAGCGTGCCGGGCGTGGCCCGCGTGAGCACCGGCTCGCAGCGCGGGGCCTCACTCGGGGTGGTCGAGGTCTCGGTCGATGAGGCCAGCCAGCCGGCGCGGGTGATGAGCGAGATCGTCAACCGGATTGATGTCCGGCGAATCGAGATCAAGCGTGTGACGTTGGAGGATGTATTTCTCGAGGTCGTCCGGCGTGCTGGCGGCGGGGACATCGACCCGGCGCTGCTGGCCCGGTCGTCAAGTGGGTCTTCAGAATCCGGAGGTGAATCATGAAACGCACGATGCAGATCGCAAGCCGCGAGTTCCTGTCGGTGGTGCTGACGCGCGCGTTCCTTATCGGCATTCTGATCGTGCCCATCATGATGGCGGTGGTGGTGATCGCGATCAGCCTGGTGCCCAAGAGCCCGGCGGTCTCCGGGCGCATCGTCGTCCTGGATCAGAGTGGCCTGGTCGGCGTGCTGGTCGAGCAGCGCTTTAGTGACGAGGGCGTGCGCGAGGAGGCCGAGGCCGACGGGCGCAAGGTCAAGGCGATGATGAAGGACGCGATGTCGCAGGTGGCGGTGCCGGAGGCGACGCGGACGATGGTGGACAAGCAGATCGAAGAGGCGCGAAAGGCGTCGCCGGCGGGCAAAGGTTCGGGCGCGCGGCTGAGTGTCGAACTGTTGAAGCCTGATGCGGACATCGAGAAAGTCAAGGACGAGATCCGCGTCAGCCAGATTCGCGCCGGGAGCGATGGCGGCACGCCCGCACGACTCGCGCTGGTGATCATCCCCGAGGGCGCCGTGCGCGGCGCCAGCGACCCATCAGAAGTCCGAGGCGAGAGCGACGTGCGCGTCATGACCTGGGAGCCGCACGAGGTCTTCGTCAACCCGCAACTGGACTTCGAGCTGCAAACGACGATCAACCGGCGCGTGGGCGAGGCGATCGTCGATGCGCGCGTCGCGTCGGACCCGCGATTCCAGAACCTGGGCCTCTCGCCCGCGCGCCTGCGTGAGCTCATGCATCGCCCCAGCGCCGAGGTGAAGTCGCTGACCCGCGAGGGCGAAAAGCAAAGCGCCGGCGCGCTGCAGATCCTCGTGCCCGTCGCGTTTATGATCCTGCTCATGATGTCCGTCATGAGCGGCGGGCAATACCTGATGACCGCGCTGATCGAGGAGAAATCCAATCGCGTGATGGAAGTGCTGCTCTCGGCGGTCAGCCCGATGCAGCTTATGCTGGGCAAGATCCTGGGCATGATGGGTGTGGCGCTCTTGCTGCTGGCGATCTTCGGCGGGCTGGGGATGGCGGGGCTGGTGGCGTTCGCGCTTGCGGATCTGGTGCCGCTGTTCAAGCTGGTGTGGCTGGGCGTGTTCTTCATCTTCGCGTTCTTCACGATCGCGTCGTTGATGGCCGCGATCGGCGCGGCGGTGAACGAGATGCGTGAGGCGCAGACGCTGCTATCGCCGGTGATGATGATGGTGATGGTGCCATGGTTCTTGTGGTTGCCGATCTCGCGAGCGCCGAACTCGACATTCGCGACGGTGATGAGCTTCGTTCCTGCGTTAAATCCCTTTGTCATGGTGATCCGCATGGGCGGGTCGGAGCCGATCCCGGCGTGGCACTACCCCGCCGCGGCGGGCGTCGCAATGCTGACCGCGATGGCCGCGGCGTGGGCGTCGGCCAAGGTGTTCCGCGTCGGCGTGCTGATGTATGGCAAGCCGCCGAACCTGTCAACGCTGATCCGCTGGGTGAGGATGGCGTGAGCGGCGCGAGCAGACGAGTCAGCAATTGCGGTGACAGCGCGAGAGTGCGTGCGAAAAGGTGGTGTGGTTGTCAACCGGAGATCGAATGCGAGTCAAGACGCCGAAGCCCGCAACACGCAGAGCGTCTGTTGGGCGTGCATCGGGCGCCTCAAGTCGGCGCGACACCGACGCGTTTGTGCCGATGAATCGGCACGATCTCTACGAGATCTGCGTGCAGAAGCCGGAGGCGTTGATCCCGCTGCTGCGGGCGATTCATGGGGGAGAGCCGCGGGTGCTGGGTGAGGATTTCTGCGCCGGGGCCGCGTGTGCGCGTCACTGGGTGAAGTCGATCCCGCGAGCAATCGCCTACGTCGCGGACGTTGACTCCGAGCCGCTGTCGCGCGTCGAGGCGTGGCGGCGCGAGCAACCGCCGGAGCTTGCCGAGCGGCTGATTTCGGCCCGCCTCGACGTGCTGAAGAAATCGGCCAGCAGCCCCCGATCGTGCGACTTGCTCTTCACCGGCAACTTCTCGATCGGCGAGATTCACGCACGCGCTGACCTGGTGCGATACCTGATGCGTTCGCGCCAGCGACTCAAGCCGCGCGGCGTGCTCGTCTGCGATACCTACGGTGGCGAAACCGCCTTTGCCAGCGGCAGCGTGCAACGCATCCACCCCGTGCCAGCAGCGCTCGCCCGCCCGGGCGCTCGCGTGCGTTACACTTGGCAGCAGCGCGAGGCCGACCCGCTGACCGCCCGCGTCGAAAACGCGATCCACTTCCGGGTCGAGCGCGCGGGCGAGATCGTCCAGGAGTTGACCGACGCGTTCGTGTATCGCTGGCGGCTCTGGAGCGTGCCGGAACTGCGCGACGCGATGTTGGAGGCGGGCTTCAAGCGGGTCGAAGTCTTCGCCCAGTTGATTGACGCCGAGGATTCTGAGGGGCGTGCGTATGCGCATCCGGTGGTGGACCCGACAGAACTCGGCGACAGCTTCATCGTGTGCGTGGTCGGGCGGGTGTGATGGCGGCCGGCGCCGGCCCTTGATCCCTCGGGTTTCGCCCCTTGCCGCCGCCTGATCCTTGCAACCCCGGACGGTCGATCACCTACACACAACGTCCGACGAACACCGTTTAGCTCGATGACTTTGCCACCATCCTCATCCACCATTCGCAGCCGCCCGAATAGACATCATTTCCACGGAGCTCTCCATGCCCAGCGTCAACACCCCGCGTCGCTCAACGTTGATCACTGCGTGTCTGGTCTTCGCCGCCGGGCTCGCGAGCCCGGTGTTCGCGGGTCAACCAACGATCGGCTACATCGAGCTTGACGGCAAGATCACCGCCCGCCGCCCGCACGCCAGCCCCTTCATGCTCGGCGGCAACGGCGCGATGCACATGTCGCAGCTTCGCGACGCGTTCAAGAAAGCCGCGGGCAAGGCGGACCTGAAAGGGATCGTCATCCGCCTGAAGGACGCCGAGCTCACGCGCTCCAACATCGACGAGCTGGGCAAAGTGATGGACGAGTTCCGCGCTAGCGGCAAAAAGATCCACGTCTACAGCGAGAACTACGGCACCCCCGAGCTGCTCCTGGCCTGCCACGCCGACGATGTCATGATCGAGGCCGGCGGCGGCGTCATGGTCCCGGGCATCTACGTGGAAGAGATGTACCTGGCCGACATGCTCCGCTGGGTCGGTATCACGCCCGACTTCGTGCAGGTCGGTGATTACAAGGGCGCAAGCGAGATGATGGCCAACGCCAAGCCCAGCGAGGCCTGGAACCAGAACATCAACGCGCTGCTGGACTCGATGTACGCCAGCATGCGGGCCACCATCGCCAAGGGCCGGAAGATGAGCACTCAGCAGGTCGATGGCGCGCTGGAGACAGCGTGGATGGCCAGCGATACCGACGCCAAGCGCGTCGGCCTCGTCGATTCCATCGTCGATTTGGCAGACCTCGACCAGCACCTGCAGACCGTCTATGGCGAGACGCCGGAGTGGGAGAGCGACCTCATCGCCGACCCGCACAAGAACTTCGCCGCCGAGATGAGCAACCCGTTCAAGATGTTCAGCAAGCTGATGGAGAAGCCGAACTATGAGCCGCGCCGCGACACCATCGCGGTGCTGCACATTGATGGCGCCATCGTTGACGGCGAGAGCACCGGCGGCGGGCTGATGGGTGGCGAAGGCTCCGTCGGGTCGCGCACGCTCCGTCGCGCGCTTCAAGACATCGAGTCCAACGACAAGATTAAGGGCCTCGTCGTCCGCATTGATAGCCCGGGCGGAAGCGCCATCGCCAGCGAAGTGATCTGGCAGGGCCTCAAGCGCATCTCGGCCGGAAGTAAGGTCGGTGCCGAGGTTCACGCGCCCAAGCCCGTCTTCGTGTCAGTCGGCGATATGGCCGCCAGCGGCGGGTTCTACTGCCTGGTCGCGGGCGATCGCGTGTACGTCAACCAGTCGAGCATCGTGGGCTCGATCGGCGTGGTGGGCGGGAAGATGACGCTGGCGGGCGTGATGGAGAAGCTGAAGATCAACACGGTGTCGCGGGCGCGCGGGCCGCGCGCGGCGATGTTCGCGAGCATGAGCCCGTGGTCAGAGGCTGAGAAGGCGATGGTGCGCCAGAAGATGACCGAGACGTACAACCTGTTCACCAAGCGCGTGACCAGCGGGCGGCCGGGGATCGAGCTGGCGCAGACCGCCGAGGGCCGGTTGTTCACTGGCGCGCGGGCGGTCGAGCTGAAGATGGCCGACCAGGTCGGGACGCTGGACGACGCCATCGGCGACTTGGCGATGAAGATAGGGCTCAAGGACGGCGGGTATGACGTGATGGACTACCCGGCACCGAAGTCGATTCAGGAAGTCATCGAGGACCTCATGGGCAACTTTGGCGCAAGCGCTCACGCGCCGGGCGTCTCTTCGATGATCGCGGGCCCCGGCCTCGGCGCGGGCGTTGTCTCCACGATCCGCGCCACCGCGATCGAGCTCATGGGCCCCGCCGCGGGCCGGCAGATCGGCGCGTCGCTAGACGCGATGCTTCAGATGCGTCGCGAACCGGTGATCCTGACCTCGCCGCGCGTGTTGATGTTTGGGTGGTGAACGGCCCGGCAAAAGAGCGGTTCGGGCTTGGTGCTTGTTTAACGGCAATGAGCCGTGACCGTTCCTCGAACGAAGCAACAACCCACTGTCGAAACCACAAGCCCGCACGCCTTCAAACGTGCGGGCTTTTCTTCTGCCCCCTCCGAACGTGCCTCACCGAAATGTGCGAAGTGGCGATGGGCCATGTGGCCATGTCGCCGCGCCCCTCTACATCGCCCCGCCATCAAACATGATCCGCTCGCGCTTGCGGCGCGGGTCTGGCTCGGGGACTGCCGATAGCAGCGACTGCGTGTAGCGGTGCCGCGGCGTGTTGATGATCTCGTCGCGCGTGCCCGTCTCGACGATCTTGCCCTTGTACATCACCGCGATGCGACGGCACATGTGCTGGATCACCGCCATGTCGTGGCTGATAAATAAGTAGCTGAGATTAAACTCGGTCTGCAGGTCGCTGAGGAGATTGAGAATCTGTGCCTGAATGCTGACATCCAGCGCGCTGGTCGGCTCGTCGCACACGATAAACCTCGGCTTCAGCGACAGCGCACGAGCGATGCCGATGCGCTGCTTCTGACCGCCGCTGAACTCGTGCGGGTACCGGTCCGCCGCGGCTTTGGGCATCCCACAGCGCTGCAAGATTTCCTCGACCGCGTGCCGGAGTTGATCGCGATCGGTGACGATGTTGTGGACCAGCAGTGGCTCGCTGATGATCGAGGCGATGCGCATGCGCGGGTTCAAAGATCCGCCGGGGTCTTGGAAGATGATCTGCATCTGCCGGCGAAGCTGGCGCAGCGCGCCCGGCCGAGCCGCGAGCACGTCCTGCCCGTCAAACGTGACGGTCCCGCCCGAAGCGGGGATCAGCCGCAGGATCGTTCGGCCCACGGTGGTCTTGCCGCAGCCCGACTCGCCGACCAGCCCCAGCGTCTCGCCCGGCATCACGTCAAACGAGACGCCGTCCACCGCCTTCTGATGCCCGATCGTCCGCTGCAGCAGGCCGCTGCGGATCGGGAAGTAGGTCTTCAGATCGCGAACCGACAGCAGCCCAGTGCTCGCGGGCGCGCCCGTCGAGAGCGCGGGGTCGGCGACGGTCGTCTGGCGGTCTTGCGGTGCTTGGTCGGCCGAGGTCAGCATGGTTCAAGCGTAGTGATTCGGGCACGCGAAAGATACCAAGCAAACGACGGCATCACCGAAACCGCTCGGGCACAAAGCTGGCATCGCTCGCCTCGCTCACCGCCAGGCCGATCTGGAACTTCATGACCTCCGGCGATACCGGCGGGCGATAGTCCATCAGGCTGGCCCGCAGCGCACCTAGCGCCGAGAGATTCTGCGTGCGTGATGCGCGGTAGACCTTCACCGCCAGCGCCTCCGCTGCGCCCGGCGTCAGCAAGTCTGGCACCAGCGTGCCCGAATCGGTCTTGAGCTCGTCAAACGCGCTCGCCTCCAGCGGCACGCCCCGCTTCTTCAGCAACGCCCGCATGAGCGCAAAGCCCGCTTCCGGCGTCGTCGTCGGGAACAGCGGCACCTTGACATCCACGCGCCCGGGGCGTTTCAGGTCTACCTCAATCAGGTCGGGCCTGCTGCTGGCCAGGACCCACACGATCTTGCCGCGATTGCGGGTGTTACTCATCTCCTCGGCCATCATCGAGTAGACGCGCCCGCCCACGCCGCTATCGCCGCTCTCGCTCGTGCGCCGGCCCAGCGCCTGGTCCGCCTCGTCGATGAAGACGTAGCAGCGCCCGAGCGCATGCAGCAGGCGGAAGATCGTCTCCAGGTTGCCCTCGGTGCTGCCGACCCACTTGTCGCGGAAGTTCTTGAGCTTGACCACCGGCACGCCGGCGCTGCCAGCGAGGCACTCGACCATATAGGTCTTGCCAGTGCCAACCGGCCCGCAGAAGAGGTATCCCATCGGCATGGCGTTCAGATCGTTCTGGTGCCAGAGCGTGATGTCCTGCGTGAGCCATTGCTTGATGGCGTCCTGGCCGTGAAGATCGTCCAGCGAGCGATCGGGCTGGATGAAGTCGATGAGCCCCTGCGTGTCCTTCTCGACAAGCTCGCGCTTGAGCGTTGCGAGGTCGCCCGGCGTGATGACTTCGCTCCGGTGCTGCTTGGTCTTGAGCATGCCTTCGACCGCCGAGAGCGTCGCGCCGGTGAGCTGGGCCGCGGGCTGATCAAGGTTCTGCGCGAAGCCTTCGAGCGCCTTGGGATACGTCGGCGACATCGCCACCAGCGCGTTCTGAAGGTCCATCGTGCGAGGCAATGGGATCTCCATCCGCGCCGCTCGCGGGTTGTTCACGATCAACGGGTGCAGGTCGCTGAGATTCTCGGTGATGAGGAACGTTGCCAGCGGATGGTCGGCCAGCGCCTGCTCGCTGGCCCAATCGCGGATGTTCAGCGCCAGCGCCGCAAGGTCGTACGCGACGCCGCCGCGCACCGAGGGCACGATCAGGTTCGCCGAGCGAACGAACACGCCGACCTGCGTGCGTTTCTGCGTCAGCCGGTGCAGGTTCGAAACGTACCGCAGATACTGCGTCAGCGCATCGATGGCGCTCCGCGGCTCCTTCGGCAGCGCCCCGCCCCCCGCCTTGAACGCTGGCCACTGCTGGAACAGCTCGCCGCCCTTCTCGATCCGGATGCCGTTGCCAAGGTCATAGCTCAGCACCACGTCAAACCTGGGCAGCAGCGCCAGCGAAATGAAGTCCGTCAGTGAGCCGAGCCGCTGCGGCGTTGCGAGCTGTGGCGTAGCCAACAAAGTTGCGGCGCTCATCGCAGCCCCAGCGCCTGACACGCTCGAGACTCCCGCCACACTTGCGATACCAGCGACAGCCGACGGCCCGCCGCCGGGCAGCAAGACGCGATCGTGTACGTTGCCGTACAAGATGAACTGGCCCGCCGCGCCCGACTCGTATTGCAAGATCAGATCAGTCGCCCACTTGGGCATCGGGCTCGGTGTGGTTGCGGGGGGTGATGGTGGGAGCGGGCGGTTCATGTGGGGAAGAGGGGAAGGGATCAAGCGATCAGGAGATCGAGGGATCGAGGGCGAGGGGGGAAAGGGGCGGGTGATCGAGAGGGCCGGGGTCCGCAAGGGGCGAACGAGGAAAAGGTATCAAAGGGGGCGAAGAGGGTTCAGTGAATCGCGGCTAGTTCTGGAGTGCTTGCGGGCTAGTGCCGAAGGTTTGGTCGAGGTCGGCGATGGTGTCGCCGCGGTTGCCGTAGATGCTGGCGTCCATGAGTTGGCTGGCGAGTTCGATGTTCACGTTGATCGCTGAGGGCGAGTTGCTCATCGTCGCCTCGTCCAGCGCGACATCCACCTGCGCCTCAACGCGGCGGAGATCACTATCAATCTCCGCGCTGGTCTGCTCGCGCGTCGCGAGGCTCTCAAGCCGCTTGTTCAAAAGATCGAGCGTCGCCTGGCGGCTTTGCCGCATCGATGGCGAGAGCTTTTCTGACAGCAACTCCTTCTCGATCGACGCAGCCTCGACGCGCAACTGCGCGCCGTCGATTTCATCCTGTCGAACCGCGAGCATCTGGCGCGCGATCAGCAGCTTGAGATAGACCCATTGCAGGCGGTCCAGCGCCTCGCCGGTGGTCTGCATCGAGAAGTTGTCGGCGCCCGCGCGCCGGTGCGAGTCCAGCACCCGCCCGCAGCGTTTCATCAGCTCTGCGAGCCGGCGCCGCCCTTCGCTATCCAATGACGAAATGAGGTTGGCGCGCTTGGCCAAGGCCGCGCCGCTGCCGCGCTGCTGTTCCAGCGCGTCCACCAGCCGACGAAACCGGGGCGTGCTGGCTAGCACGAAGCAGAACGCACCGATCAGTCCCGCCCCCAAAGGCCAGAGAAACGGCAACGCAAAGCCCATCGCTAAAAACACCGTCGCGCTCAGCACGTTCACCGGCAGCGCGCCAAGGCCCGGCACACGCGGCCTCACCAAGAACGCGGCTTTGAGATAGCGATACATGCGTCGTCAGCGATCAACTTTCAGAGACAGCCAGCTCTCAGCATTCGGCTTTCGGCGATCAGACTGAGGCATCTCTCGTCCAACCTCGGCCCCGCCATTTAGATCTTCTCCGGCTCCATCTCGCCCGGACCCATTGACTTGGTCGCTGGCGTCGAGTTTGCCTCGGGCATGCCCGGGATGGTGATCCCCTCGGCCGCCGCGAAGTCTGCCAGCGCCTGATCCGCCAGCGCCTTCTGCTCGGCGTCCTTGAGATGAACCTCGCCCATGTTCATGCTGTCCCTGGCGACGCGCACACGTCCGGACGCCTTTTCCTTCTCCTCAGTCACCATCTCGTGCAGACGGTTGAGCGTGTCGCCGGAGCCGCCGATCTGCGAGATCATGCCGCTGGCCATCTCGGTGAGCTCCGCCGTCGCTTTCTTGACCTTCAGGTCGCCCAAGCCGCGCTGCAGCGATTCGATCTTGGCCTTCGCCGCTGAGATCGCCACGTCGCGCGCCTTGTTCAAGTCCTGATACGTCGTCTCGGCCTGCCCGAGCTGCGTGCGATTCTCCGTCAGCTCGCGCTGGCAGGCTTGCAGACGTAGCGCGTACTGAGCCGCGGCGTCGCGATTGCCCACCCTCAGGTTCGCGGCGGTCTTGGCTCGTAGTTCGCGTTCCTCGTTCTCCAGCTTTTTTACCTGACTCATCAGCCGCTCGCACAACCCAGCATGCGACGCCAGCCCCTGGTTGTACTGCGCGATCTGGCGGCGCAGGTTCTCCTTCTCAACCTCCAGCAACGCCTCCGGGTTGCGGCGTTCAAGCCCAGAGACAAACAGACTCAAGAACCCACGGACAATGTTGCTGATGCGCTTGAACACTCGAATCTCCAAGTTAGTGCGAAGTCAGTCGCGAGTCGCGAGATGCGAGTCGCCAGTTGGTCAGTTGCGAGTCGCCAGTTCCTCGATCCCTCGATCCCTTTCCTTTCCCCCTCCCCCCTAGTTTGACCGGTTCCTCTGCCACCCAATTAGCAGATTGTTGATCACTTCCGGTGCTGGCTGTTCGCACACCCCGGAAAGATCGACGCGAAGGCCGTAGGACTCCATCGTGGTGAAGGCGGAATCTGGAGCTTTGATGGGGACCGCGACGTTCGCGGGTCGGAAGCCGTGGACGAGAGCTTGGGCTTGCACACGCTCGCTCATGAGGAAGTCCAGAAACGTCTGCGCCCCCGCGGCTTCCTGCTTGCTCGCAGACTTCAAGATGTAGTACGGGTTGTCGTTCCACGCGTTCCGCTCAGGGTACACCACGCGCAGCTTGCCCCAGCGCCCCTCGGCGTTCTTGACGTAGTCGATCGCGTTGGCCTCGTAGACCAGGAGCACGTCGTAGGTCGAGGGGCCGCGCTGCACCATCTCTTCCATCATCTTGCCGGTGGAGTTCGAGAGCCCGGTGACCGCCCGCTGGAGCTTGTTGGCCCACTGGCTGAACTTCGGATCGGTAATGTCCGCAAGCGTGAGGCCCGCGTTCTTCTCGTGGAAGTCGTACGCCAGCAGGACGAGCGTCATGAGCCCGCTATTGCTCTGGTTCGGGTGCGTGTGGCCGAACTTGAAAAAGCCCCACTCAGGCTTGGCGGCGATCGCGTTCCAGCCGCCGGTCTCGTTCAGGGCCTGGGCGATGGTGCGGAAGTTGAGGCCCTTGTACTTCTCGATGAACGCAATGTACCGCTCCTCCCACATGACAAAGACCATCGGCGTGAGGGCCAGAATCTCCTTCTTGGCGATGGGGGACTGGCCAGCGTGCTTCATCTCCCAGTCGGTGACGAGGTTGGCCTCGTAGAGTGAGCTGGCGGGGGCCCACACCGTGATCGGTGTTTCGCCTTTGAGAATCGCCTGCGCGCCCTCGATCGAGCCCATCGGCAGGAGCTTGACGCCGACCCTGGCACCCGCGGGAGTCTTCTGAAACTCCTCGGCCGCCCACGTGAGCCAGCGACGCTTCTCGGTGCCATACGCGATGCTGATTGTGACTGCCGGCGTCCCAGCGCGTCCGGGGTCGGCCGGGGTGGGCTGGGGGTCCGAGGGATTACTCGGCGTGGTCCCGGTATTCGTGCCCGGCCCATTGCCGCCCGGCGGCGTGACGACGGTGCCGCCGCCTGCGGCGGGGCGCATGTAGGCCCATAGCCCGTAGGCACCGACGAAGCACGCCCCTATGAACAGCAGGATGAAGAGTTTGCCCAGGATCGTTAACTTTGGGTCGTCTGCCATGGTGCGAGGACTTCCGGTGAAAAGGCGGGAGGACCGAGCGGGAGCGGCTGGGTCATCATGAACGCTTCGCGATCAGAAGAACGTCGCGATTTCCTTGAAGACCGTGCGGATGTTCTGCGGCGTGCCCTTGTAGAACTTTGCCTGCGTCACCTTTGCGATCTCCTCAAGCTGCTTGAAGTTGGCCTCGTTGCCATAGCCAATGGTAAAGATGCGGATCGAACGACGCTCTTCGTCGCTGCGCACATCTTCTAGAAGCTGTGTGATGCTCTTGCGGCTGTCGGTGTCCTCGCCGTCGGTCAGGACCACGATCGCGGCGATCCGGTCCGCTTTCTGGCGCTGCTGCAAGTGTGTGAACGCGCTGGAGACCGAGTCAAAGAGGGCGGTGCCGCCGTCGGCCATCAGCGAGCCGGCTTGTTGCGAAAGCTTGGCGCGATCGTCTTTCAGCCGCACCTCCTCCGCCAGCCAGACTTGGCGATTGCTGAACGTCAGAAAACTGAAGCTGTCATCGTCGCCCAGCATCTCGATGAGCTGCTGCGCGCCAGCCCGAGCATTCTGGATGCGCTGGTCCTTGCGCATGCTGCCGCTGGTGTCCATGACCAGCACCACATGGCTCTTTTTCTTGTGGAGGCGCCAAGCTTCTATAACGGTGTTGATGACCTCCGCCGAGGGGGTCTGGAGCGTGGTCTTGGGCTCGGCGGGGTTGACGCCGTTGGCCAGTGTGAAGGGTTCACCGAGCGGGATTGAGACGTCGCTGGGTCGGAAACCGAAGCTCATGGCCGCCTGCTGCTGCTCGCGCGCCAGCAGGTAGGCGATGTACTTCTTCGCGGCGTCCTTGTGCTCCGGCGTTACCCACGGGCGGTTGATGATGCCGACCGGGTGCTCGGTCCAGAACGTTCCCTCTTTGGGATAAATGGCGACGACTGGGAACGGGAGGGTGTACTTGGTAGTGTCGGCGGACTCGATCACGACACTCTCATATAAGACTGCGGCGGACAGGAACTCCGGGCCTGAGGAGAACATTTTTCGGCCAAAGAAGCCGGTGGATTCGCCGTAGTGGACGATGCCGCGCTGGACGTCGGACATCAGATCGGTGACGGGCTGAGATTTCACGTCGGCAACTGTCAAGTCGTTGACCTTGTGCGCGCCGGCGTAGGCCTGAGCGATCACGGCCATGAGGCCGGAGTTGCTGTATTCCGGGTGGGTGTGGCCGAACTTGAAGCGGCCCCACTGAGGAAAGCCATAGCTGGCCCAGCCCTGCTCAGACTTGGTGAGGTTGATGATCTCCGACCAGCCGATGGGTTTATTCGGCCAGCCGAGCGCCTCGGCCATCGGTTTCCACATCGCGATTACGACCGGGGAAAGCACGAGGTCTTGGGTTGATTCGATGAGCGGGCCGCCGGTGGAGGCCTGGCTGCGAGCGTTGGCGAGTTTGATGAAAGCGCCGGAGGCGGGGCTGATCAGGTGGGCCTTGAGACGTTCAGAGAGCGGTTCTTCGACGGTCTCGCCGCTGCCCATGGCCAGGAGCTTGACGACGATGGGCTTGCCCGAGTCGGTCGTCTGTTGTGATTCGTTAAAGCGTTTGGTGACGTCTTCGAGCCAGAGCTTCTTTTCGGAGCCGTAGGGGAAGACCAGTTCCAGGGCGTCGGCGGGTGCGGGAGGGGGGGTGGGAGTGGTACGAGCTGAGCGAGCGCCGCCCGCAGGGCTCCCGGTGGTGGCGGGCGTGGGCTTGGATTCTTCGCAGCCTTGGATGGACAGAGCCGCGATGAGCGCGGGCGATGCGAGCGCGACAAGCAACAGCCAACGCCGGGACGACCCGAGCAGTGGGTCTAGATTGACAGCGCGGCCAAACTTTGAGCGAAGAATCTTTTTCACGCCAACACCTCCCGAGTGCTTCGTGCGAATGCGCACCAGCGGTGTCATCGTATCAGATCCGACGTGAACGCGGCGGCGGTATGGCTGGCGGCGCATCGGGGTAATTGTGATGAGAAAGGCTTGGGATCGCGGAAAACACTGCGACGAACGGAGCGAGGACTCTTTATACTGAGCACGCACGCCCGGGTTCATGATCGAGGGGGAGGAAGTGGGGGCGAGCGATTTCGCCGCGGGTGCGGGGTGTTGGCGAGGGCGGCTCGGGAGGCGGCGGCGGTTTGGTTGACATGAAACAGACGCGCGGCGTCGCGATCCAACGCGACGTCAGCCGGAGAACACCATGACGCAGAGTGTTTCGAATGTGTCGAGCGGCTCGATCAACGGCGGTGCGCCATTGGCGTCATCCGCACCGCAGCCGCCGCGCGGGCCGGGACTGGCGCTGGCCAGACGTGTGCGCGAGCGGGTGGGCCAGACGGTGGTTGGTCAGGAGAAGGCGGTCGAGGCGATCTTGATCGCGCTGCTGACCGGCGGGCATTTGTTGCTGCAGGGCGTGCCGGGGCTCGCCAAAACGCTGCTGGTGCAGGCGGTGGCGAAGGCGATTGATTTGAGCTTCGGGCGCGTGCAGTTCACGATCGATCTGTTGCCCTCGGACATCGTCGGTGCCGAGATTCTGGATGAGAAGACGCGCGAGTTTCGGCTGCACAAGGGGCCGATCTTTACGAACCTGCTGCTGGCGGATGAGATCAACCGCGCGACGCCGAAGGTGCAGTCGGCGTTGCTGGAGGCGATGCAGGAGCGGCGCGTGACAGTGGGCAACGGGACGTTGGCGCTGCCGGTGCCGTTTCTGGTGATCGCGACGCAGAACCCGATCGAGCAAGCGGGCACGTTTGAGTTGCCCGAGGCGCAGCTTGACCGGTTCATGATCTGTCAGCGGCTGGACTATCCGACGCCGGATGACGAGTCAGAGGTGTTGCGGCGGTCGCTGGGGTATGGGCTGCATCGCGCGACGGTGGAGAGTGCGCTGGCGAGCAACGGGATGAATCATGGTGGGGGGAACAGGGCGGCGGGCGCGGTGCCGCGGAGCGCGTTTGATTCGATCTCGGACAAGGCGGAGCTTCATC